>ERZ795054.501-NODE-501-length-49152-cov-6.872640_pt1 | contig 49152 bp, 48 predicted proteins | sample MGYA00375138_ERZ795054 | MGnify/ENA primary metagenome ERZ795054 (study PRJEB30183, sample SAMN05720215) | anaerobic digester metagenome | isolation source: active sludge of municipal wastewater-treating anaerobic digesters | place: USA | collected 2014-12-23 ... | reverse complement strand
GCCATACCCCCAGACAGTATCCGTCCCTGGCAGCCGTGCGCCCATCAGGGTTCCAAAAACGATCATGTAGATCAGGATGTTGATCAGCGGGTAGATAAACGACCAGACAAAACCGAGGGCAGATCCGGAGTAGCGCTCGATGAAATCCCGTTTTGTCAGTTCGATGATCAGGCTGAAATTCATGTCCGTATGCTCTTAATTTTCTGGTTGGTATGGATCTTTTCACAGGATTGAATGTCCTTTGCATTCAATCTTTCTTTCCTGTAAGGTGCGTCATTTCACCCTCAATCATTATGCCGGTAACGAAGTTCTCACCTTATGGATGATATTCAATCAATTCAATCCCCGGCAGACTTCTTTATGTCAAACACAGCGGCTTTAAGTAACTGACTGAATCGTACACTATCAAACTCTTTTGCTCTAGCGAGGCAGGCATTTTTATAAACCGAAGGATCTTTTCCTATGGTTTGTAAAGCAGAGATTAGCGCATCAGCATCCGCGGGGACAAGTACTCCTGTTTCAGGAGTGACAGTTTCCCGGAACCCCCCTTCATTTACGGCAACAACCGGTTTCCCGCTTGCCATTGCTTCGAGTGGGGTGAGACCGTAATCCTCGTCCAGTGCCGTACAGATAAGCCCCCTGCAACGGGCATATAAATCCCGTAACTCTTCTTCACTCACTTCACCATGGAAGGTTACATTGGATGGTAGATCCTGCAGCAATTCTCCTGCATAACTCGATGCATGGTCTCCTTTCGCATAACCCCCGACAACGACAAGGTTTTGATTTGGCACCCTGCGGAAGGCATCAACCTGGAGTTCGATACGCTTCTCAGGGTACAGGCGATTGACCGAGAGCCAGAAATCCCCGTACCCATAAATGCTGAACTGTGAGGTTTCAACCGGGGGATAAATAACCACAGAACCCCGGTTATGAAAACGACGGATGCGGGACGAGACATTGTCCGAAATTGCGATGATACGATCAACGTTTCTGATACATCGCTGGTCAAACCAGCGGTGGAAAAAGACCCAGCACCGGAATAACTGACGCGTTACGATATCCTGTCGTCCGAGAAATACATCGTAGAGATCGTAAAATGCCCTGACCGGTGTGTAGCAATACCAGAGGTTTGGATGGTGACGGCGTGCCGCTGCAGGACTCCAGTTGCCGGTAAAGATAAAAAAATCATAGGAATCGGAGAAATCGCAAGCCCAGAATAACAGGGATGCAGAGATCTGTTTTAACGGAGGGAAATGAATAGTTTTACCCAGACTGATGACCCTTACTGATGGATCAATTTTCCGTGCTGCCTCAGTATCCGTTGTGATAATATCTGCATCCAGGATCTTTGCCATGGTGAGAACAACACGCTCGCCTCCTCCGATTGCCCCGAAATAATCGTGAAAAATGGCAATTCTCATGGACTCCCCCAAGAAATCAACATCGCACTTATACCCTCATCTGAATTGTTTCTTTGCTAAGAGACTGGTTAACTGTCAGGATTTCTGGGTATCCCCTACATGATATTTTTAGTGCTTAAAATCATGGAGCATGCGTTGATCCCAGCAATCATACATGGAACGTAATGTCTGTTCAAATCCCACTGTTGGCTGCCAGCCGAACTCCTTGTGCATCTTTTCGTTACTGCCTATTATCCTTGGGTTGTCGATAGGCCGGATCTGGGAAAGCTCCTGTCGGATATCAACAGGAATTTCAAGAATCCGCGATAGTTCCATAACAATCTCGCGAATTGCCCGCCCCGTACCGCTACAGATATTATACACGCCCCCCCGTTTTCCCTTTGTCATGAGGATGTTGTATGCAATAATTACATCCCTTACATCCACAAAATCCCTGACAATCGAACCATTTCCGATATGAATGACGGGATCCTGTAAGCCCCGGGAAATACGGACAAATTGTTTTACAATTCCGCTGACTACAAAACGGTCGCTCTGGCCGGGACCGCAGTGGTTAAAGGACCGGGTGCAGCAGATATCCAGTCCATAACCATCGGCATAGATTGTTGCCAGCTGTTCCTGTGCTACCCGAGCAACCGCATAGGGGTTGGCGGGACGCAGGGGGCTGTCCTCTTTCAACGGGAGATCGTTTTCCGACACTATGCCATATTGCTCGGAAGAACCGACTGAAAGGACTCGTGCAGCATTATCATTGAGCCGGATTGTGTCGAGGATATTGAGGAATATATTCGTATTGTTCATGAAGGAAGCAACCGGGGTTTTCCAGCTCTCTGCAACCGAACTCTGTGCCGCGAGATGAAGGATATAGTCAGGCTGGATCTTATTGATAAGTGATGTGATACGCGGCATATCCATCAGGTCTGCCTGGTGAAAGGAAAATGTCTCGTTTAATGGCGTGGATCCGGGAAAAAAATCCCACGATGGCCGGGTACGGCTGATGCCGTGAATTTCGAATTTAGGGGGATGAGAGGCGAGGAATCTGATAAAATGTCCTGCAACAAAACCACTAGCCCCGGTAATGAGTATTTTTTTCATCTGGATCTGCCTTTTACCGTATACTGATCTTCCCGTATTGATAACGAAAGGAGTTTTCTTGTGCATGTTATAAATATCACACTGCTCAAAGCCCGCGATACGGTAATATAATATCGTTGGTCCCCACCCATCCTCAGCCCGCCCGAGGTAGTAGAACCCTCCCCCAACAGCAGTGTATCTTCCCTAATACCGGACCATGTGATCATCATTGTTTCATTGCTGAATCTTTCGATCGCATCAGGAGTATCTTTTCGGGAATTTCATATCAATTTTTATGATATCAGATTTTCGGGATCTTTGCAAAAAAAATACTCATCTGCTCGGATCCTGAAGATGCCCTGCAATAATAGTGAAGACCAACTTTCTCGAAGTCGAAACCGGACACTGTCTGCGGAAGAGTTTCTGAACCACTAAATCTACTACCTTTAAGAGCTTAAATGAAGCAGTGCTTAAGACAAAATGACCCTCATAACAGATACTGCCAAGAAGGTTGAAGTATCGGTAATCCTTCCTGCTCTCGATGAAGAACGTACCATCGGTGCATGCATCGAAAAAATCCAGAAAGTTTTTACCGATAATTTGATCTCAGGCGAGATCCTTATTGCTGATTCTTCAAACGACCGGACCGGTGAGATTGCGTTGTCCCTGGGAGGACGGGTTGTCCGGCCGGGAAAAAAAGGCTACGGGAACGCGTACCTGTGCGGGTTTGCTGCCGCCAGGGGTACTTTTATTGTTATGGGTGATGCCGACAATACCTACGATTTTTCAGAACTCATGCGGCTGGTTGATCCTTTGAGGGCAGGTGCAGATCTCGTCATCGGCTCCAGAATGAAAGGGACCCTCCACCCGGGATCGATGACACCGCTACATCGGTATATCGGCAATCCTGTCCTGAACTGGCTCCTGAATTATATTTTTCATACCCGTTTTTCTGATTCCCACAGCGGATTCCGGGCAATCACCCGTACAGCTCTCGATCGCCTTCATCTGAATACCGGTGGCATGGAATTTGCCTCTGAAATGCTGGTTATGGCCTCAAAGGAAAACCTGCGCATCGAGGAAGTACCGGTTTCGTATTACCCGCGAATAACTCCGTCAAAACTGCACAGCTTTGCAGATGGATGGCGACATATCCGGTTTGTTCTGCTGATGAAACCCCTGCCATTCATTGCAGTTCCCGGTTTTATTTTTTCTGTTCTCGGTTTTCTGCTGATGGCGTTTTTTTATATCCAGGGAAATATCGAATCTTCCCATCTCCATTCCTTCATCCTCGGGGCAATCCTGATCATGGGGGGGCTTCAGGTTGTACTTACAGGATTTGAGATGAAGACATACTCCATCATTCACGGCTATGAAAAAAAGGCCGGCATCATCGAAATCATCATGAACTATCATAACCTTGAAAAACTTCTCATCCTGGGGTCTCTGGTATTGCTGGGGGGAGTCGTGTTGGGTCTCAATATTCTCATCCAATGGGTTTCGGTAAGTTTCGGGGGCCTCTCTGAGATATCTACCGCAATAATATCACTTGTGTTAATTATCACCGGTGTGCAGATCCTCTTCTTCGCCGTGTTCCAGAGCATGATGCTGTTGAATGAGTATTTCGGCCAGGAATAGGTAGTCAGGATGAAGATCGCCTTTGTCTACGATGTTGTCTATCCCTTCGTGAAAGGGGGTGTGGAAAAACGCATCCATGAACTTGCGATCCGTCTTGCTGCCCATGGGCACGATGTGAATATCATCGGAATGAAATACTGGGAGGGTCCGGATTCCATCCAAAGGGACGGGGTAACTCTGCATGGTATCTGCCCTCCGCAACCGCTCTATGCAGCAGGCAGGCGGACAATTTGGGAAGCGATTAACTTCAGTACCCGTCTTATTACGGTCCTGGTGCGGGAAGAGTTCGATATCATCGACTGCCAGCAGTTTCCCTATTTCCCGACATTTCCGGCAAAAATTGCATCGGTGATGAAAAAAAAGCCTCTCGTCATTACCTGGCATGAGGTTTGGGGCGACTATTGGTATGAATACTTGGGATGGATGGGTATCTTTGGAAAAACAACCGAGCGCCTGGTTGCAGGGCTTACACCCAATGTAATAGCGGTATCCACAACAACGGCAAAAAAACTCCATCATCTTGGAGTGAGCGATCAAATACGTATTATCCCGAACGGGGTAAATACAAGCCACCTGAGATCGGTTCCTCCGTCCACCGAATTCTTCGATATTATTTTTGTAGGGCGCCTGATCAAAGAAAAGCACGTCGATGTTCTGGTGCGGGCTTTTGCAACAATTCTGCCAGAATCCCCGAACTTAAAAATGCTGGTACTGGGCGACGGGCCGGAGCGTGAAATGATAAGGACAATCATCAGGGACCTTGCGATCGAAGACCGGGTTATTTTAGAACCGTTCCTGGACTCCCACGACGAGGTCATCGCCCGGATGAAGGTGTCGCGTGTCTTCGTCATTCCTTCCACGCGGGAGGGGTTTGGCATCGCCGCTTTGGAAGCACTTGCCTGCGGCCTTCCGGTGGTCACGGTGGACCATCCGGACAATGCCATCGCAGAACTGATTACGGAAGAAACAGGATTTCTCTCATCATTATCCGCTGAAGATATTGCGGACAAAATCCGAATTGCCCTGTGCAGGTCCTTGGCGATGAAACCCGCCTGCATTGCCTCTGCAGGGGCGTATGACTGGGAGAGAAGCGTGGATTGGGTGGAGAGCTGGTATCAATCGCTGATTCCCTCAGGTATGGCATCCCCCCAAGATAAGGGGGGTTGAAACATCAATTAGTTCTCCTTCTCATGGCCTCTCCGATATATGGTGGGCCATTCACGATTATGTTAATGTCAAACACCTTTAGTAGAGCATGATAAAATTTAACAGTTTTTTCCATGCCAAAAGTTCGGTTAATGGGGGCAGGGCTGGCGCAGAGGGATGGAGGATTGTTAGGAGATTCTTGGGTGCTAAACTGGTAGTTTACCCTTAAAAAACCCTCCTTTTGCCCTATGACAAATACCCCTTCACGGAGAGAACTGTGCCTTCTCGAGATATTGTATGTATCTTTCCATTCTCCTGTCGACTGCTAGAGCATAGATCTGCTGATGTTTTCAGCAGAGAGAAAAATTATTGAGAACCTGTCACTGTCTTTCCGACGGCAACTTCATCTTCTGTTACCGTGAAGTATCTGGTTGTCCCGACAAGGTGATAAGGCCCGGTTGCATGCACAATATCCTGGTTCCCGGCCGTGGAATAAGGAACAATAAATTCTCCGGCAATGCTCTCCTGCCTGTATGTAAATGCCCGGCCGGTATTTGAGACAAGGGGTAATTCGATGACCCCGTTGCCGATGATGCGGGCACCCCTGACATATTCGAATATTTTTACCATTTTTATTCCTGGCAGCCGGACAGGATCGGACTCGGGAAACAGGATTGCTGAAGTGTTCTGTTCCGATTCATGGACCAGCCGGTAATGCCGGAGTGCCGGCACTTTTTTCAGGGGTTTATCCGGCATATCAGCATAGAGCGCAGCATAAGCAGTGGGAAGCAACTCCGGGCCCTCCGGAATGAGCGGTGTGGTGTTATCCATTGCTGATACCCTGACCGTCTTCTTGCCTGTGATCACCCTTGAGTATCCTGTTGCCTCTGCAGATTCAAGTGCTGTCGGAAGCCTGATCACATAGCTTGTATACTCTGATATTGTCGGCTCAGTCATCGAGCCATCGAAATTATGCAACCTCACTACCATGGTCTGGAAATACCCATCGTCATACATATGGATCTTTTTTAAGTGTAAACGGTCCTTTGCATCCGGCAGCAGGAACCACTTGATATATCTCGAGATATCCACCGACCCGGTCACCCAGGGAACGAGATTGGTGAACCGGTCAACCGCCATCACGGAGTCGGTGATGACATATCGTCCCCCGTATGCGTCCAGGATGCCGGTTGCTTCCGATTCATTGTCGGCGAGGAAGAATGCAGCTGTACCCTGGCTGCCCCCGAGGTTGTCCTGGAACGGGTTGGTGATCGGCACACGGTGGGCAAAAAATGTTATCCAGTGTCCGGCATCCCACACAGCCATGATACCATAGGATTCAGCGGGAGGGGAATACGTGTTCCTGTCATACTGCCCGAAATAATCAATGCCCGGATCGGAGGTATGTTCCTGCAGCCACTGGAGGGATTCGGTCCAGTCCCCGGAAATCACCCGCTCTCTGGAACTCATCCCATACTGGAAGTCCTGCTGGATGGAAATCGCGAAATGAACAACGGCAAGAATACAGACAGCGATGATACAGATACCAGCAAGATAGGACTTTGCTGAATGAACCTGTTCCGGTACACGATCAGGTTTTTTCTTATTTGCCGGTTTTCCCCGAACGGTTGATTTTTCCGGGAATGTGGCGGCAGGACTCCCTTCTCTGCTTCCGGAAAAAAGGGATGATACATACCGGCTGACCGGGTTGTTTTGCCATCGAAGGGGTTCTGTAATGCAGAGTGCAGAGAGGAGAACGATGTTGACCGTGAAATAATAAAGGAACCTCTGGTGCTGGATGGTAATGAGGAGCATCAGTAAAGACCAGACCCCAAAGAAGATCAGTTCCGGCTCCTGTTTTTTTATCAGGTAATAGCCGAGAACCAGAAAACCTCCAGCCACAAGGAGGATACCCACGTTGAGTGTATCGAATGCATTCGCAACTGACCAGGGGAGCGTTTCCTGTACACCCACCGTGTATACCGAGAAGCCAAAGAGCAGGTTTTGTGCCTGTTGCGAGATCGATTGGACTGCCGGGATGATCCCGGCGAGCACGAATGCTCCCGCACCTAGTGCGGCAAGGCCGGCGAAAAACCATGCCCGCTTATTCCGGCACAAGCCCGCAAGGACGCAGAGGATGATGCTTTCTGCCATCAGTGCCAGGTGGATGTATACGATGCCAACGGAATATTCCGATATAGATGCCCCGGTCCGCTTGAACCCGAACAGGACGAGCAGGATCGCTGCCACGCTCAGCAGGACAATGTTCTGGATACAGAGAGAACCAAAACGTTTCCCGTTATAAACATCCGCCATTGCCTGCACGAGAGTGTATACAGCGATAACGAAAAGGGTCAGAAGGAGCGTGGTGGACGTGATGAGCCCGAAAAAACAGACGATTCCGGCAAGTCCCGCTATGAGGCAAAAATACAGGAGGGTTTTTGGATTTTTAATATCAACGGGATGGATCCTTGCGTAGGCTGTGGCATACAGATAAAGAAGGAAAAAGAGCGTGCTGAAGAACACTTCCGCGGCATGGTGATCGGCCATCCCGTATGATGTGAAAGAGAAATACACCATTGAGGTTACGGAACAGAGACCGGCCGCAACAAGGCCGGTTTTATCATTGTGGAGTTTTTTTCCGAGTATGAATACTATGGGGACCATCAGGACCGCAAGGATAGGTGATACATAGCCCGCAGTTGAAACGATTCCGCTCCGGGTAACAGCACCGGTGAGAAGGCAGAGGAGGGTGGCAAGGAACGGGTAGAACGGTCCCCAGTCGATCTGCTTTCCTCCGGGGTATGCCGTCATCGGGTCAAACCAGTTGTACTGCGGAAAATGATGAACCATCACTTCAACCTGCCGCAGGCTGTACCAGGTGTCGGTGTCATACACCGGGAAGAACGCCAGGTCACGGGTCATGATCGCAGGGAGGATCCGGAGAGCGAATGCAATCGCCATGAATAGTAAAAGGGCCAGGACAATCAACGGGGACCGGTATTTTTTCAGGGCAGGGATATCCATGCTGCTTAGTAGTAATGAAGCGGTGGTGCATAAAGTTAGCACACAGGATCATCCTTTCCCCAGGTAATCCCCTGAATATCCGGACAGGACATGGGACTTTAAGATCTATGGCAGGTTTTTATCAGCGATTTAATAAAAAAACCGAGAACCAGGGTCTGATTCTTTAAAAAACCCAGTATCATGCTTTGAGGAAATCGTCTGCCCTTTGCTCAGGGGAACATATCAGGGTGATCCCCTCTCTCCTCCAAAGGGGAAGGGAGCCCAAGGGGGCAAGCTCCCTGGATCCCCAACCCCGAGAAATTTTTTCATACGATTTCCGGATACAGTCATGCTCCGAGGGGCGAACCCTGGCGCAGAGGCGAGCGCCCGTGGTCTCGTTGTAATTTTTCATGACAATTTTTTTACAGTTTTTCCTTTGAAAATTTGCATTGAACAAATGTGATCTCAGGAATTTTAACGTTCTCAATTATTTACGATCAACGCCGGGTCCTACGTTGGGGTGCCCCCCGCGGCGGATCAATAACCATGAGCATACACGGAACAGTCCCTCCGTGCCCCGCGAGGGGCCCTGAAGCGGGGAGCTTACATGCATGGCGCACTTGACTATCTTTGCATTCCCCCCAGATAAAATCTGGACTGTGGCGAACAGGTACAGCAGCACTATCTTAACATGGCGCCGTACCTGCGGGCACTTGGAGCTTGAAAAAGCATTGGGATTTTTGTCTCGTTAAAAAACAGCGAAAAGATCCTGGTGGTTTATTGCGGAACAGGAACGGCTTATGGCGAATGCTGTTTTCGTATCTGCAGATGGCGAGGTGATTTATGAGAACCCATCAGAACTGCGTTGCGGATCCCTCAGCGCAGAAGGCTTTCAGGAACTTGCCGGAGGGGTACTCGTGGATGCTCGTGACCACGATCCTTCCCCGGCCTACGCGCTTCTCAATGGCGACGGCAGCGGATCCACAGGTGCCGGTTCCTTCACCCTCATATTCGGGAAATGTCCCATCGCACTCGATTGCCGCAGGATCGTAACCATCAATGATAGAGCGGGTGCCTGAACCTGCCGCAAATCCAATGCACCGCGGGCGGCAGTCGTGCCGGTACATAACACGGAACGGCAGCCAGTCATATGCGTCCGGCTTGTCAGCGGCAGCACCGAATACGAGCAGGGAGCCCCCGTTCTCAACAAAGCGCCGGATACGCGGGGAAGAAGCGCGGAGCGCTGGCAGGAGGTTCGAATAAGCCGGGTTGGCAAATCCTGTCGGGATGATCAGGCAGTTGAGCACAGGCCGGTAAAACGGGGCGGCAAGCATGTGGGGAGTGACAGGTTCGCAGCTGATCCCGCAGTCCTCGATGAAGCGGTTAAAATGCTGCGGCGTTGCCCAGACGAACCCGGCACGGCAGCTCACCCCTTGATCACCCCGACGGGACAGAGCCGTGCAACGAGCCTTGATATGCCCGTTTCATGGACAACGTTCACGACCTCACCACTTGGTTTATAGACATCCGGTGCTTCATCGGAGATGGCATTTTCATTAGGTGCCCGGACAATGATGCCCTCTTTAAGCAGAGCAGCAGCGACTTCCTTTCCACTCAGGCTCTTCTTTGCCTGCGACCGGCTCATGATGCGACCCGCCCCATGGCAGGTGCTCCCGAAGGTCTTTTCCATGGCGATTGGGGTCCCGCAAAGTACAAATGAGGAGGTCCCCATGCTCCCAGGTATGATGACAGGCTGGCCGATCCGTGCAAGTTCGGGGGGAAGATCCGGGGTACCGGGTCCGAATGCGCGCGTGGCACCCTTGCGGTGCACGCAGACATCCATGCGTTTTTTGTCAACAGCATGCTCTTCAATTTTTGCTACATTATGGGCGACATCGTATATCAGCGGCATCTCCTCATACTCTATCTCAAACATGCCCGACAGGACCGTCCGTGCTGCGTGGGTGATGAGCTGCCGGTTGGCCCATGCATAGTTTGCCGATGCAGCCATTGCACTGAAATATGCTTTCCCTTCCGGTGAGAGGATGGGGGCGCAGGCAAGTTGCCGATCGGGAAGGGTGATATGGTATTTTTTTGTCGCCAGTTCAAGGATTTTCAGGTGATCAGTGCAGACCTGGTGGCCAAGACCTCGGGAACCGCAGTGGATCATGCAGCAGACCTGTCCATGAGCAAGGCCGAATACGTGTGCAGCTTCCGGATCATAGATCTCGCGGACAACCTGCATTTCAAGGAAATGATTCCCCGAACCAAGGGTCCCACCCTGGGGTACTCCCCTTTGTTTTGCCTTGGCCGAGACGTGGCTGCTGTCTGCCTGTGCCATGCACCCCTTGTCTTCGCACCGTACCAGGTCCCCCGGCAGGCCATAGCCGTGCCCGACCGCCCATTGTGCGCCCTTTGTCATCATATCATCAAGCGACTTTGAAGATACTTTCAGGGAGCTTTTTGCACCAACACCCGTGGGAACCGCGCTGAAGAGCTTGTCGATCAGGTCGCGCCGGCCGGAGATATCCTGAAACCCAAGCGGGGTTGTGAACAATCTTACCCCGCAGTTGATATCGAACCCGACACCTCCCGGGGAGATGATCCCTTCTTCCAGCGAGAATGCCGCTACCCCTCCGATAGGAAACCCATACCCCCAGTGGATATCCGGCATGGCAAGGGAATACCGGATAATGCCCGGAAGGGTTGCAACATTCGCAAGCTGCTGGACAGCCCCGGGTTCAAGCAGCCGGCCAAGCGATTCCGAAAGGAAAAACCTGCCCGGGACCCGCATATGGGGAATAAACCCGACAGGCACCTCCCACTCGCTTGTCCCAATCCGGTGTATCCCGTCAATCATTTGGTTTATTCCTCCCGTTCCTATCCGGGGCCGGGGCTCCCGTCCCGAAGGTCCCGGCAGCAGCACCTGCGTGGCCTGCAATCCTATTCTTCAGATAAATATGAAGTGTCAGCGTATTCACAAATTTTTAATTCCTGAATTTTTGCCCGGAATTTCATGGTTCACATTTAAGATTATACCTTAGGAAAGTAAAATGGGATCGGTCCGGGTAAGCCTGTAAATGCCTCCCGGTTCCATCTTTGCGCAACGGATACAACCGGTTACCATCCTGGAAATGTTGCTATTTGATTTATGTAAGTTCTTGGTGAAATCATCGGATTGAAGCTATTGCAGGGCAGTCCAGGAAGTTGGAAAAACTGCCGCAATCACAGGATCCTTTGCAGGAAAAGATCACATTGTTGTAACATCCTACTTCGCTGATGGTTTCGAACAGGTTATCCTTGGTAATACTCTCTGATCTTATTTCCCTGCGTGTTCTGTTGGTCTCTCTCCCGTTTATGGCATAATGTCCTGATTTATTTTTTCAATCTGACGGACTGAGCGCATCTTATACATCAAAAACGATATCCAGAATATATTCATTCGCATCGTGTGTGATGGCAAGTCCGGAATAAGAAATCCCTTTGACCTCCGTCCCGAGCGCATGCCGCTGCCGATCAAAGGGTTCCCCGTCCAGCGTGGCAACCAGATGGCACCCCTCAATACGGATGTCGGATCCCGAAAAGACCAGCCCGTCAACTTCGGCAATGAAAAGCACTTCTGACAGAAAGTCCCTTATAAGCGATTCCCGGTCTTCTGCGTCAAGCGAAATCACCCGTCCCGTTCCTCCTTGCCGATCCGGGCCATAGAGTACCTGCATCAGGGCATTGAATGCTTCAGAAAAAAGTTCTTCAAGAGTCGGTGCTGTTGCCCGGATTTTAACATCCGCGGTATGGGAAATCTCAAAAAAACTCATCCACGCTCAGACCCGGCAAGTTCGGGATCGTCAAAAAACGGAATCATGTCCATGTGGATGCTGTTGAGAAATCGTGCCTGGTGGATTGAAACATAGATGGTATGGTTACCAGCTTTAAGCAGGAGATCTGATTTTTTCGGGGGTTTGACCCGGGTTGGCAGGAGAATGGGTCCACCGCATGAAGTACAGATACGGAAATCGCAGTCCCGCCGGTTGATATAGGCAATCACCTCAGGGACGACCGTAACCTCTCCCATGCCGGCACTGTCATGAGAATGGATAAACATAATGCTTCTAGTATTGGAAGCGGAAATTAAAAACGGTTGTGGATCCTGGTCAGGTTTACGCCCCGACAATCCCGATAACAATGTCAACATACTTTTCTTTGAGCTGGTAACTGTTAACACCTACCGAATTCCGGTTCGCCCGGAGAATGCCGATGCGGGATGCAATGATTCCGACCATGGAGGCGATTGCGTGGTAGGTTACCATGAACTGTTTTTGCAGCTCAGTAACAAGTTCAGCAATAGTGATCGATCGGGTCTTTACAAAGAGCCTGAGTACTCTGCGCCTTATGCCGGTCTTGTCCCGTGACAGGTAGGACCGCAGGCGGTTCTCGATAACTCTCTTGATCTCTGTGGGAGATCTCATACGTTAACTGTCAAAGTTCTCTCTATATATATTTTTTGATTTTGTGCATTTTTAAATCCCGAATCAGGTATCGGGGCACTTTAAGAAGGAACAAAAATTTTCTGCGAAATTCTGCGGGCAGTTCAATTTTGCGGTCCGGCCATGAGGCAGGAACGGTGCAGACTTCTTACCAGAGCCGACTCTGGTAACTATTTAATCCTCGGTAAACAGATGAATATGACATGGGATTGTTCAAGTATAATATCGAGAAATACACGCCACAACAGTTAATGGTAATCCCTCTCGTGCTTTTTGTCATGTCCCTCATGGTGCTTGCATTCAATATGGCAGCAACAGGGATGCCGGTAAAGCCGGGCATTGATTTTTCCGGGGGGACTGCGGTCACGATCATCACTTTCGACAGCAGGGAACAGCTGCAAACCACCTTTTCCGGCTACCCGCTGACTGAAATCGGCGATGTAAACAACGGGAAGTTTCTGAAGTTCGGCACCATGGACGATAAACAATACCAGTCCCTGACGCAACTGATCAACCAGAAATATCCCGATGCAAAGATCGACCAGATAGGGGAATCGTTCGGGAAATCGCTGCAATACCAGGCAGCCCTTGCCCTGGTTTTTTCATTCGTTGGCATGGCGATCGTGATCTTCCTCTCGTTCAGGACATTCGTTCCCTCAGTAGCAGTGGTCCTGTCGGCCTTAGCTGACATGGTAATGACAGCCGCAGTGATGAATGTTGTCGGTATCACCCTGAGCCTCGGGACAACTGCCGCTCTCCTCATGCTGATCGGGTATTCGGTGGACAGCGATATCCTGCTGACCAACCGGGTGCTGAAAAGGCAGGGCAAGCTGAATGACAAGCTCATGGGAGCGTTCCACACCGGCATGATCATGACGTCCACGACCCTTGCCGCAGCCGCGGCATTATTTATAGTCTCCTGGTTCGGATCAGTCCAGATCCTGATGGAGATCTCTGCAGTGCTCCTTATCGGGCTTGTGGCCGATATTATAAACACCTGGCTCACCAATGTCGGGATCCTGAAATGGTACGTGCTCAAAGGGGGTGGCAAATGAACTCAAAGGAATTGAAAGCACTCGCCACTGACTGGAGAGTTGCAATCCTGATCGTCCTGGTAGTTCTCTCAGTCATTGCAATTTTCCCGCATTTCGACGAGCAGGGCCATCTTGCCACCAATCTCCAGTACGGCCTCGACCTCCAGCAGGGCTCATGGATCCAGCTGGAATACAAGGCGGAAGTTGTCGGGTTCACCACGGATGAACCGGTTGACGAGTTTATCGCCAGCCTCACCAAGCAGGTCGATGCAGAAGTGATCCTGGCAGATGCCACACATCTGGAAATAAGGAAGCCCTATTCCCAGGCTGATCTCGAACCCCTCTTTGCAACTGCCGGCGGGAAGATAACCAGCTACCAGCAGGGAGTTTCAAAATCAACAGCCGAATCAGTGAAACGGGTTCTCGAAAATAAGATTAACTCTCTTGGTACCAAGGATGCAAAGGTCAATACCCTGACCGGCTTCAACAATGTCGGGCGTTATATCCGCGTGGAAATGGCCGGCGTCGATATGAAGCAGGCACAGGATATCGTTGGGAAACAGGGGAAATTCGAGATCCGTATCCAGACGACCGGCAACAATACCGAACACGTTGTCTCCGGCGATAAGATCACCAGCGTCCAGGTACCTTCCCAGGAACCAGCCGGCAGTGACAAATGGGGTGTCGGGTTTACCCTTAGCGAGGAGGGTGCAGCTGAATTCCAGGCTGCTGCAATCAGGTATGGTGCAACTGTCGATCCCGCGAATCACTACCTGGCAATGCTCCTCGATAACAAGACCGTCTACTCGGCGCCCCTGTCAACGGATTTGGCAGGTAAGCTTCAGACAGAAAAAATCCGGCAGCTGTTCGCTTCAACCGGCACAGGCAAGGCCGGGTCACAGCAGGCAACCGACCTGGAAATCCATCTCCGGGCCGGCGCGCTCCCGGTCGATGTGACCATTGCCGGATCAGGAGGAACGTCCGCACCCCTTGGCGAACGGTACAAAGCTATGGCCCTCCTCGCCGGTATCCTTGCATTGATCACTGTCGGGTTCGTGATCTATTACCGGTACCGCGAACCGAGTATTGTGCTCCCGATGATCCTGGTCAATGCCTCAGAAGTGCTCATCCTGCTCGGGTTCATCGCACTGATACGGTTCCAGATGGACCTGCCGACGATTGCCGGGCTGGTTGCGGTCGTGGGGACCGGGATCGACCAGCTGGTGATCATTACCGATGAGATCCTGCACGAAGGAAAGGTACCGTCACCAAACCTTTATTTGAAGCGCCTTACCCGGGCACTTGGGATCATTGTTGCCGCAGCAGCAACCGTTGTCATTGCCATGCTCCCGCTTGCCCTGATGGACCTCTCGACCCTCAAGGGATTTGCTATCATCACGATTCTGGGTGTTCTCGTAGGGGTTATCATCACCAGGCCGGCTTATGGAAAGGTCATCATGCAGACTCTTTCCAAGTAACAATACCATAGGTTTATCTTTTTTTTCATCGACAACTCTACGGGTATGTCTGAATGAGCAAGCCTATTCTGTTTGATTTTTTTGCCACCTGGTGCGGGCCCTGCCGGATGCAGACGCCAATCATCGAGGAACTGGCAAAAAAAATGGGGGATTCCGTTGAAATACGGACAATCGATGTCGACCAGCACATGGATCTTGCAGAAAAATACGGGATCCGCGTTGTTCCCACGCTCATTATTGAAAAGGATGGCAAGGTTCTCCAGTCCCTTGAAGGTGTCACGGACGCGGGAACGCTTGAAAAAATGTTACGTCCGCTGGTGGGTTAATTGAAGATAGGTATTGTCGGCGGGACCGGTGATATCGGTGAGGGGATGGCCCTGCGCCTCTCCCCGATCTTCGATGTCATTGTCGGATCACGCGATACGGACAAGGCAGAGGCAACATGCAAACTTGGTATCGAGACTCTGAAAACCCGGGGCAAGGCATGTTCCCTGAAAGGTGTCTCCAACCAGGAAGCAATTGATGCTGCAGATATCGTGGTGCTGGCAATCCCGTTCAAACACCTTGCCGGGACGCTCGATGGCCTTCATGGGTTTGAGGACAAGATTGTCATCAGCCCGGTCAATCCCATGGAGAAGCGCGACCATTTCGTCTTTGTCCCGCCACAGGAGGGATCCGCTGCCCTGATGATAAAACGAATCCTCCCGCCCTCAGCCCGTATCTGTTCAGCATTCAACACGATCGCGGCCAACAAGTGGAAGGCGCTGGATGAAGAACTGCTCTATTCCGTGCCGGTCTGCGGAGATGATGATGGGGCAAAGCAGGAAGTCATGGGTATCGTGAACCGGATCTCCCGGCTCCAGGCTTTTGATGCCGGGCCACTTGCCGTATCCAGCATGGTCGAAGCCCTCACGCCCCTGTTGCTCAATATTGCGCGTTACAACAAGATCCGGGATGTCGGTATCCAGTTCCGGTAAGGTTATCCCGGGGATGCACCATGATGATGGGTCGTAATGGTACCAGCCTCTTTTTCTGCAACCATAACCCTATGAGCAGCGCGACGCCACCAACACTGATGAACAAAAACCTGCCACAGATCTTTTTTTGAAAAATGGCGGACGCAGACTGACTTTTCATGTACGCGGATGAATTCGAACGGATCGGAAAACGGCTCTTTTCTGAGCACCTTGTCGGGGGCAACTTCGGGAACATCAGCATAGTCTACGAAAAGACCGGTTTTTTTATCAAGCGGACCGGTGCCTATCTCGATGTTGCTGCTGAACCGGTCTTTGTCCCGCTGGAGGGAGAAGTTCCTGCTGAGGCATCCAGCGAGTACCGGGTTCACCAGGAAGTGTACCGGAAAACCCCCCACAAGGCGGTTGTCCATGCCCACCCCCCGGCAGCGGTTGCCCTGTCTCTTCTCCAGGATGAGGTCCGGCCCGAGGACAGTGAAGGCAGAATGTTCTGCCCGGTCATCCCGGTAGTATCTGGAGAGCCGGGGACGCAGGCTTTGGCGGATAACGTTGCCGATGCTCTGGTCTATGCAAAGCTGGTCATTGCCCGCGGGCATGGTACTTTTGCAGCAGGCAAGACACTTGACGAAGCGTATCTTTATACCTCGCTTGCAGAGCACGCATGCAGGGTCCTCGCAATCAGGCGCACGTTTATCCGGCCCTGATTTCCCGTGCATAAAAAAAGGTATAGTAGCAATCCTGCTACTCATATTTTGGTCGAATGCCGTCCCATTGCGCCAGCCAGCGCCCAAGGGGGCTCAATCGCGCATGGGATTCCTCCTCTTACCCGGATTCGATCCGGGGATAGCGTGTTATCGCAGCCGGGGCACCAAAGCGGCGGGGGAAAAGCCCCGGGAGCGTTGGCATTGTCTCAAATGTGCCTGGAATACTTTTTTATCTCAAAATCCCGGAGCTCAATTTCAGGCAGATCTTACGTCGTGATTTCGATTTTGGGTAGGTTGTTAAAATGAGACCCTGCCCGAAATTATTTCATGCGCGTACACCCCATACCCCTGGAAGTTCTACCAAATAATGTTAAAAAATCTACACCCCTTTTTTCAGTTTTCTGAGAACCCGCATCTTCTTTTGGATTGCCGCGTCGGATGCCTTCAGTACCCCTGTTTTCAGATCTTCAAAGTCCGGGGCATCGGTATCGACAACCTTCTTGACCGGCGTATAGGCTGATTCCCGGAACCGTGGGGAAAAATCGTGCTCCTTGCCATCAACCAGGAGCACGGATTCCGGTCTTCCCTCCTCAACGTACCCTACCTTGTGCATGGCAACACCGGCTCCCCCAACAACCCGGCAGATCTCATCGGCAAGGTTTTCGGGCGCAACCACGAGGAGCGAATCCAGCGATACGCCGAGATAATCAATCTGCAGTTTTTCCAGCATCTCCCGGACTTGGGGTTCGACAAGGCTGCTGATCGATGCATCGTCAATGACAATCCTGCAGCCGGCTGTTTCCGCCATCTCGAAAACATCCCCGCGGAGCCCGCCATTGGTCACGTCAGTCATTGCATGGACACCGGCGAATACACTGCTTTTCATCAGGGTCTCGCAGGCAGTGAGAAAGTTCAGGTTAATTGTCTGCTCCACTACGTCAGCGAACCCGGAATAAATCGCAGCCGTTGCGATCGTCCCGCCTCCTGCCCCTTCGGTCATCAGCAGCACATCGCCCGGTTGGGTAGACTTGCGTGCGGTCAGGTGTTCGGCGATCCCGACACAACCGACACAACCGGTCAGCCGCCCGCCAAGCACCATATCGCCCCCGATGCGGAGCGTTGATCCGGAGACGAGGGGTACGTTCATGGCTTCCCCGACGGTGGTGATACCAGCGGTGTAATCAAAGATTTTCGCTACATCGCCATCATCAGCAACATGGATGTCTGAGAATAGCATGACCGGCCTTGCACCCATGACCATTGCATCTCTGAGCGTGGCTCTGGTCACATGGAATCCAGCCAGGAACGGGTAATCCGAAAGCCGCGAGTGCATACCATCGACCGTGCAGACAATAAATTTTCCCACGGCGCGGACTGCCCCGCCATCATCCATCTCATCAACCCCTACCGTTGCAGTACTCTTGCCGATGATACGGGCGATCTGGCGGTGGGCAAAAAAGTCGCCTTTCCCCCGCGATCCAACACCGAATGCTCCCATGGTAACCCCGGCAGGTTTGAACTCAAAAAAGTCCCCGGACAATCCCCGGGTATTTTTCACTTCCGCAATGACAGCACGGGCGAATGTGGATGCATAAGTCTGGTCCACGGTTTTAAACGATCGGATGATTTTAACCAGGTTTTCCTCAACTGTTTCTTCGCTCTCACCACCCGCAATTTTTTTACGGGCATATTCCTCAATGTCCATGGTTCTCTGTACGTGGGGGGGAGTTAAAAAAATGATGATGGGGCTCCGTATCGAATCTGAGAAGCTGCTGAAGAATCGGCTCTGTGGGATCATCGGACGGATACACCCGTGGGCTTTCGCTCAAAGTTAGTTCTCGCCGCTATGGTGGCCCCCGCGCTGCGATGATCACTCAAAAAGGTTTTTAGCGATATCCCGTAAGAAAAGAGGGCAATCCTGTCGTATGTACCCCCGCCTCCGATTGGGGCAGGTGTGGCGCAAGGGGGTCAATAAAATGGAGAAAATGAGGTATTTTTAAAGAGCTGAAGAATTCATTTTTTTCTTTGAAGAATCTTCCAGCTTCACCACTACGCTCTCGCATCCCGGGGGCATGCAACGCGGAAATGTCAATTCACGAGAATGTCAGCGTTGGTAAAAAAGATTTCCCAAAAAAAGCCAGACGAACAGAGACTAACGGAGGAGAATGCCCAGGACATCCGAAAAGCTTCTCAGGGCATCGTCAACATTGCCAAGCTTCAGGAGAGAGAGCCCCTTGATGAAACCGGTCCGGACATCCTTGATATCGATATAGTACGCCTGGTCAAACGCCCGTGCCGATTCTTCAAGTTTTCCCAGCATGAAGCACGAGTTGCTTAAGACGACCCATGCATCGGCGATTGAGGAATCCACGGCAAGGGCATGTTCCAGGCAGGGAATCGCCTCTTCGTGCATTCCAAGCATACTGAATGCGAGACCTTTACGGTATAGTGCTTTTGCGTTTTCCGGTTCAATCGAAAGAGCCCGGTCAAGGACGTCAAGTGATTCACGGTAGCGCTTCAAATGAATCAATGCAATCCCTTTCTTGATCAGGGCAGAGAAGTAGAACGGATAAATTTTCAGCGCCCGGTCATAGCAGACAAGTTCCTCCTCATACAAACTGAGCTTCCCGTACGCGTACCCTTTGTTGATCCATGCAGACAGGTATCGGGGCCGGAGTTCCAGCGCCCGTTCACAACACCGGACTTCCGCTTCAAACCTGCCAAGCATCCCAAGGGCTACCCCCTTGTTGTTCCATGCGGTTGCGTTCTCCGGGTCGATCCGCAGTGCCTGCTCGCAGCATTCGACCTTGTCCTTGAACCGGTCGAGCATGCCATAAGCGAACCCCAGGGTATTCCATGCATCAACACAGTACGGGTCCAGTTCGATTGCCGTTTTACAGCACTCGATCTCTTCCTCGAATCTCCCAAGTTTCCCGAGAGTAAAACCCTTGCCAACCCAAGCAATTGCCAGCTTCGGATCCTGTTCCAGTGCATTAGAAAAGGATACAAGCGCCTCATCCTGTTTTCCTTCGCGCCCGAGAGCGATACCTTCTAGGTAATGATCGCGTGCTTTCTTGGGGGATGGAGCTGGATTGGAAGCTTCCGATGCAATTTCCATGGACGGTAAAACCCGGGGCCGGCTTTTACAACTGCTTAGTGCCGGTGATATTTATTTTAACGGATTCGTGATATCGCGGTGCGCGGTAGTGAATGCCAAATCTTTAGAATAGATAAAGAAACCGGAAAACGAATATTTTATCACAATAATAAAATACTAACCCAAATCTCTCAAAATGATTGTCCAAAAAACCTGTTTTCGACATGATAATCAAATCTGCACGATCCCTGAAATGTTCGCCAAGGAACAATCAGCTGATGATATTGACACGGATTGTGGTCATAGGATTTATTCGGTTCGTGCCCGCGCAGGTTATGGCTGGGGAAAGGGCCCTTGGAAAAATTCCTGCGGTCCATGGTATGAGAATAATGCGCCATTAAAATATATGATTTCTTCAATCATTTATATATTATTTCTTAAAAAATCATTTCGAAAATGTTATATCTTTTTTAATATAACTTATGGTATTGTTTCCTTTACCACGAAATGAGTCTGCAACTTCACCCGTGACGGGAATGGTCATGCTCCTAGGGATAACCTTCAGTCTTGTTTTGCTGGTGTTTCTGCTCTGCCTCGGATTCCGGTTACCACAAGGTGATACACCGGCCCCAATGATTTTTGAAATAACCGGAATCCGGCACACGAATCCTCAAGGGGTTCTGGATAATGACAGTTATATGGTAGTCAAAAATACGGGCACTATTTCCTATGATAACAGAAAATTATATGCGAAAACGTACAGGAACGGGGTTCATCTTCCCTGTGATATTCCCACAATGAATGGGAAACTTTTCCTCCCTACGCACCATTTTGGGATCCAGACCCTGGGAGGGTTCGGCTCCCATGATTTCCTCTGGTATCCCGGTGCAACAATAGCAATCAATTATGCGAAGGGAACATTTCATCCGGGAGATATTGTCCGGTTCGAAGTGTATGACCGGACAACTCAGAAAATTCTATCTCGGGATACGTATCCCAAGCCGGGAAAGTACGACACGCAATGGTTCTATGATTATTTCCTTAATCATCAAGCTTCCTGAAGACCCCTTTTTTTGCCTTCAGGATCTTGCATTCAGGGCAGCGCCATGTATCCGGCACCTTCTCCCAGGGCGTGCCGGCAGGTATGCCATTCTTCGGGTCCCCCTTGGCCGGATCATAAATATAATGACATTCCAGACAGACCCACCGTGCGTTGATATCCTCAGTAGCCAATGTTTCTTTCAACCCCTTCTTTTTATTGGTAAAATGCATGAACTGGTTTTTCCTGCAGGCTTATGAATGCATCCCTTCAGGCAACACGTAGTGAAAGTCAGGGTGTTTCCCGTTTGGCCAGCACCTGCCGGGCCAGGAGCCTTGCCACCCGGAGTGGCTCAGGAATCTTGCCTTCAAGGGTAAAATCGCGGCAGAACCGTCCGGCATCCGCGTGCCCGATCCCGGCTGTCCGCAGGTAAACAATCCGGTTGGCCCCGAGATCGACAGGTTCCCGTTCGCCAAGCCGGAGATAGGCATGCGCCCGCACCTCGTCTCCCGGGAAATTGCGCCGGATACCGTCAAGGAGTCCTTCCGAATCCTCATACGTAACGCAGATGACCGGGGTTCCGGATACATCTGCAATGTTGTCGATATCGATCACATTGTACCACGAGATTACGCAGCCGGAGAGCAGGATGACATTGATATCATGGCGATCAAGGTCATCGATCATCCGGTTAATTGTAGTGGTAGCATCCATACCACCGACCGTGACTCTTCCGGAACAGAACCCATCAATGCGGAGGTCTTTTCGCATAATGACGCCAGCAAGCGTGGATTCTTTTCGCCCGGTATAGCTCTCTGCGATCCCCAGTGCCCGCAATCCCTTCTTGGGGATATGCATAGAAGTCCTTATGATACCCGATTAAAAATACTATACCCAATGAAATTCAACAAAGATGAGGTCTGCGTTTTAATCCCCACACTCAATGAAGCCCCTACCATTGGCGCAATTGTCCGGGAATTCAGGGACCTCGGATTTCCCCATATCCTGATAATCGATGCAAAAAGCACGGATAATACGGTAAAAAATGCACGCGAAGCCGGTGCTACTGTCAGGACACAATCGGGTACTGGAAAAGGGAACGCTATCATAGAAGCGTTCGAAGTGATAGAGCAGCCCTATATCCTCATGCTTGACGGAGATGGCACCTACTCAGCCAAAGATGCCGAAAAAATGCTGACCCCCCTGTTCCTGGGATTTGACCAGGTCATTGGTGACCGACTGATCAACGCTGAAGAGGGTTCGTTCTCGCGGCTTAACCTGTTCGGAAACCATATGCTCAACATGCTCTTCAAGATCGCTCACAGCCGGGACCTGCATGATATCCTGTCGGGATACCGTGCCTTCACCAAGCTTGCGATCAACCAGATGCACCTGAAAGAGAAGGGCTTTGAGATCGAGACAGAGATCTCTGTGGAGGCAGTCCGCAACGGCCAGCGGATCATGGTTGTCCCTATCCGCTATCTAAGCCGCCCGGGCTCTGCCACGAAACTCTCCCCGTTCCATGATGGTATCAAGATAGTTAGCACAATATATCGCCTTGCCCGCGTGAATAATCCCATGTTTTATTTTGGCATGATGGGGATCTTCACATCGATTCTCGGGATACTTGTTGGCGTCTATGTTCTTCTCCAGTGGTTCCAGAACATCGAGCATATCCCGCTCACAATACTTACCGTACTGCTCATTGTCGTTGGTATAGAGATCTTCATGTTCGGCATGATAAGCGACATGCTCCTCGTCTTCCACCGTGAGATCATACGGGAGATCCAGTTGCTCCAGCCACCCAAACCACCGAAATAAATAACCAAGCACTTCATCTCATGAAAAAAAATTTGCTCTATTAAGAATGTGTAAGGAACAAGTCTGGAGAACCGGGTATGAATGGATCGGTTCACACCGGAACGATGAACATTGCAGATATGCGGGCTTCCCGCGTCATAGCCCCTCGCGGGGCACGGGGGAGCAGTTCCGTGTTTTTTTGTTTGCTCAAGGTTATTGATCCCCCGCAGGGCGCCCCGTCAGGAGCGGCGGCGTTGATCGCAAATAATTGAGAACGTGAAAAATCTAAAAAAATCACCGGTGTTCAATGCAATTTAATATGGAAATGGGTAACTTTCTCTCCTGTGTGCCTGTGGACGCAGGCATCGTGGGTGTTTTCATGGGAAATGATCGGACAGACGCTCAGGGGGGCTTTCGCTAACGCCTCTCCCTCCATGCTGTGGCTGATCCCGCATTGCGATAATCACTCTGAATATTTTTTTAAAAAAAGATCCCGTAAGAAAGATGACAGCCCTGACGCAATTTCGCCCACGGCGCCTACGGGGGGCAGTGATGAGGGAAGTGGGGGTCAATCATTTGGAGGAAAAGAGGTTTTCTCCAGAGCCAAAAAAACCTGGCAATCCCGCCGCCTTTGTGCTCCCTTTGACTGGGGGTCCCTGTCCCATGATGAGGACATATTCGTGCAAAAAAAATGAACCAGATAACTGGTGGATATCATCAGTCCTTTTTCGCACTGACAAAAATGTTGTAGGCCAGCTGGGGCACGCTTTTCTCAACGAAAGGTTCGACCCGCGTGGCAAGGGAGAAGATGGGATCTATCATGTCGATATGGGCAAACGAGCACCATTTCACGTCAACATCGCTAAACCCAGCACTATCGAAAAGGCTGTACATCTCCTTCTCATCGTAATAATGTTCCCCGAAATCCTTCATGACAACATGCTTGATTTTGATCTTCTCGCCAAGCTTGTAGAGTGAGGGGATTCCCTTGGTGATCAGTTTCTTACCCAGTGTGCAGAGCGCAACAGAACCTTTCGGCTCAAGGACCCGGTATACTTCAGAGAGCATGGCAACGGGATCCCTCACATAACTGAAGACAAGAACGCTGGATACTGCATTGAAGGAGGAGTCATTAAACGGGAGTTTTTCACCGGTACCTATGATGAACTCGCAACCCGGGCAGCGGTTGCGGGCTTTTGCCACCATCTTTTCGCTGATATCTAAACCGGTCCCCTTCCCCCCGGTCTTGATATATTTCTCGACAAACAGACCGGTTCCACACCCGATGTCAAGCAGGTTACCGTTCTCTGGAAGGGCCTTCATGAGGTGCTTGCTTAAGTGTGCGTGATATTTTTTCCCTCTCCGGTGGTCATAATGATGGTCGTAGGTATCTGCGACATTGTCGTAATGCTGGCGGATTTTATCAGTTTTTGTCTTGATCATAAAAAAACATCCCGTATCCCGGTGGCAAACGCCCCCAGCTGAATATATTCGTTGTTGGCATGTTTCATACGGTAATCCGCATCTGCGAGAGCGATTGCAAGTGCCGGGTGATTGTACTCATGCCGGAGTATGGCACGGACTTCACATAACACTTCATCTCCCGAAAGACCGAAATCGATCATAAGGGACTCCATGAGGCGGATTGCGCCCCGCGCGTCACCCCCCCTGAGCGCGTTGATTGCCTGAGATGTGATCGTGGCATTCTCTGAGGAGACATACTCTAGGAGTTCCTCGCACCTCCCCGACTGGAGTGCTGCCTGGAGGAGGAGAACAGCACGCCGCATGTCGCCAGCCGCTGACTGGACAATAAGATCGATGTCATCATCGCTACAGGGACGGGATTCTGCAGATTCTTTTGCCCTGATATCCATGAGATGCCCAAGAACAATGTCCTGCCTTACGGGCGCAAAAAAAAGGGGGAGGCAGCGAGAGCTGATCGAAGGAATGATAGCGCTCGAATTCGGTGTCGTGAAAATAAAACGACAGGTGCTGCTCGTCCGTTCCATGATCCTGCGAAGTGCCTGCTGAGCATCCCGGGTGAGGGCGTGGGCATCTTCAAAGACCATCATCTTGAACTCTGCGTCCAGGGGTCGCATAGAGGCATACCATTTGAGGATGTACTTGAAATTCGAGAGCAGAGACTGGTTTTTCTGGTATATATGGGCATACCGGTCGTCGTTTTCAAGAAACGATTTTCCCTGGGAAAACAAGTCAGATACGGGAAAGACGGAGGTGTTCAGTTCCCAGGTATTTTTATAGAGGGCTTTTGCCAGGCATTCGACCGCAGCACTTTTTCCGGTACCGTGAGGGCCGGTAAGGATGAGGTGGGGGACTGTCCCGGATGAACTAAACGATGAAAGGCATTGGACGACCGGCTCCTGACCAAGAATATCTGAAAGTGCACAAGGACGGTATTTCTCAATCCAGAGCATGGGATAACCTCATTGTCATCTCACGTATAGCTTCTGACAAAAGATAATTATTGTCAAGAGATTCCACGAGTTTTTTACGCTCTGATTTGGTAAGGTTTGTGCATGCATCAGTGATGATCGGGAGCGCGCGGGTCAGTTCGTCGACAATGGTCAGCGTTGCCCTACGGGCAGTGCGCGAGAGAGGATTGAGGTCAACGGCGATCATCTTTTTTCCCATCCCGATCAGTGCCTCGCAGCGGTCACCATCCTCAAGTGGCACCAGAATGACATCGGCAGAGAAGATTCCCTCACGCCGGCACCATGCCCTATCATGGGACAGAGGGAGGAGCCGTTCCGCCGTTCCGGAAAATACATCTGTCCCCGCGGACCTGAGCAGGTCTTCGATCAGGTGTACGCGTTCCTCGGTCCGGTGAAAGAGGTTGACCTCCACCCTGGCACCGCATGCCCTCTGGAGGTCGGCAATCTCCCGGGCAGCCAGCGCAGCGGTATTACCGTTCACGGAAATGACGGGGTGACGGGCAGAAAGCAACATTGCAGCAGCGGTCTGTCCGGCAAGGAACGCACTCGGGGTTGTCTTCTCACCGATGAAGTAATCGAAAGCCTCACCCCTGCCATGCGCGGTGAGACCTTCCAAAGAGACGATCCCCTTCTTTACATTTTCTGCGAGGAGCTCGCGTGTGACAAGCGACCGGTAACGGGGGTGATTTGTCGGGATCATGGCCGGACCCCGACCAACCTGGCGCCCTCCCCCGCTACTGCAAAGGTATAAACTTCCCCGAAGCCTGAAAGGATCTTCCGTGCCTTTTTCCCGCATGCGAACACACCATTGCCGAGCATGGTCATGCTTGCGGGGACGTTGTCGGCAGCACACCGATGGAGCACGGCGCTGGCTTCTGCAGTAAGGAGCCCGCTCTGTTCTGCAAACTGACGGGAAATCTTAAAAAAATCTTTTGCGTTTTTTGGCGGGTAGCGGGGAAAAGCTGCAGCAACACGGTCCATTTGTTGCGGGGAACCGAGCACGGAAGGCGTGGAGATAGGGCCGAACGAAACGGCATGAAGCGATTCCGGCAGGTCAAAAGACCTCAATATAACCGCATCTATTCCAGGCCCATTCCGCACTACCCTTCCCCCGCCCTGACAGGCTGCAACATCGCCAAGACCCGTCCGGTGGACGACCTCTGCCTCGTGGGCAAGCGCCGCGATGGTGTGGGGGGTCAGTCTGAGTTCAAGGCACCGGTCAACAGCGGTGAGGGTGGCGAGCAGCGCTGCTGCCGAGAGACCGAAACCGGCTCCGATGGGGAGGTAACTCTCAGTCGTTACCGAGACCGTGATCCCCAGTTTTTCGAGGACAGATTCAATCAGCGGGGAGCTACGGGAATACTGAAAATCCTTTCCGCGTCCTGTCCTCTGGATGACGGATACTGAAGTCGAATCAGCCGGACTGACCGTTGCTGTAACTCCTTCACTAATCACGATACCGGCCCCGATACTTCCTGTAGCAGCGACCGATCTCCCCTCTATGCGTCTGAAGTAGCCGGAGATGTGACCCGGGCAGAATGCCATTATTGTCCTTTCTTTCATGGAAACTGGAAAATTCTGGTGTGATTGAATGTTGGTGTGCTTTGGCATTAAGAAATTCTGTTCAGAGAATACAGGCAGTGCTGTTTTACCCTTATTGAAAAAACGGGGAGAACCTCCCCTCTCGGATGACCACCGCGTTCAGGAAACAGAAGTCCTTGATAGTCTCATACCGTTTTAGAAATTAAAAAAAGATATCAGAACGGAGGCTCTTCTTCGGCTTTCGTTTCCCCAAGGACAACAGAAGAATACTACTGATGTTTTTCAGCCTGGTTATCCTCTCACAGATCTGCCTTGTTGTAAAACAGCGCCTATGTGTTGTTCCGATAATCGCCCAAAACCCTCAAATTCCATTCAAGGAACAGAGATCGGGCAACCTTACCGCATCATCTCTCTGTCGCTGTCCTGCTGGAGGTCCCGGAGGATCCTCCGTATATGACCGATGTTTATCGTCCTTGTGGTCAGAATACAGAGATGGTTCTCGTGGTAAGGAGCGATGATAAGATTTCCTTCCGGGATCTGGAGTGTCATGTGGACAAAGAATCCCCAGTCGAGGTGGGGTTTTATCGTGTTGATGGTCGTGAGCATGGTCCGGGCTATGTTAAGGAGGGGTTCGATCTCGACATCACCCATAAGGAGAATGTTACGATCATCATTGAAGAAGGAGATGGCAATAATACCATTGAGTTTCTTGATCTGGCCGATTGTCTTTATTTCCACCTCATTGAGGATCCCCGGCTGTGGGACTGGATGACTCGCTGTAACATCAGCTTCTGGTATTGGAGAATCATCAGCAATCGCGTTTTTCCCTTCTTGTTCGGATTTTTCCGGTAATACTCGTTGGTGCTGTTCGATATGGCGTATTACGGGTAATTCAACGCCATGTTTTTCACTTTTCGTTTCGGATTTTTTTGGTAATACTTGTTGGTGCTGTTCGACTTGGGGTATTACAGGTAATTCATCGCTATGTTTTTCACTTTTCGTTTCGGATTTATCCGCCAATACTTGCGGTAATTGTTCGACCTTTTGTACTACGGGTAATTCATCGATGCGTTTTACCGCACCTTCAGCGCGAGCAGGGACGGACCGGCCATTCTCCGTCACACCCACGGTTTCCTGCGGGATCCCTGCAACTTCACAAATCTCGAGCGCACGGGAGAATTCTTCCGGAGTATATTTGCAAAGGTTGAATTCAATGGTTTTGTGAGAGTTGAAGTAATCCAGTGCACCGTGCCCGCGGAGTTCAATGCGGCCATGTTTGAAATAATACATCAGGGGTAGTCCTTTCCTGATAAGGATAAATCCCTCGCCATCAAGTATGACCACCCGGACTATTCCGAGAAACCTGACTGTATGGGTAAATATCCATTGCACTGGTGCCTGCATCCAGCCTATGCTTTTTCCATCGGGTAACTTATCAATCATAACAGGGACATGATCTCGGCCTGGTTTTTCTTCATTTCATATGTGATCTGCCCGATATTTGCCGTCTGTTTTGCTATGATCAGAAGATAAAACTCATCCATGACCGGTCCCAGGATGAGGAAATTATCGGAAAATTCCAAAAACACCATGGAGAATGAGGCGTTCCCGAACTGGGCAGCAGTTTTTTTCGAATCACGCATGAGGATTGATAATACAGCCTGAAGTCCATCGTTGATCACGATCCCGGATTTGATGCTCTGAATAATTTCCCCGTTCTCCTGAATGACAATCGCAGCCTGAACGTCACTCAGGACCAGGAATTTATTCAGGATTTGTTTGAGCATTTTGATCCTCTTTAACACGGTGTCTCATTTTTTTTGTATTTTGTATTTGATCACCCAACCGTTCCCTTGTCAGGTGTCGGAGTTCAGATCTATTTTTTCAGGAATGCCGGCAGGTTGTCACTCGCTATCTTCTTTTGAGAGAGTATCAAGGATTTTATACGTGTTGACCATGCGGTTGAAAGCGGTCTGGAGTTCCCCTATCTCGTCATTGCTGAGGATTTCGATCTCGGGATCCTTGAGATTGCCGGTGCTCATACTTGTTGCGATCTTTGAGAGCTTAACGATTGGATTGGTGATACTGCTTGCCAGAAAGAAGCTCCACATGATGACGACCGATAGCGTGATGAGGGTGATGAGGAAGACACTGGGTGCAAGCCCAATGTTTTTGATAATACTGGTCTGATCTCCCATCATGACGATACCCAGAAGGAGCATGGGGATGGTCGCGACAAACAGCATGCTCACCATCAGTTTGTAGAATATGGGAATCGGAAGACTGAATCCTGTTGAGGCCGCGTTATGAGCGATCCTTGCCGTAGTGGTCATATATCAGTATTTACATAAACAATATTTAAAGATATCTAAAAAATTCCGGGTATCAAGCGGGCTTTTATGGGTGAATTATTGTTAATTATTGGAAGGAACCACATGCCATCCCCGTTCATACGCTGTGAAACGGGGGAGGATTGTATCCGATATTTATGATCGCTCTCCAGAACAAGCGGGCAATGACATCTTTCGATCCCTCAAGTTTTGTCAATCCCTGTGCAGAGAGGAGCTTATAATCCCCCTCCCTGCTGCCCATTGTTGCTTTGGAATTCATCAGGACAGCGGTGACTCCTTTTTTCAGCATCTGTCTTGATTGTTTCTCCGGTGCCGAGCCCAGTTTGAATGCAACGGTGAGTGGTGACCATTGCCGTATCACTTCGTCCAGCAGTTTCGGCAGGGGTTCCAGCTCAAGAAGGACCTTCTTCCCGCTCGGGATCTTTCCCTTGTATACCTTCGGCACAAAATCCGATATTGCTGCTGCACTGATATAGATATCAGCGCCACCCCCCATCAAAAAACAACGGCGTACCGCGTCCCTCATATCAGCAGCAGAATCCGAAGGTACGTTCTTGACACAAGGGAATATGTCGCGATGGACAACCGTGACATCTGCACCAAGCCTGAATGCCTCGAGTGCAAGAGATCTCCCCATCAGCCCGGTTGACCGGGTTGTAAGCACCCGGACATCATCAACCTGCTCCCGGCAGGGGCCGCTTGTTATAAGCACGCGTTTTCCTTTCAGGGGCTGCCCGAGGATCATCCGCTCACACCAGAGCACAATCGTTTCATTGTCCGCAATCTTCGCCTTTCCCTCTTCCATCCTCGGATCGATGACACCGACACCCCATGCCCGGAGGCATTCCAGGTTCCCGCGGACAGCCGGGTGGCGGTACATGCTGTGATGCATTGCCGGGACAACCAGGACCGGTATGCCGCTTCCCAGCGCTGTTGTTGCGAAGGTTGTAACAGGGGTATCGTCAATACCGCAGGTAATCTTGCTGATTGTGTTTGCGGTGCAGGGTGCAATCAGCAGGAGATCCGCAGATCCACCGTCACCGCAATATCCAACATGTTCTACCAAACCGGAGATGCGGGTGATCGCCGGCCTGCCACTGGCATAGGTAACGGCATCCGGAGAAATGATTTCGGTTGCAGCCCGGCTCATCACGGTCTGAACAACGGCACCGCACCGTCTCAGCATGTGGATGATCTTTACAACCTCGACTGCAGCAATACTGCCGGTAACGGCAACAACCACCTGTTTTCCGGCAAGTGTCTGATCGGGAGTCATGTGAGATACACATCCTGGACCATATGCCATGCATGAGGCCCGTATTTCTTCACTTTATGTACTTGGATAGTGGCTGAAAAATCTGTAGCCTCAATGTGTGTCCGAACCAATTCTTCAGCCGGCCCTATGCTGTGGACATGCATGACACTTCCCGGTGCTGCATGGCGCAATGCGCAGGGAACCATGTCCACGGCATCGAAATGACCCATGACGATACGGTCATAGGTACCGGAGAGCAGCTGGCGGCAGTCTCCCAGAGAGGGCATGATCCTGCTTGAGAGACCATTCGCTTCAATGGACCGGAGCAGGTACCCGAATGCAACGGGATTGATCTCCATGGCGTGAACCTCTGCTCCCGCCCCCGCAAGCGGTATTGAAAAATATCCAATGCCGGCAAACATATCAGCAATCCTTTCGGGGCGGGGGCTGGTGCTGATCATCCGGACGATCCGCGCTTTTTCTTCGCGGTTGCCCATAGAAAACATAACTTTCCCCGGATCAAAAATATAGGAGAACCCGGCCTCCTTATGGCAGACTTCCCCGCCACTTCCCCAGACTATCTGTGTCTCCGGTGTCCTCGTTTTTTCCTTGAGGAATTTTATCCACAGGATCCCGCGCGGGTGACAAAACCCGCGGATTGTATCAATCTCAGCCAAAGAGGGCTCTCTGCCATGAAGGACCGCAATGTCGCCGACCATGAAATATCCCCGCCCGCAGTACTGTTGCCGCTTTGGGATTTCACGGTCGCAGGGTTCGGATGCAATGACCGGTACCCAGAGGGTATCCCCTTCTGCATACGGGGATTTCTCCCGGTCTACCCAGCCGGCAGAGCATAGCTCTTTGATTCTTTCTTTCCGGACGGCCCGAACCCGCATATCCTACCTGACAAAAACCATCTGATCGTCATCCCGCAGCAACCGGATATGATCACCGGCACGGACATCCAGCCATTTCAATTGTGCATATTCCCGAGTCCGGTTGCTGACCGGATCCATTATTCCCATGTTTTTCCCGTCTGCAAAAACAACGAGGCCCGGTTCTGCGTTCCGCGAATTGCCGATGATCTTACCAATATCATCCTCCCGGATCGATTTCACGTTTCCATCTCCAAGGTCGATAACCTGGAGGTGGCCGGATTCCACCCGCAGGACCTCGAAGTACCGGTTCCTGATCTTTATGACATCGTTTTTCTGGAATTGCGGGAGCCGTACCGAAAAGGTGACCCGGAAAAGCTGCCGCCCGTTCTTTTCCCCGACCAGTTTCGGGTGTGTTGTGTATCGCCCGCCAAGACGGGCAACAATTCCCTGGGCGATGAGCAGCCCGATGTGCTGTGACCCGACAATGATATCAATGCCATCGTGTATCTCATTCATATCCGAGATGAACGAGAGCCGTTCTCCGCCGGCCTGTAAATTATCCTCTACCTGCTGCGCTATCGACGCTGCGGTCTGGATCTCAAAGGTGCTCGGAATCCTTTCCTCAGCCCGTACCTGCACGACCCCTTCATAGTAACTTCCGCTGATCCGGTTGCAGCGGTCGCACTGCTCCTTATGCCAGAGGATCTCAACCGTACAGGTTCCTTGGACTGGTTTATTGTACAGAAGACCCCGGACAACCAGTGTCCCCCGCGACCGGTTCGGGGAAAGGTCCTGAATAGAAACACCTATGGTGGGTTTTTTTACATCCGGATGGAAATGCACTGCGGATTTTGCGATCTCGGGACCAGTATAGGCACGCTCGGCCACGGAATCCGTCCAGGTATTGACCACTTTAATTGCGCCACAGCCGGGGCAGGTGGTGTTTTTCACGCGATTGTCGCATGTAAACCACGGGGTGCTGCCAATCCTACACTGGCTGCATAATCCGTCAGTTTCCGACGGGTTCCCACATTTCGGGCAGAAATTTCTCTGGATATCCTTTTTCATAACTGGTAGATCTGTGCGTGTGGTATGTCTCCAATCATAATGCAGCCGGACTTCGCGATCAGTCCCATCCGGATAGCGAGGTTTACAGAGCGCTCGCCAATAAGATTGATGTTACCTGCGGTCTTCAGGGCATCTCTGACCGCGTCCTCTGTAGCGGGAGTATTGCCATAAAATGCGTCCTGGATGGTGATCGTGAGGTTATCATGATGTATCGTCATATTCAACAGTTCCCGGTCACAGACAGCAACAACATCTCCCATATCCCGCGAATGGTGGACCTTCAGAAACATTGTGTATTGATTGGCGGGTAAGAATTAAAAAGGTGAGTTTGGAGATGACTGCTGTTGTGGAAGGACTACAGACTGGAAAAAAAGCTGATGCGGTCTCCAAAACCACCTCTCAACAAATCTTTTGGAAAACTCTGACGCTATCATGGGAATTTCCCGTGGCGATGACATGGTAGGGCAAGCAACCGGGCCTGGGTATCCGCAAACCGCCCTGTTCCCCTTTTTTAGGACCTGTGGTGCAAGAGGATAAAATAATCTCGCAAAAAAATGTCTTCTCAAGAACTCCAGATTCCAAACCACAAAAATCTGCTCTTATCGGATTCATCTGATAGGTGCTCAAGGGGGTTCCACTCACCCTCCGCCCCCTCCGCTGTAGCAGTCTCCGCATAGCGATAATCACTCAAGAAGGTTTTTAGCGATATCCATAAAAAGGACAATCCTATCGCAATGCGCCCTCCACTTCGGAGCTTCTCTGATGCAGGCAGGATACATTAAGGTTTACTGATTCGGGTTTCGGAGATTGGTTTACCGAGGGGTGCCCTTTTAGGCGGCAGAGTCCATCGTAATCTGATGTAAAAATAATCTCGTTTGTTCAATGGATTCCACAGTTCTGACGATCTATGAGGTCAAATACATATTACTTCAGTTGCACCGTTACCCCGTACACCCGCTCAACGGTCTCGGCGTGGACAAAGAAACAATCCTCAACTGTCATCAGCCCGGACCCGACAAGCTTGTTCGTGAACCGGGGTACTGATTTTGGTCCGATTACTGCCCCGGGCCGGGAGTTTTCGTCCATGTAATCACTTTCCATGGTGAAGCGGCGGTGCTCACGGATCAGTTTGGGAATGTCTTCCTGTTTTGCGATCAGCGACGGGTGCAGGGGTGTATCCGGCGTAGCATAGTGCTTCACTACCCGTTCGACCGGCAAATGAGCCACCCCCGCCATCTCTATGAGATCCGCACAGGGGCCGCTCTCGGCATGGATCTGGAGCGCGCAGGTACATTCTGCAGCCAGGTGAAGTGCATGGGCGAGGACATTGTTCGATGCCGCCATCAGATCCTGGCTGACATCGTAGTGAGGACGGCCGCTCTTGAGGGCAACCGCTTTGCCCTCACTCACGTACGTGGCAGCGCACTCGAGACCGGCTTTCATCACGTCGGTTGCCTCTGGAATGGACATCCGTTCTGCAAGCCTGCTGATCTCCGCAGGATGCACGCCGAGAACCGGGAAAACCGTCAAACCCGTTTCGCGGGTCATCTCCGCGACCCGGAGCGTCTCGTCAAAGACCGTTGCATAATCCGCCCCGCACGAAGGGATCACTCCAAGGGACCATGATGGCTTGGACACGAGGAAGAGGTGCGTCCCTCCCACCCGTAGAAAATCCTTCGCTGCTGCAATGCCCCTGCCATTCACCGGATCGATATGGATATGATCGTCAGTGACGGGATACGCGGGGGATCTCATTGCACTCCTCCAGCCTCATGAACGGGTATCCTTTCTCCGGTGCGAGGCGGGCACGGCAGTAGGAAAATCCTACACGGGTGACAATCTCGACATCGAACATGAGGCCGGAAAGCTCGCTGTAACCGAACCTGTTTTCCGTCATGAGGCCTCGGTCCAGTTTTACGGAGATCCTCTCGACAAAGGGCTGGAGGATAACAGCTTTTTCAATAGCGGACTCAATACTCTTGGCTGACTGCCGGCTTATGGGGGTTCCTACCCACTGGTGGTAGAGGGCGCCCAGCTTAATCCCTGCCTCGAAAATTGCCTGCTCACGGTCACTGGTCATGTCCTTTCCCTCAGATCAACTGGATAATGCCGTTTTTCGGTTCCATTGCTTCACCATGCCTGAGCAGCATCTCGATCCCCTCTTTCACTTTTTCCCGGGCGAACCCTTTCCCGCTGACTGCGTCGATAACCTGGTCGATCCCTGCCCGTCTCCCTTCCCCGCCGATATCGCGGATGGCATCCTTGATTACACGGACAATATCCCTCTTTTCTTTCGATATACCGGTAACAACCTTGTCGATATCGAAGGTCCCCGTCCGTGCATCATAGGCAATCTGGCGCAGGCAGGCATCTACGATATGGATGACGCGCTCGGCATCACTCTGCTCGATTGTATTGGACAACCGTATCCGTGCACTCGCTTCTGCTAGCCGGACCAGTGCCTCCAGCTGGCGCGCGGTTACCGGCACCGGTTTATTGGGCTCGGCAATGCCTCTCAGTTTCAGATAGTAATTTACCAGCGCGTCTTTTGCATCGGAAGAAAGCATAGGGAAACACGAGCGTTTAGAATACGCAACATATTTCCGGAACAGGGAAGGATCGATATCCGGCATCACGGGTTTGAGTTGTTCGAGAATGTATTCGTCAGTAATCCCGGGAATGGGTGTCTTTTTATGCTGCGCGATGAGTTCACCGGTACTATGTGCCTTAAGGATATGTTCGGCGATGGCCAGGTCCCGCTTCTGTTCCGGCTGATCGGTCATGATAAAGATGAGATCGAACCGTGACAGGAGTGAGGGCGGCATATTGATCTGATCAGAGATGTCCCCGAACATATCGAACCTGCCGTATTTCGGGTTTGCCGCACCGAGAAGGGCGCAGCGTGATTTGAGGGTCGCCGTTATGCCTGCCTTCGCCACGCTGATGGACTGCTGCTCCATGGCCTCGTGGAGGGCAGAACGGTCCCCTTTCTCCATCTTGTCCATCTCATCAACTGCTGCAACCCCCATGTCGGCAAGTACAAGAGCACCGGCTTCCAGCGTCCACCGGCCTTCACCAAACTCGTCCTTGACTGCTGTTGCGGTGAGTCCTGCAGCAGTGGAGGACTGTCCGCTGGTATATATTGCCCGCGGCGAGAGCTTGACGACATACCTCAGCAACTGGCTTTTCGCAATACCCGGGTCCCCTATGAGAAGGACGTGGATATCCCCTCGCAGCCTGCTTCCGTCAGGCATCTCTTTTGCGATGCCTCCGAAGAGCTGGAGGGCTATTGCCTGTTTCACGTCCTCGCTCCCGTAAATCGTGGGAGCGACAGAATGGGTGATCATCCGGTAAATCATCGGGTCCGTGCTCAAATTTCGGATCTCATCCTCTGCCGTTTCGTCTATCTCGACTTCTTCGAACTCTTTTTCAGCGATCTCGATGGAGTTGCATTCAAGGAATATATCAAAGACAGTACTTTTCTCGCCTTTGACAACCCGCTGCATCGAACGGAGGATGCCGTTGATGATTACCCGGTCCCCAGGAGAGACCTTTCCCGAAAGGTCGTCCGTAACGTCAACGTCCAGCGTCTGGGGCTGTTCACCCCCGCGCAGGCCTTCCGGGGATTCCTGGATCCGCAGTTTCTGCGAGTCAACAAATTTGGACCGTTTGGGCATCAGCTCGAGCTTCTTGAACGTGCATCCATCTGTTGCACACCCTTCAGGCTCAATGAATTTCCCGTACTTCTGTTTTTTTATCGTGAAATGACCTGCAGGACAGCGGAAAGCCGCTTCAACAACCCGAGGCCTGACCTCGGTTGTTTTCCTGAGAATCCCTTCAACGGACATGAACGTGTTGATATCGTCGGACCGGATATTGCGGATAAGGGTTTTTCTAGGGAGGTTGGTGAAGCGGATATTGATCCCTTTTGGCGGCTCCTTCCCATCCTTTGATTTGATAAGCTGGTCGTTCCTGATCGCATCCCAGACATCCTCAAGGACTTTCCCGGGATTCTCAAGGAGCTCATCGGCGAGACTGATTCCGGCCTTCCCGAACCGTTCGATGTCACGGTAATCGATAATAAGCGAACGTTTATGCGGGTATTCCCGGGATATCTCTCCCAGTTCTTTTTTGTACCGGCTCTTGAGGAGCCGGCTCCAGTCCCCGGTCCGATCCGTTTCGTTGAGACCCTGTTCGTGTGCCATGGTCAGGTCTCACGTTTTTCTGAAGACTGGATAAAACGTGCGATCATGGCTTCCAGCTGGATATCGCTGTTTGCCCCCTCGGATAAGCGGAAATCCGCCTCGCCCAGATGATCGATGAGCCGGACCTTGAGTTTCCGGTCGATATCCATGGAAAGGACTGTCCGGTAACACTGGTTTATCAGCTCATTGGGTGCGATACCCCTTTCATGGAGGAGGTGGGAGAGCAGGGATTCGGCACCATCGAAGTCGCCTTTGAGTGACTGGCCCAGCAGGTCGTTGATCTCATCGGGTCGTGCGGTCGACGTTATGGCGTAGATCATCTTCTCGTCAATAGTGCTCCTGATGATTGCAGCACCCTGCAGGGCATTGATTGCTTTTCGCATGTCTCCCTGTGCGATGTAAACGATTGCGTCAATTGCACCCTCGGTGACCGTGAGTCTTTCCTTGGCGGCAATGTGGCAGATTTCTTCTCTTACGGCCTCTGCACCGAGAGGTTTAAACCGGTATATCGCGCATCTGCTCTGGATGGGATCGATGATCTTTGAGGAATAGTTGCACGAGAGGATGAACCTGCAGGTCTGGGCATAACTCTCCATTGTCCTCCTAAGAGCTGCCTGCGCATCGGTGGTTAGTGCGTCCGCTTCGTCAAGGAAGAGGATTTTAAAGCTGGCATTCCCGAGCGGGGTTGTCCGTGCGAACTGTTTGATCTGGTTGCGAACCACATCGATCCCGCGCTCGTCCGAAGCATTCATTTCCCGGAAATTCACCTGCCAAGTATCTAAAAAAAATTCCTTTGCAAGGGTAACCGCTGCAGTTGTCTTTCCGACACCAGCGCTGCCGGTAAACAGGAGGTGGGGCAGGTTGCCGCTTTTGACATAGGATGACAGACGCTCCACTATCTCGTCCTGTCCGACAATGTCCTTAAGAACAGAAGGCCGGTATTTTTCAATCCAGATCGTGTGGGTATCATCCATACTTGTCATATTCTCCTGCCGGCAGACGGGATATTGCTTGTTCGCGCATAAGCTGATGCAGATCCGTAAAATCCTTCCATACTATCTGGATGTCTGTTATTTTTAATAAATGTCATAATCTTTATCATAAGGGTTTTGAAATTACTTTTCATGCATGGAAAATATTTTTTTCTTCTTTTTGTCATTATCACGATGTTTGCTTTCCCGGTTGCCGGAAGTCTGACAAAGATTTCAGCCGGTGCACCGGTCTACATCGGTGAAAAGAACCTTGATATCTCCTCGGGACTCCAGGGCTGCCGGGTTCTTGACTGGTGGGCGGCAGGTGCCGATATGACAGATCCTCCGTCAAAAAACGTCACCATTATCGCAAGCCTCGACAACTCAGCAATTGCTCATGGATACACGATCAGCCCTCAAAATTATGAAGGTTCTGAAGGTACCTGGTACTGCGAAGGGAAGCAACCCCTTCGTCCGGTTTTTGAGGTGGTCAGGCCTCAGATCTCGGTGCGTTTCTGGGATATCGACAATGATAAGGATATCAGTGGGATGACCGTCCCGCTCACCGCCAACATCACCTACCGGATAGACACGAATCTTGACCAGGCCCTGAAGGAGAAGTACCGTCCTGAAATAACACCGCTCGATTCGTTTTATACGGTTACCCTGACCGATCCCTACGGTACAGCATTATCATCAGTCTATACCGGAAATTTCGGGAACCCCGGTACAAAGGGGATACTCTTGGAAAAGAAGCCGTTTATCTCTGCCTCGCCCTACTTCTGGAAAGACGGGAGCGCGTGGGATCGAACCTCGAGGAATATTCAGGGAGGGTTCATTTATCCTGAAGGAACGTACACCGTCACCGTTAACCAGAACCTCAATCATATGCAGGAAATGTATCCAGGCACTTCACCGGAGGCCCGGGCAGGCATGCTCGATGCATCGGCAACCGTCACATTTATCAAACCGGTAACCACTCCCGTACGGAATGTTTCAGGCCAGGTTACGGTTTCATATGAAACAGTACCCTCATCACCACCCGCCACGACTCCTGAAGCCACCATGCTCCCTGACCTGACGCCTGCTCCGCAGAAAACCACGTATGCATCCCTCCCTACCATGGTGATCCTTCTGGCTCTGGGGATTGCCCTGGCATGCGCTGTATGGAAGAAGGAATAACCCCTCGTGTTTTTCTCCTCCCTCTTTTTTATAGGAAAAAAAGGCGTACTGGTACTGGAGAACCTGTATGCAGATTCACGTTATCTTTCTGGCCATGATTGTCCTGGTCCTACTGACAGGTCATGGTATGGCTGAAGATTCACCCGAATCCTTCACGGCCGCTGGTGCATTGTACTCGCAGAGTGTAGATCTGGCAGGTGAGGGAAAATACCAGGAGGCGCTTGATGCTTCTGACAAGGCGCTCGCTTTGAACGCATCCTCTCTGACCGGTCTTATCCAGTCCAACCGGGCAGGAATTCTTGTCATGCTGGACCGGAATGAGGAAGCGATAACCGCTGCGGATGCCGCGCTGGCAGTTAACGGCAACCTGACGGGAGTTCACTCGGTTTCCTGGTATAACAAGGGCAATGCCCTCCGCGCTCTCGGGAGGATTGCAGAGGCACAGGACGCGTATGCTCATGCTTATGCGCTTGACAATACTCTTGTCCCCCCTGACATGAGCGCCGATGTCCCGGTGAGAAATGGTCCTGTTGCATCAACGCCGAAATCACCACTCCCGGCTGGACTTGTTCTTGTTGCCTTCGGTGTCATGTGCTGCGCCGTAATGGTATTTGGGAAAGACTAAAAAATTTCCCTGGAGAAAACCTATGTTCACTCTCCAGAAACGGGAATAAATGGATCGGTTCACACCAAAACGATGAAAATTGCTGGCATGAGGGCTCCTTTGCCTCCAGGCCCCTTGCGGGGTATGGCGGGGCAGTTCTGTGTTTTTTTATATTCTCAATGTTATTGATCAGCCGCGGGGGCGCCCCGTAAGGGGAGGTGGCGTTGATCGCAATTAATTGGGAACGTGAAAAATCCCAAAATCACCTTTGTTCAATGCAATTTTCATAGGATATCATTTGAAAAAACTCTACGGCGTTCTAGGGGGGGCAATACCCCCCGCCGCTGGGCTGTGCCCCCTGTTCCGATGACGATACAATACCAGGTCCTTTCTGCCCTTGGCACTGACTATATCTTGATGAGCCGCGAGGATAAAGACTGAGGGTACCATGGAAGGGGCTGCCCGGCTCTTTGCCGGTGAATTCAATCAGTCGACACTGTCTGTACCGGGCGAGGACGAAAAGAGCGCTGGGTGGGTGGTAACACCATCGGGAGCGTACTGCCGCACGGTATTTGTGACCGGAGCGCTGGTGGAGGTGCAGGAACAGAATGACATACTCTCCGCACGGCTCGCCGATCCGACCGGAGGTTTTGACCTTGTCTGCGGTGGAAAAAATACCGGTTGCGCTGAATCCATACGGAAGATCCCGCTCCCTTCATTTATATCCGTTTCCGGCCGTGCCCATCTCTACCGGAACGGGGGGAAAACGGTTCTGACCATACGGCCGGATCAGGTACATGGTATAGATCGCTGCATCAGGGACCAGTGGATAATAACAACTGCACAATACACTATCGCACGGCTTGAGAAGGTGCTTTCTACCCTCAGGGGAACCAGCAGCGACAACAGGATCCTGCGGGTATGTTCACACTACTCCCTGACCCCCGGTGATCTCAGCAGAATGGCTGATCTGGTTTCCGGCGCTCTTGCGAGTGTCCGGCAACCGCAGGATACAGATGATGTGGTGCAGGCAGATCCCCGTAACCGTGTCATGGAATATATCCGGGCAACCAGTGGCCCCGGGGGCGTCGCTGTGGAAGAGATCCTTGAAATGGCCCGGTTATGGGCAATTTCCCCGGAATCTGCACGTGCGGCTGTCGAATCACTGATCATCGAAGATGAATGCTACCAGCCCAGGAAAGGATTTGTAAAACCGTTATGAACCTGGAATTTGTCGGTGACGGGCCTGCACTTGTCGTTGAGGATAAGCTGCGTTTTCTCATTGCTGCCGATCTTCATTTCGGCATCGAAGCGGATCTTGCGCAGCACGGCCTTCATTTCCGAAGCAGGAGCAAAGACCGGCTGGAGCGACTGCTCGCGATTATTGATCGAACCGATCCGGACGGGCTTGTGCTACTCGGCGATGTCAAGCACAGCATCCCGACGCTCACCCGCCAGGAATATTATGAGCTGCCACGTATCCTCGCTACATTGCGCGACCGGGTTCCCCTGCTGGTGTTTCCCGGTAACCATGATACCGGTATAGAACGGTATCTCGTACCTGGGGAGATCTTTGCAAGGGAAGGAGCGGTCATTGATGGTGTCGGCTATCTCCATGGCCATATGTACCCGTCGCCATCACTCGCCGGGCACCTCATGATTGCCGGGCACCACCACCCCCTCCTCACCCTCAGGGACCGTGTCGGTTGTGCCCTCCAGTCCCCGGCATACCTGCGGGCGGGCGTGAACAATGTCGCCCTCAGGATGGCAGAACAAGGGGAGGCGGATGCACCCACGCGGGTTCTCTTCATGCCGGCGTTCAATGAGATTGCCGGGTATGATCTTTTCCAGATTATCAGAAACCCGACATCCCCGCTTTCCCGTCATATCAACAGCGACGACACAGAGATCATCCTTGCCGATGGAACGTATATCGGCCCGTTAAAGACCCTGATCCCTGATGAAAGCGATTGAAGTGCTGGATCCAAAGGTGCAGGCCTGCATCAGGAAACGCGGATTTACCCTTCTTTCCGATGCCCAGAAAGAAGCAATTCCCCTTATCCTCCGTGGAGACCATACACTCCTGATCGCACCTACGGGTACCGGCAAGACCGAGAGCGCGATGTTCCCGGTATTCAATGCCCTGCTCACCATGCCTTCGGACGGGGGTTTTAAGGCATTGTATATCACCCCGCTGCGCTCCCTGAACCGTGATATCCTGTCACGGATGCAGTGGTGGTGCAGCGAACTCGGCCTGACCGTGGGGGTCCGCCACGGGGATACTCCCATGGCCGAGCGGCGAAAGCAGGCGCTCTATCCCCCGGACCTCCTCATCACCACACCCGAGACGGTGCAGGCGCTTTTCATGGGAAAACGCCTCCGTCATCACCTGGCCAGCGTGCGGTTCGTCATCGTTGATGAGATCCACGAACTTGCCGGCAGCAAGCGGGGTGCCCAGCTGGCAGTTGCCCTTGAACGACTCCATGTCTATGCGGGGGAGTTCCAGCGGATAGGGCTCTCCGCCACGGTCGGGAACCCGCAGGATATTGCCCGGTTTTTGTGCGGTGAGCGACCGTTCTCACTCGTCCAGGTCCCGGTCGCAAAGAACCTCAAGATAGATGTCCGTTATGTCGGGGATGACTTCCGGCATCAGACAGAAGTGCTTTCCCAAATGCTCAAGCGTGAAGGATCCACTCTCGTCTTCGTTAACACGCGTGTCACGGCTGAGGCGCTGGGGCATGCCCTGTTCGAGAGAGGCGACGTGGAGGTACATCATGGCTCGCTTTCGAAAGAAGTGAGGATAGATGCCGAGGAACGGTTCAAACGCGGGGAGATCCATACTCTCATCTGCACATCTTCCATGGAACTGGGCATCGATATCGGCCGGATCGATCACGTGATCCAGTTCGGTTCCCCCCGCGAGGTTGCACGGCTCGTCCAGCGCGTGGGCCGTGCCGGCCACCAGCTGAACACGGTTTCCCACGGTACGATCCTTGCAACAGGTTTCGATGACCTGCTGGAATCTCTTGTGATAGCAAAAAAAGCACGGGCAAACGAGCTCGAGGAGGTTATTGCTGAACAGAATGCAGCTGATGTACTGGCAAACCAGGTTGCGGCTATAGCGGTTGAATACGGGGAGATCGAGCGCCAAAAAATTGTCGACATTCTCTGCCGCACATCCCTGTTCAGAGAACCGGCGCTCCTGCTGGAGGATGTCTGTCGCCAGATGGAGGAACACCGTCTCATCCGGCTGGATGGCAGCAGGATCATCACAACCGCCCGGGCACGTCGCTACCTTGCCGGCAACCTGTCCATGATCCATGACGAACGAAAAGTCCCCGTGTTCGACATGGTCTCACGGAGAACGGTCGGGACCCTGGACGAATCATTTGTTGTAGGCTGGGTGCATACCGGCGTTGTCTTCATCACCAAAGGCCAGCTCTGGCGCGTACTTGAGATTGCTGACGGGAAACTGACGGTCGAGCCGGCAAAGAAAGTGAGCGGTGAGCTGCCATCCTGGGAAGGCGAACAGATCCCGGTTCCTTTCTCTGTTGCCCGGGAAGCCGGCGCGATTCGCAGGAGCCGCAGGATCACGGATTACACCAGTGATCCAGACAACGTGGCATATGCCGGGCAGTTCCTCGTGGAAATGGACAAGAACCGTTCACTGGTACCTACAGACCGGCTGATCTCTCTTGAAAACACCGATGATGGTGTTGTGTGCAATGTCTGTGCCGGGCATAAGGCGAACGAAGCGCTGGGACGCGTTCTGTCGGTACTTATCTCCGCCCGTTATGGTACTACTGTCGGCCTTGAACTGGACGCGTACCGTATCCTGCTGCGGCTCCCGTTCGATATCCGTGCAGCGGATGTGAGGGACCTTCTCCTCTCGCTTGACCCCGCCCACATGCCGGGTATTATACGACTATCCCTGAAACGGACTGCGCTCTTCAAGTGGAAACTGGTACAGATAGCAAAAAAGTTCGGGGCTGTCGACCCTGACGCAGATTACGAAAAGATCAGCATCATACGGCTGCTTGAATTTTTCGACAATACCATTGTACAGCAGGAGGCTTTCCGGGAACTCCTTACCGGTTACATGGATATTGAGGCTGCATCAGCCATTGCCCGCCAGATCAAAACGGGTGAGATGAGCGTTGGGATAGGCCCGCATTCCCTGATAGGCGCCGGTGGATTGCTTTCATCACGGGACCAGATTCCCCCCCCAACCGCGGACCAGGCTATCCTCTCTACCCTCAGGCGCCGTCTTGACCAGGATGATGTGTTTCTGTGCTGCATGAACTGCCGCGACTGGAAGAGCAAAACCGTTGTGTCACGCATTCCCGATCACCCTCAATGCCCGAAGTGCGGTGCGCGTCTCATTGCTGCGCTCAAACCGTATGAAGAGGATTCATTCACCATGGTGAAAAAATCCCGGAAGACCTCTGAGGAGCGGGCTGTGGAGCAGCGGCTGATGAAAAATGCGAATATGGTCCTCTCCAGCGGGAAGAAAGCGGTTATTGCCCTGTCTGGCCGGGGGGTGGGACCGGAGAACGCTTCAAGGATCCTTGCAACCCTTACCGATGGCGATGCTTTTTACCGCGAGATATTGAAGGCGGAACGGAATTTTATCCAGACGCACCGATACTGGACGTGAATATCCACGAAGATCATTTCCGCTAAAACAACGATTCGGCAGATGCCCCCATTACCTCAGGTATGATTTGTGGCATCGGCGCACGATAGCAAAGGGCCGGCCGAAGTCTAAATCCAGAATTATGAGTTCTTTTTTAAACGGTATTATTCCCTTAACGGGTAATTGAAGCCCGAGGCACGAGATGGACTCTGATGTGCGGAGTCACCCCGTGGTCCCTGGATTTTCCCCAAGAATAAAAAAAAAATATCCTGAAATTCTTAAAAGGTATTTACCCATTACATCTCAAATAACGGATTACATGATGCTCTCGAGCTTCTGCTCGAGAAAATCGAGACCTTTTTTGATATCTTCGAGATTTTTCCCTCCCGTAAGGATGATCTTTCCCGATGAGAACAGGAGTGCGACAATTTTTGGATCCTTGATCCGGTAAACAAGGCCCGGAAACTGTTCCGGCTCGTATTCAATATTCTCAAGGTTCAGGGTTATGACCACTTTGTTGAGATTGATATATTTCCCGATATCATAGGAACAGACGATATTGGTGACAGCCACTTTTGGTTCTTTGAAGGTATCAACTCCCGCTGCCTTGAGCGACTTGATAATGATATCCAGCCCTTCTGTGAGTGCTTTTTTGTCACGGATACCGGTTAATACCACCTTCCCCGATGAAAAGATCAATGAAGCGATCTTCGGGTTTTCGATCCTGTAGACTGCCCCGGGAAAACGTTTTGTATTGAGTTCGCAGCTCTTGATCTTGCTGGATACATCAGCAAGGTCAATGGAATCGGCAATACAGCCGGAAGCAACGATGTTCTCAATCTTTAATGAAGCGTACTTCTTTTCAGCCATCCACTATACTATGCTGTGCCCCGAATCATAATACTAATGGACAATCTTTATGTCCCCCGGCGCTTTACGGTTTCCCGACGATTTTCCCGTAAATGTCTCCATTCCGGTCCCGATAGGAATTTACCGGATCGGTGCTGTCACGAATTTTCCCGTACTATGGTTCCTGGATGAAAAGAACCTCTTGAAAAAGCTGGAGGAAAAACACTGCTTCTGATTTCATGAAAAAAAACGGGCACGATACGGATAAGTACACTTCGATGGTCGAAAAATTCTCCATCGAAGTCCCCGAATAGTACAACTTTGGTTTTGATGTGATCGATGCATGGGCAAAGAAAGATTGCAATAAGCTGGCCATGATCTGGGTAAGTCAGCAGGGAGAGGAGAAGAAATTCAGTTTCCTCGACCTGGCAAATCTGTCAAATAAAGCTGCTAACATTCTTTTGAAATATAATATCAAGAAGGCGACCGTGTGCTGGTCATGCTTCCGCGGATCCCTGAGTGGTGGATTTTTGCCATTGCACTTATCAAGCTCGGTGCTGTTTTTGCGCCATGTCCCACGATGCTCACCCCCCAGGACATCAAATACCGGGTCAACAAGGGAAAGTTCCGGATGATCATCACCGATCTCCAAAACGCATCCAAGGTGGAAGAGATCTGCCATGAGTGCCCGACCCTGACGACACGTTTCCTTGCTGACAATGACCTGAACGGCTGGGCTGGTTTTCCCTACGAGCTCCTCTACCCCGCGCCGGTCTCCCATCGCTCGGTCAGTATTCCCGATCAGCTACGTATGCGGAGTACGGACCCGATGCTGATCTATTTCACATCCGGCACTACCGGCGAGCCGAAGATGGTGCTCCACAACCACAGTTATCCGCTGGGTCATATCGTCAACGCCCGGCTCTGGCAGGATGTCCGGCACAACGATCTCCATTTCACGGTCTCCGATACCGGCTGGGCAAAGTGCGCATGGGGTAAGATCTTCGGCCAGTGGATCGAAGGTGCGTGTATCTTTGTCTATAACTTCATCGGGAAATTTCAGGCAACCGAAGTCCTGCCGCTTCTTGAAAAGTACCAGATCAGCACCTTCTGCTGTCCCCCGACCATTTACCGGATGCTGATCCTTGCCGATCTGGAGAAGTTCGACCTCTCGTCCCTGCGCCACTGCACCAGTGCCGGCGAACCGCTCAATCCCGAGGTAATCCGGGTATGGAAGGAAGGGACCGGTCTCACGATCTGCGAGGGGTACGGGCAGATCGAGACCGCCTGTTGTGTTGCAGCGTTCCCGTGCGTTGAACCCCGGCCCGGTTCCATGGGCAAACCTTCTCCTGGCTGGCGGATCGAGATCCATGATGATATGGGAAAACCGGTTGACAACCCCAAGGAGGGCAGGCTTGCCATCGGGTGTAATCCCCGTCCGCCGGGGCTCTTTGTCGAATACCTTGACAATCCAGAGGAGAATAACAAATCATTTGCCCATGGCTGGTATTATACGGGAGACAAGGTCAGCCGGGACGATGACGGGTACTTCTGGTTTGTCGGGAGGAGTGACGATGTCATCAAGAGCTCCGGTTACCGCATCGGGCCGTTCGAGGTTGAGAGTGCCCTGCTTGAACATCCTGCAGTGCAGGAGGCCGCTGTTGTCGGATCGCCTGACCGGATCCGGGGGATGATCGTCAAAGCTTTTGTTGTCCTGAACAAGGGGTATGAACCGTCAGAATCCCTGATCCGGGACATCAAGAGTTACGTAAAGCGGACAACCGCACTCTACAAGTACCCGCGGGAGATCGAATTCATTGCGGAGCTCCCGAAGACCATATCCGGAAAAATAAAACGCAATGAACTCCGGGCTGCCGAGCTGAAAAAGTATACCGGCATGAAATTATCGCCAGAATCCTTATTTCCCGGCAGATTGCCTTCAGGAACGCCTATTCTGAACGTCATTCCTGGTGCACATACCAATCGTAACACGTATTAAATGCACCACCAAATGGATATGATATGGTGCGATTTTCTGTTACCATGGATGACGGACTGACCGGGACGATCGATAAATCCTGTGCAAAGAAGAAGGTCTCGCGGTCGGACTGGATCAGCGAGGCGTGCACCACACACCTTGCCAAGGGCAACGGGGCTGGTACGATTGGTGTAACGACCCTGCCATCAGCCGGACCGGTCCTGCTTCCTGAAGACCATAACATGCCGGATTATGACGAAACATACAGGAATTTCCGGATCGAAGTTCCCGAATACTTTAATTTCGGCTTTGATGTGATCGATGCATGGGCAAACAAGGACCGGAACAAACTTGCGATGATCTGGGTGAACCAGGAAGGTGTGGAGAAGAGGTTCACGTTCTGGGATCTGATGAGGCTCTCGAACCAGATCGTCAATATCATGATCAAATACGGCGTGAACAAGGGTGACCGTGTCCTGATCATGCTGCCCCGGGTACCGGAGTGGTGGACGTTTACGATTGCCCTGATCAAGCGCGGGGCGATCTATTGTCCGGCACCGACCATGCTCACCCCGAAAGATCTGAAATACCGGATCAATATCGCTGACATCAAGATGGTCATCACCATGCAGGAGCATGCGGAAAAGATTGACGAGATCTCAAAGGAATGCCCATCGCTCACCTGCCGGGTTCTCATTGACGGTAAACGGCCGGGATGGATAAGTTACCCGGTTGAACTCAACTACCCCGCGCCGGTATCAGCAAAGATTGTCAACCTCCCGGGCACAAAGAAGACAAAGAGCACCGATCCCATGATCATCTTTTTTACCTCCGGCACAACCGGCGAGCCCAAGATGGTGGTACACGACCACAGTTATCCGCTGGGCCACATTGTGACTGCCAGGTTCTGGCACGACCTCCGCAAAAACGACCTGCACTTCACGCTTTCCGATACCGGGTGGGCAAAGAGTGCATGGGGTAAATTCTATGGTCAGTGGATCGAGGGAAGTGCGATCTTTGTATACGACATCCGCAGCCGTTTCAATAACACAGAGATCCTGCCGCTTATCGAGAAGTTCGGCATCACCACTTTCTGCTGCCCCCCCACCATCTACCGTATGCTGATCCTTGCCGACCTTGACAAGTTCGATTTCTCCGAGCTGCGACACTGCACAAGCGCCGGGGAACCGCTCAATCCGGAAGTGATCAAGGCATGGAAAGATGCAACCGGTCTCACCATTTACGAGGGTTACGGCCAGACGGAGACCGTGCTCTGTATAGGAACTTTTCCCGGGATGAAACCGAAATTCGGTTCCATGGGGAGACCTGCCCCGGGGTGGCAGATCGAGCTCCATGATGATAACGGTAAACCCGTAGGTCTCCACGAGGAAGGGAGGATTGCCATCAGCACGAAACCGCGCCCGGTTGGCCTGTTCCGGGATTACCTCAACAATGAGGAAGAAAATAAAAAGTCCTTTGTCGGGGACTGGTACTATACCGGGGATAAGGCGTACCGGGACGAAGACGGGTACCTCTGGTTCATTGGCCGTGACGACGATGTAATCAAGGCATCCGGGTACCGGATCGGACCGTTTGAAGTGGAGAGCGCTTTGATCGAGCACCCTGCTGTTCAGGAGGCCGCGGTTGTTGGTTCACCGGACGATATCCGCGGTCTCATCGTCAAGGCATTCATTATCTTAAAGCCCGGGCACAAACCATCGGACAGCCTGACCCATGAGATCCAGAACCATGTCAAGAAAGTGACAGCCCCGTACAAATACCCCCGTGCCATCGAGTATGTGGAATCGCTGCCCAAGACCATCTCCGGCAAGATCCGGAGAAAAGAACTTCGCGAGCACGAGATGAAGAAATTCTCAAGCGAGAACCTCACCGACAAGAAAAAATAATTTTCTTTTCTGTCCGGAATAGTACAGGCATGAAATAGTAATTTTTTTCTCTGTAGAACTCATTTAAAAATCTTAACGCTCACGGGGGCTTCGCCCCCGCCACTGGGGCATCCCCCCATCAGGATAGTGCCGTATTACCTGTATGAAATAGTGTCGGATTTTCATGAACAGGTAATGGGAGAGTATCGCAATGCGCCCCCGCCCCTGACGGAGCGGGGATAGCGCAAGGGGGCGATCAGATATCCTGAAAAAAGGTTATGTACAGAGCATAATTTTCTCATTCACCCTACCTTTATTAAATCCGGAAGGTAAACTATAGTGGCGCGAGGGTAGCCAAGCCAGGTCAACGGCGCCAGGTTCAGGGCCTGGTCTCGC
>ERZ795054.499-NODE-499-length-49226-cov-7.779199_pt1 | contig 49226 bp, 37 predicted proteins | sample MGYA00375138_ERZ795054 | MGnify/ENA primary metagenome ERZ795054 (study PRJEB30183, sample SAMN05720215) | anaerobic digester metagenome | isolation source: active sludge of municipal wastewater-treating anaerobic digesters | place: USA | collected 2014-12-23 ... | reverse complement strand
CACCCCCTCCCCTTCGGGATCGATCCGGCCATTGCCCCCTCCCGCCATCGTCGTCACTCCAGCGCATCGGGGGGATTCAAGAAACAAAAAGAGGTTTTGATCGCCGCGAATCATGACCTGGTCCAGTCCGATGTAAAGATGGTTTGAGTCGTTGTTGACAAAAACCCGGCCTAAATTCGAAAAATGTCCTGCTCGCGGATAGATCGGGGCGCCCGAGAATCCGAAGCTTTGTCCACAGACATTTCCATCGCCGTCATCCGCCGCGCCCGCCGCCACCACCGGCGAATGCCACGACGCCTCATAAAGCCGCCGCGCCGGCAAGTCCCGCTGAACCGTCCACGAGTCAAAGCGTGTCCCTTCCACATCGTAGGCCTCCAGTGTCATGGTGTCGCCGGTCACCGCGACCTTGACGCAGTGATAAGTCTGCCAATACCGGGCGAGATTCGGATGATTAAACGCAAAAGGATAAAGCGTCTGCCCGCCCCCCGCGGCAACACAACCATGCAGGCCTTCAAACGGCACATATCGATGCAGGCTGTGATCATGACCGCTGAACACCAGCTGGACCCCGTATTGACCCGCCAAAGGCGTGATCAGGTTGAAGAGTTCCATCTGGTCGGCCATGCCGTTCCAGTTGTAATCGTCCGCCGCGTGAAGGCTCGAGGTTTCGATCGGGGCATGACAAAACAGCAGCTTCCAAGGCTTTTGCGAACGGGCCAGGTCATTCGTCAGCCACCGGTACTGATCCGTCTGGGCATGAAAGTCGTAGACGTAAAACCACGGATTGAACAAACACACAAAATGAACATCCCCGTGGTCAAAGGAATAATACCGGGATGTGCCGTCCATGGCATTCGTCGGCAGCGAAAACGCCTTGTGAAAATTCGGCGCGCTGAGATCCAGCGCCCCACCCGAAGGCGGGAACAGATCGTGATTGCCTAACAACAGGTAAAAGGGAGTCCGCCGGATCACCGGCTGAAAAATATCGAAAAACTGGGCCTGCACATTCGTGGGATTGAAATCCATCGCCACGATGTCCCCCAGATGCATCACCAAGTCGACCTCGAGTCGATTCAAGACTCCCGCCAGAAGGCTTTGAGGCGAATAGGACAAGACAGCCCCCGTTTGAGCCGTGTCGCTGATCACCGCAAAGGTGATCGGCCCGGAGGGCTTCAACGTGGCGAACGTCTCGACTGGCGTTGTCCAACATCCCCGGCCATCGAGGCTGATCACCCGGTAAAAATAGCGGACGCCCGTATTCAAAGGCCGCAACGTCACCCGGTGATGGGTGGCCGCCCCGCCGCCAGGCGCAGCCATCCCCAAGTCCGATGTGGGGCCATACTCCACGAAAGCCAGACAGGGCTCCGAGGTCTCCCAAATCACCTCGATGCTGTTCGTCGTGGCGTTCTGCACAAAAGGACCGCGGAGGTAATCCAATCCCAGCACAGCCGGCTCGCATCCCCAGAGAAGGCCAAGCAGAGCCCAACAGGCCCGGTCTCGAGTAAGTAATCCAGTCAGCAAATCCATGCGCGCTTTTGACGCGCATTCTTATTCAAACCGTCCGCCTCCGTCGAGCCCAAGAAAAGCCTACCCGTCCCTCTCGGACAGCGAAGTCCCATGCCGTCAGGATCCCCGGGTACGCCGAGGATCAGAGATTCAGAACGCCGGGAGGACTCGGGATCGCCCCTGATCCGCAATTTATGTTTGACATATAAAACATTTGTTTTGTATTTATAACGCATATGGAAACTTGGAAGCAGTATGACGCGAACGCGCTAACGCACAGCGCCGCGCATCACCTGTTGGCCATTCATGAACTGGGCGCCCAATACGGCGGCTGGGCCCGCGTATCGGACATTGCCCGTTTCCTCGGGATCACGCGGGGCAGCGTGTCCATATCCTTGCGGTCCCTGAAGACGCGGGGCTGGATCGATACCGATGCGCATCGCATGGTGCGGTTATCCCCCCATGGGCTGGAGGTGGTCGACAACATCTCCGCCAAGCGAACCGCCGTGGAAATGTTCTTCCGGGAAGTGCTTGGATTGTCTCCGGAACAGGCCGAGATCGACAGCTGCAAAATCGAACATTTGATCAGCCCTGAAACGGCGGAGCGCCTGGTCAATTTTATGAGGTTCCTGACGGACAAGCGTTCAGGAGCTCGCGACATGCTCCGGGCATTTCGTCACTTTCAAGAGGATTGTGCCGGCAAACAAAACTGCGAAGTCTGCCGGAATCGTTGTCTATTGGCCCAATTGGGAAATCCGAAAATCGCTCCCAAGAAAGAGAAGGTCAGCCATCGCAATTGATCGAATAACATCTGATTTTTAAAAAAACCGAGGGCTGCGCGCTGGTTTGGCTCCCCGCTTCGCAACCCTCAGCGAGAACGAATGAGGTTCGTCCTCGTTTTCAACCCTAACGGATGACCTCTTCCTCCGCAATCACGAAGTGCCGCGTGGGGGGGGGGGGAATGGCGCGCGGGGTTGCTTGTTCCCATAAACCCGAGACAAGAGCCGGTCTCGAGATTCCTAAACAATACATGCGGTTCAATCAATCCCAAGGGGTGATCTCACTGGCGAGCATCCTCTATTTTCTGGGCAACGGCTGTGGAGTGCCAAGCGCTTTCGCGGGCCGTCCACTGACTGTGGACGACGCCGAACCGGTTGGAGTTCGTCAAATGGAGTTCGAAACGGGCGTTTCCTATGCCAAAAGCGCGAATCTCAACCATTGCGACCTGCCATTTGCTTTGACTTATGGTTTGTTCGAGCGTGCCGAGATCGGCCTGGGTTTCGGCGCTCACTACGCGGAATGGGATGCGGAAACGGGCCAGGACGATAAGGTCGATGGCGTGGGGGACCTGACGGTCGGCACCAAAATCAAATGGCTTTCGGCGGACCGGTTCTGGGCCGATCAAGCCCTGGCCCTGACGCTCAAGCCTCCAACCGCTAGTTATCATAAAGGTTTCGGATCGGGCGAAATGGATATCGACGCGGCCTGGATCCTCTCGAAAACCCTTGGGAAACGATGGACCGCCCATGGAAACGTCGCCTACACGTGGACGGGTAATCGTTCCAACGAGGCTTTCGACGATGTGTTGCGCTATGGCTTGGCATTAGACTATGCCCTCACGGACCGCGCGCAATGGGTTATGGAAGCTTTCGCCTTGACGCCGCTCTCGAAGGAGGATAACACCGCGATTGCCCTTAATGGGGGCTTGCGCTGGAAGGTGTCCGACTCGGTAGTGCTTGACGCGGCCCTAGGCACAGGAGCGCGCCGGGATCCGGTAGACATTCGAGCCACCGTCGGCATCACCTGGACTTTTGACTTCACCCCCCGCGCATCGGAGAACCTGAAATGACTCCACACCTCTCTCGTTTGGATCAGACCGAACCCGGACTTCGGGTCCGCGTCGGTCGTCTCGAGGGTCAAAATTTGGCCGTGAAACGACTCCAGGCCATGGGCCTTTGCCTGGGACGCGAAGTCGAAGTGCTGCGTCAGGGCAATCCATTAATCGTGCGATTCCTGAACGCGCACGTTGGGCTTTCAAAACATCTGGCTCAACAAATCTTTGTCGAACGGAGAACACAATGAACCCTTGTGAAACCTTGCTCCAAAGCTTTTCACCGGCACAAAAAAAGCGGAGGATCGCGCGCGCCTCCCGCACATTCGCATTGGTTGGAAATCCGAACTGCGGAAAAACCACTTTGTTTAACGCCCTCACGGGTCTTCGGGCACAAACCGCGAACCATCCGGGCACGACGGTGGAGAAGCGAGTCGGCTATTGGGTCGCGGACCACGAAACCTTTGAACTCATCGACTTGCCCGGCCTCTACGATTTCCAGGCCAATACACCCGATGAACGGGTCGCTCTGGAGGTCATCGAGGGGGACCGGAATGCCCACGGCCGGGTTGATGGCGTGCTGGTAGTCGTCGACGCAACGCATCTGAGTCGCAGTCTGTTTCTGGCCAGCCAGTTGATCGAACGCAAACTGCCCGTCGTCATTGCCCTGACGATGACCGATGTTGCGGAAGAGAACGGCCTGCGGGTGGACGCCAAGCAACTTGAACTCGAACTGGGCTGTCCCGTCATCCGCGTGCTCGCCCGCAACAACGTGGGCGTATCGGAATTGATCGAGTCCTTGCGCCATATCAAGGAACCGGCCCCTTCCCCGCGGACCATCGGCCCCTGTGGGACTTGTGGCGGTTGCCGATTTCAAAGCCGATATGCGTGGACCGACTCCGTGGCTTCGCGTTGTTCACACGCGCCCTCGGCCTCCCGAAAAACGCCGACGGAGTTCTTGGACCGAGTTTTGACTCACCCGGTCTTGGGCATGACGGTGCTTATGGCTGTGATGGTCGGGTTGTTTTATCTAATCTTCAAGATTGCGGCTGTTCCGATGGACTGGATCGACGCCATGTTTGCGGGCGTGGGCGCATGGCTCAACGCCCGGTTGCCCGAAAGTGAATGGCGCGATCTTCTCGTTCAAGGAATCCTCGGAGGAGTGGGAGGGGTCCTGGTTTTCCTGCCACAGATCTGCATCCTGTTTTTCTGCTTAACCCTGCTCGAAGACACCGGGTACTTGGCCCGGGCGGCCTTTGCGATGGATCGATTCATGCACAAAGCAGGCCTGCCTGGACAGGCCTTTGTGCCACTCTTGTCGGCCCATGCGTGCGCCATTCCTGCCCTGATGGCTACCCGTGTCATCGCCGACAACCGCGATCGCTTGGTGACCATCCTCATTACCCCCTTGATGTCGTGCTCGGCGCGAATCCCGGTTTACAGCATGCTCGCCGCCCTCCTTTTTCCTCGGGAACCAGCCAAAGCCGCCCTGGTGTTCACGGGAGCCTATGCGCTCGGCCTGGGAATTGCCCTCGCGATGGCTTTTGCATTCAAGAAGACCCTTCTCCAGGGGGAGGCCGCGCCGTTGCTGATGGAATTACCCGCTCTCAAATGGCCCAGCCTGCGGACCGCCTTGTTGACTGTCACGGACCGCGCCCTGCTTTTTGCGCGCAAAGCAGGCGGCGTTATCCTCTTGGTCTCTATTCTGTTATGGACGTTATCGACCTATCCCAAATGCGAGCCGCCTTTGGAAGCTCACGCCCTTCAACAGCAAGCCGAGGCCGCGATGGCCCATGGGGACCTGGCTGGAGCTGAGGAACTCGAAGCCCGCGCAAACCGAATCACCAGCCATCATGCCTTGGCGCAATCCGCGGCGGGAAGATTGGGCAAAATCATCGAACCAGGATTGCGTCCTCTGGGTTTTGACTGGCAAATCGGCATCGGAATCCTCAGCTCGTTTGCGGCTCGGGAAGTTATCGTCTCCACCCTATCGGTGATCTACGGCATGGGTGAAGAGGTTGAGAACCTTTCCGCCCTCTCGGATTCATTGCGCCAGGCCACGCGCCCGGATGGTCATCCTGTGTTCACGCCGGCGACCTCTGCCAGCCTGCTTGTGTTCTTCGTGATCGCAATGCAATGCCTGCCAACCCTTGCAGTCACCCGGAGAGAAACGAACTCCTGGAAATGGCCGCTCTTCCAACTCTTTTACCTGTCCGCTCTGGCCTATCTGGCGTCCTTTGTGGTTTACAACGGACTTTGGCTCCTGTAGCAAAGCAGCAAGGGGTCACATCTCACAATTATACAATTAGGGGATCAAGGCAATGTCCAAATCCAGTGTGACCGGCAGGGGCTCGTTTGGCCGGACCAGGAGGTTGGCGACCGTATAAGGCAGGCTGATTTTTTTCTTTCCCTTCTCAGTCGTAGTCTTCCCGGTCACCGGCAGCAACACGGTCTTACCGGCCGGCAACCTCACGTCCTGGGCAAAACTCACCTCAGGCAATGTGCCGGCAGCCTTCAGGAGGTAGTCGACCTCGGAATGGTTGTGGATTTGCACCAGCGCGCGCTGTTTGGCTTTGAGACTGAAACTCGGATTCTTGACGGCCACCGACCGGGTGAAGATGGGACGCAAGAATTGCTCGGAACCAATCAGCCAGTTGCCGGAATAAACCGCGGTTCGCCGGGCAAACAGGGCCTGCTTGAGGGACTCCAACGTGCGCTCCTTGGCAAACACAAGAGTGAGGGGGCGGTGATCGCCTTGATGGACCTGGTAATCCAGATTTAACGGATCGTGGATATCGCTGTTGCTCAACATGGCCAGGTTCTTTTCGATGGCCCAGGCATGAGCCTCGGGGTAGTAATCGCGGCCATTCACCACTTCGATGCCGTGCAATATGCCGGCGTTGAGAAGTTCGGTATGTTCGGGATACCAGAGCACGAGGCCATTGGTGGTCTGGGCATCCCAGCCGGGATGATTCCAAAAAATGAACGCGTCCTGCTGATGGGCGACTGTGATGGCATCGCGCCAGTTGGTCACGGCCAGGGATGCGGAATTGGTGAGAAAGATGGCGTTGAGATGGCCCGGGGGCATCTGGCGGGTGATCTCGGAACCTCGAATCACGAGCAGGTCGAGGGCGTCGCCGGTGCCGCGGGCAATTTCGTAGGCGCGGTTATGGTTGGTGGAAACGTCCTCCTTATGGGGCTGGTATTCGAGGTGATCGGTAATGGCGATCGCATCGAGGCCCTCCCGCCAGGCCTCTTCCGCCCGCACCGAAGGCCACACCAAGCCATCGGAAAACACGGTGTGCATGTGGAAATCGCACTTCAATGTCACAAAACCGGGGATGTCCGGTATGCCCACGGGGGTGCGGGCACGGATGACCGGATGTGGGCTGGTCACCATCCCAGGCGGATTGACCGGGGTTGGACTGGGATTGGCCATGGTCGTTGCGATCGGACCGGCAGACTGGCCGCCGGCTAGGCACACTCCCGTGAGTAGCAAGACCAGGGCGCCCGGGTTTCGGCGTGTCCGGAAATGGCAGCACTTCATCGTCACCCTTCGAACAGTTTTAAACGCGCACTTCATGGCAGTATTCTAACGCGAAGTCTTTCAGTTTTTCCAGGGCAGATCAAGAGCCCAAATCCGCCTCAAAACCGCCCATAAGATGCTCCAAAAAAACAGAACCGCGAATGAACGCCAATAGACGCGAATGAAGCCGGAGGGGGCTCTGGGCTGAATCGCTCTGCGGAATGAATTCCGCGCGCCAATCGTTCCCGGCGGCAGATTATTGTCCAACGGCGGCAGACGATCGAAGTCCTTTCGCACATGGGCGGCGCCAGCCGGACAATTCCGTGTCGCACCTACGACATGGATTTGTCTCGCCGGATTGGCGGGGACTTGTTGATTCTCCTCTTGCTTTAACTCAAGACTTTCCTGAATCTATACCCAACGTCATAGAAGCCGCCCGGTGAAGCCACCTGGCGACTGGCTCCTGGAGGTCAGGTCTCCTGATCCGGGACCCCGGACTTAGGGTCCGTGCAAAAATAAATTCCGATTTTGCTGCAGAGGATTTGGCTCGCTGGCGAGGCTCGACGAGGGAAGATACCCGCAGCGGTCTCTGACCGAGGAGTAACGAAGTCCGCGAGCCAAAGCCTCGCAGCCCTCCGGGGCGGGGCGGCGCCGGGTCATCTGCGTTGTTGCGTGGACGGTCGAGTATCACCGAGGATACACTCCCGCCCACGCGCCTAGCATCTGACCCGGCGGCGCTCCCGCCAAAATCGGAAGTTATTTTTGCACAGACCCTTATGATGCTCGGCATTCAATAAGACACGGGAAATGAATTGGTCGCGATAACCCTTGAAATCCTATGAATCGACGGCATTTTTTAAGCTCAATTGGGACAACGAGCACGGCACTCATGACCACGAGTGCAATGTTGGAAGTTGCGGCTGCGGCCGAGCAAACCGGCCGCATCGAGTCCGCCGCGGCTCCGGACGGACCTTTGCTGAAAGGCACCCCTGTTCTCTATGCGCCGACCGATACGGGGGTCACCGCCGTTTGGGGGCTCTCGCGGCCGGCTCTTGGATGGATCGAGTATGGTCCAACCTCGGATCTGGGGCTGAAACTGAATTCGGATCCGATGGGTTTTGTGCCCCACTCGGACCGAGTCATCAAGCTTCGACTTCACGGGCTCCAACCGGGAACTCGTTACTGGTGGCGCGTGGTGAACGCGCCGCTGAAAGGCGGCCCGCCCGAGTATTCCGCCTTGTATTCGTTCAAGACCCTGGATCCCGCCGGCTCGACCACCCGTTTTGCCGTCTGGAACGATACCCATGACCAGGCGGATACGATTGGCCAGCTGAATCGGCTCACAAACGCCGAACCGCCTGATTTTCTCGTCTGGAACGGCGATGTGAGCAACAATATCGAGTCTCCTGAAGTTATTCCGGGGCTTTATGTGAGTCCCAGTAAAGCTGATTTGGCGTCGGGAGCGCCTATCTTTTTGGTTCGGGGCAATCACGATGTTCGGGGGCTCTGGGCCAATCGCCTGACCGAGTATGTGGATTTTCCGACCCAACGTTCTTTCTGCGCATTCCGAAGCGGCCCCTTGGCGGCGGTCATACTTGACACGGGTGAAGACAAGCCCGACCGGCATCCAAGCTTCCTCGGGGTGGCCGCTTTCGAGCCGTTGATTGAGGAACAAGCGCATTGGCTCAAGCGGACCCTTCAGCTCCCCGCCTTCAAAAACGCTCCCTTCCGCCTGGCTTTCTGCCATATTCCACTCCGAGGGAAGATCGAGAATCCGGTTGATTATGACCGGGGTGGATTTGACCTCTACAGCCGTCGCGGACGGGAGGCATGGCACAACGCATTGGTTCAATGGGGGGTTCAGGCCATCATCTCCGGACACACGCATAGCTGGGCCTATCTGCCGGAAACAGCGGAGCATCCGTACGCTCAGGTTGTTGGGGGCGGCCCGTCGTTGAAGAATGCCGTGGTGATTACCGGCATGGCGAGTCCGACCGAATTGAGACTTGTCATCCGGGACCTCACAGGCAAAGAACTTCAGTACATCCTGCTGCTACCAAAGGCCAGTTGAACCGCAGAACGCTGAGACCGAAGACCGCAAGGGACACCGCCGTGCGAACACTGGGCTGAAGCAGGAGTAGCCAGGCAGCCAGGGACGTCAGCGCAAAATCCAAAGGCCAAGGTCAGCCCTTTGGGATCCGAGTTAAGGCGCCGGAAGGCCATCCGGCATTCCTGACTGATCAGCCATCCACTCGGCCAATCCTATTGAATCTGAACCTCCGCCAAAACGGGAAGATGGTCAGAAGGATAGTAAAGGTTGAAGGAATCAGACAAAACCCCATGACGCAGGACTCTCACTCGATCATTGACAAAAATAAAATCAATGGTGTTACCCCCTTTTCGAACTTCAAAGCCTCCCGAGGTGCTATCCGGACCATAAGGGGGGGTGATCGACTTGTCCTTTGCATCGCTCAGAACTCGTAAAACGGCGTCGATGACCGGAGACGGCCGGGTCTGGTTAAAATCGCCGGTCAAGATCAGAGGCAGCTGTTCCTTGTTGATCTCGGGCATCCGTTTCAGAATGAGTTGAACTCCCTCTTGGCGCGCCGTTTTGCCCCGGTGATCCAAGTGCGTATTGAACATGTAGAAGGACTTTCGGGTGATTTTATCTTTGAGCTTGATCCAGGTGCAGGTCCGGTTGCAGGCGGCATCCCATCCCAATCCGGGTTTCTCCGGAGTTGGGCTTAACCAAAAATGCCCATCCCTCTGCTTTTCAAAACGGGATTTGCGATAAAAAATCGCCATATGCTCGCCTGCGCTGATGCCATCGTCGCGCCCCACACCGACATAGTCGAAATCAGGAAAACGAGCCGTCAAATCTTTCATTTGCTCGGGCAGGGCCTCTTGAACACCGAAGAGGTCAGCTTTATGGAATCTGACAAGACCGGCCACTCGTTCTTTTCGGTTGGGCCATGCATTAACACCATCCCCGGATGTATTGAGCCGGATATTATAGCTCATGACATTAAGGGGCGTATCCTTCTTCGATTGGCCCGGGGTTTGAACGGCGGTTCCCAGAACAAAGAACAATCCGAGGATGACTCCAAAAATGGTTTTTGTGGATCTCATGGCAAAGTTGAATTTGGTCATTGGGTTGCATGATAAGGTCGATGGCTCTGCCCGTAAAGACCGATCCTGGTGTTTCCAGTCAGGAAAGAACCGCCAAAACCCGAAGTTACTCAGCAGACCGCCAGATGGACTTCAAATGAATCGCCACAAAAAGGCAGGAAGCAGCCACGGCGGCCACCCCCTGCCTTCTCGCCAAATTCAGTCGTGTTCTGTGGGAGTTATTCCGTTATCCAGGAAAAGGACTGCTATTTCGCCGGCAACACCTTCACGGTATCGGAGCCTTCGAAAGACAACCCTGCGATCGTAGTTCCTGTGAGCGTCAGCGTGGCGCTGGGAGGGACCAGAACGGAGGCGAGATCAGTGAGTTTGAATTTGGCCACGAGATTACCCCGGTTGTCCGACTTGAGCACGTCGGCCTGCACTTCGTTTAAAAGAACCGGCAGGACTTTATTCACCGAACTGAAAGGCAGATCCGTGTGCACGGTCAGCCAATCACCGCTCGCCACGGCTCCCAAGAAAACGACAGCGGGCGAACATTTGACGTTGACGGTCAAGTCATCACTTTTTGCCCGAACAGGCATCAGGGTGATGAACAGGACAGTGAGGAGGGCAATTTCCCAGCGTAGGGAGTGATGGGAGGTTTGGTGTGTTTGCATAGGTTTTGGTTCTGTCATCTGATTTTGGTTTGCGCACACTCCTGGAAACAGGAGAGGCTGAGTTCAGCCTTAGCATTTTCGATTCCGATGAGGCCGCTTCGTTCCAAGGACCGATTGTGGATTGTCATATCCGCTTTGTGCTCAATGCAATTCATTTGTAGTTATTTGGCCCAACCCTCAACCTCTCTACTCTGAAGGCGACACGAGACTTGGGGGCTATTCCCCACGAGAGCACACCGGCTGGGGGCAGGTCCCCTGATCAAAACCTGCACGTTGGGTGTGACTCACAGGTTCAGCAACGCCTCAGGATGCGACTTGGTGGTCTTCCGGAATCGCCCCATCAGGAACAGTCAAGGTAAAGGAGGTGCGGCCGGGCTGGCTTTCCTTGAGAGTGAGATTGCCATGGTGAGCCCGGACGATTTCCCGGGCCAGGCTGAGTCCAAGGCCGACGCCATCCACATGCCGGCTCCGGACAGCATCGGTGCGGAAGAAACGGTCGAAGAGCCTTGGCTGATCGGCAGGTGGGATTCCGGGACCGCTGTTGCAGACCTCGAGTTCAACCTGACCGTCATGAGCCGCGAGACGGACCGTGATCCATCCGTTGGGCTCGTTATAGCGAAGGGCGTTGTGGAGGAGATTCAACACGGCTTGCCGAAGCAGCGACCAATCGGCCCGCACCCGCAAATCGGGTTCCGCATGCACCGAGACCTTGATGCCCGAGTCGTCAGCCAGGGTCTCGATATCCTCGATCAACTCGCTCAAGGCGGCACTCAGGTGGATGGGCTCGAGCGCAAGAGGCAGCTGGCCGGCATCAGCCTGCGCCAACAACAGGAGACTGCGAGTGATCGCCTTTAATCGCTGGGTTTCCTCGAGGAGATTGGCAAACACCTGTTGTTCGGCGGATCCGGCCGCAGCCGATTGCAGGGCATTCTCCAATTCCCCCTGCATGACCGCCAGTGGAGTTTTGAGCTCATGGGATGCGTCGGCGCTAAAACGCGTGGCCTGATGGAAACTGGCCTCCAGTCGATCCATCATCCCGTTCAGCACGAGAACCAGTCGGGCGATTTCGGGATCTTCGTCCGAAGCCGGAATGCGCTGGTCGAGGCCGCGGGCCGTCACACTCTCCGCGACGCGAGTGATGGTTCTCAGCGGGCGAATGGCGTGTCCCGAGATCCACCAACCCCCGCAACCGATGGCCAGCAACGCCAGGGGTAAAACGATCAGAAACGCGTTGCGCATTCGATCCAATTCGGCCTGGATTTCCACGATATTCAATCCCAGCACCATGCGATCGCCGTCATGACCCAGAATGCCCAGGCGCCAGGTCGATTCGGCGGTCTTGACCGTCTCGAACCGTGGAATTTTGGAGAACGCCAAGGGCAGAGCCGCTCCTCCGCGTTGCCGGCCGTAACCCGGACCGGCTGGCGGCGCGTCGGAATCAGCATTCGCCCTCCAGCCAGGCCCCCGGCGGCCAGCGGCGCCGCGCCCGGAAAAGGCATTGGAGGATGCACGACTGTCCTGGGCGGGCGAGCCAACGTTCGGATTATCCTGCAGATCCAAGTCAAGGCTATCCGGATTTAGATCTTTCGGCCAGTGGGGTGAAACATACCGTGTCTGACCGTTCTCGTCTTTCACCAACAGAATGAGCTGTTCCTTGCGATCCTCACCGAAAACCATTTCAATCACACTGACCAGCCGTTCATAATTCGCGCGTCCTCCCATCCAACCCGGGTGACGAAAAGCCAGTCCGCGAATTTCCCGGTCCAGGGCGCCCAAACGTTCCCGGTAGATCAAATACCACGCTGTCCCGCCAAAGGAGAGCAGCACGGCGCCGGAAATGACCGCCGACAACAAGGCAATGCGGAACCGAAAGGGGAAATGTTTCATGCGCTCAGGCTCTTCCCTTGATCCGATAACCCACGCCGCGGATGGTCTCGATCAGTTTAACGGGCTCATCACCGTCGACTTTTTTCCGCAGACGCTGCACGTAGACATCCACCAGATTGCTCCCCGGGTCGAAGTCGTAGTTCCAGACCTGCTCGCAGATCTGCATGCGCGTAAAGACCCGGCCGGGCGATCGCATCAACTGCTCGAGCAAGGCAAATTCACGCGCGGTCAACTCGATCTTGCGCGGGCCCCGTTTCACCTCCCGGGTGAGGAGGTTCAGCGTCAAGTCTTCCACCTCGAGAAGGCTCAGGGGCGTTCCGGAAGCGCGCCGGGTTACCGCTTGGAGGCGCGCGATCAGTTCCTCGAGATAAAAGGGCTTGGTCAGGTAATCATCGGCTCCGAGATTAAGCCCCTGGAGGCGCTCGTTCAGTTCGCCACGCGCCGTCAGCAGGATGACCGGCACATTCATCTTGCGATCCCTCAGGCCGCGCAGGATGCTCAGTCCGTCTTTGCCGGGGAGCATAATGTCCAATACCAGGGCGTCATAGGGACGCGTCGTGGCCAGGATGTAGCCTTCGTCCCCATGGTGGGAGACATCCACAATAAAACCCTGGCCTTCCAGTCCCTTGCGGATAAAGGAGGCGATCTTCTTTTCGTCTTCGATCACGAGGATTTTCACAGTCTGCGATGCCTACCGTGGGATGTTATCGTCATTATACGTTTCTGAACACACAAAAACTATGGCTTTGACGGGCTGCGACCTTTTTTGAGGCCCTACAATCCGGATGCTTGAGCATCAGGGAATCGATCCAATAATCAAACGGCGACAGGCCAAACCTGTCGCCGTTTGTGTCAAGTGTCCCAGCGGTCAACGTCCTTTCCTTCGCTGTTGCCCCTGGCCGGCAGGCAGACCAGCGCTCTGGCGGGAGCCACAGGTCTGGCCGCAAGTGACTGCGACCGACCCGGCGTCGGAGGCGGCCAGGTGCTCCAGCGCGTTGTTGAACGCCTCGATGTGGTTCTTAGAACCTTGGAGCAAGTTGCTCAGCACACGAATGATGGGCCTGTCTTTTGCGACGGCCAACATTTGATTGAGGTCTTCAATGTCCATGAGTTCAATTTTCACCCCCACCCCAAGCGCAGCCTGAAGTGATTGGGTGCCTTCGGCGATCAACGCGTCATAGAGAGCCTGGATTTCCTCCAGGGTGAAGACGCTGACATCATCGGAGCTGTCGTCCACGAGCCCGTATCGGGCAATCAAACCGTCCACAGCGCCCATATGTCGTTGTTCGGACACCGCGATGTTCTTGAACGTGGCATGACCCCACTTCTCGTACATTTTCGTATAAACGTCGCGGGCCAGTTTCTCCTCCTGCTTCAGAAACAAGATGTCGGAGGGTTCGACTTGTGCCTGCGCTAATGCTGAGGGGCCAAAAGCGCAAAAGGCTCCCAGCAACGCTGCGGCAATGATTCGTTTCATAAGCTTTGTTTGTGCAAACTTTTTTGGATCGAGTTCATCGGATGCAAATCACGGATTAAGCGGGCAGGTGCCATTGACGCCGCGAGGGCCGGTTCCATTGCGCAAACCCTGGCGCTTGCCCTGTCCGGCTCCGAGGCCCGCCCCCTGCCCCTTGCCGCCGCCGGGGCCTCGAGGAGTCCCTGTTAGGCAACGGCCGCCGCGTTGTTCGACCTGTTGGAGCCAGGCCTGCTCTTCGGCGGTCAACGTGCCGTTGGCTTGCTTTTGACGGAGTTCGGCCACCATTTTTTGGACCGAGGCGCATTGGGCCGCTTTTTGTTCGGCGGTCAGCGTCCTTCCGTAACCGGGTTGATGTCCGAGCGGACAAGTTGCCGGGGTCGTTTGGCCCATCAGAAGGGTTGCGGAACCGCTCAAGAGAATTGCGGCCAGGATGGATTTGAGGATCGTCGATGTTTTCATAGGGTTCACCTTATTTTTATTGTTTGACTCGTTTCTTTGTCGGACACGACCTGTTGTGTCGTTCCACAAATAACAGACCCCAGGAAGGTGAAAAACCAACCCCGTATCAGATTACAGTTTTTTTATCCATCGCATACGGTCCGCGACCTCGCCAAACCGCGTCGGGAATCACGCCATCGCATCGGAACCCTTGCGAACCCATACATCGCAGACTCGTTTTTCCCGCGGACGGGTAAGCCTGCTAATCAGCGGTCAGAGCGACCACCGGATCGAGGTTCGCGGCCCGGCGGGCGGGCAAGAGACCACTGACCAGGCCCACCAGCAGACTGACCGCCAGAGCCAAAACCACATACTCCGCCGGTGTTTTGACCGGTAACGCGGGAACGTAGAGGTGCAACAGATGTCCGAACCCGAGCCCGATGGCCAGGCCGAGAATCCCGCCCAGCGTGGAAACCAGGGATGCTTCGATGAGGAAGAGCAGCAGGATCTGGCGCGAAGTCGCTCCAATGGCCCGGGCCAGTCCGATCTCCGAGGTGCGCTCGTTCACTGAGATCCACATCATGGTCAGAATGCCGACGGCCCCGACCAGCAGGGATATCGCCCCAATGCCCACCACCGCCAGGCTGACGATGCGAATGATCCGATCCAAGGTTTCCAGCATCCCGTTCTGCGTCGTGACCGTGAAGTCCTCCTCGCGGTTATGCCGTGCGATCAGAGTCCTTTTGACTCGGGACACCACGGGATCGATGATGGACGCGTTGGCAACCGTCAGATCGATTTCGTGCAGGTTATCCCGATTAAACAGATGGCGGGCCTGGGCCACATGGATATAAGCGCTGTCATCAATATCAATGCCAAGAAACTGGCCTTTCGATTCCATGAGCCCGATCACCAGGAATCGCTCGCCAGCAATCCGCACATGACGTCCCAGGCAATTCTGATCCCCGAACAGTTCGCGTTTCAATGTGGGACCGAGAACGGCGACGGGGGCGCCATCATGAACGTCCAGCGCGGGCAAAAAACGCCCCGCTCGCACCCGAATTCGCCAAACATCGGGCATGGCGGCGGTAACGCCATAAACGAACACGTTTCGAGTTTTGCCCCCTTGTTCGACTGGGGCCGATCCCATGATGACGGGGACCACCCGGGTGATGCCGGGCAGTCGGTTCAAGGCTTCGGCGTCCTCGAGGGTCAGCGGATGCACCGTGGTGCCGAGAGCGCCGGGGATGCCCGTTGTCTCGATTCGTCCGGGATTGATGGCGACCAGCGTGGTGCCAAACTGCGTAAATTCCGACAGGACAAAATTCCGAGTTCCCTCCCCGATGGAGGTCAAAAGAATCACCGAGGTGATGCCAATAAGAATGCCGAGCATGGTCAACACCGAGCGTTGGCGGTGATACCACAGGGACTGCCAGGCCAGCCTGAATAGGTCGATCGTATTCATGCCTTTCGTCTCATCAGAGCCTGGACAGGATCCAAACGGGCGGCGCGGCGCGCGGGAAGGATGCCAAAAAAAAGTCCCACACACATCGAAACGGCAAGAGCGGCCGCCATGGCCCATGGGGGGCAATGGATGGGAAAATCGGGATAAAGCCGCTGCAAGACCTGCCCGGCGCCGAGGCCGGTCAGCAATCCCAGAAACCCGCCGGCGGTGGACAAGATCGCCGCCTCCACCAGGAAAACCGACACCACTTGGGCGTGGGTGGTCCCGAGGGCTTTCAGCAGACCGATTTCCCGGGTGCGTTCCGAGACCGAAACGAGCATGACATTCATGATCCCCAATCCGGCGACTCCCAATGAAATCGCCGCGATGCCAGCCAGGGCCGCAGTCAAAGCCCGAAGGATCAGATTGAAAGAACTCAGCACCGCGTCCTGAGTCATCAGGGTCACATCCTCCTGTCCGTCGTGGCGTTCCCGCAGTATCCTCAAGGTGTCTTGTTCGACCTTCTTTAAATCTCGATGGGAAGCGACATCGACCAGAACTCGGAACAAGCTGCTTCGGTTGAAGATTTTCAAGGCGGTCTCGACCGGGATTTCAACCACCTCGTCCAGATCCATGCCGATCGAGGTGCCCCGAGGGGCGATCACACCGATCACCCGGAACCGCCAGTCCCCGATCCGCACCAACTGGCCCAAGGGATTTTGATGAGGAAAAAGCTCGCGTTGAACCCTGGATCCCAGGACACAGACGGCCGCATGGGGCAGATCCCGGGGCAAAAAACGCCCGCTGGCCATCTTCAGATGGCGGATCTCGAGAAGATCGCGGGTTGCGCCCACGAGGGTGACTTCACGGCTGCGCTCGCCGGCGCTGACCCGGGCGGTTCCGGCCACCAGGGGGGCCACGCGCGAGATGGCTGGAATGCGTTGCAGCAGAGCATTGGCATCTTCCAGGGTCAGATCATGCGGAGCCGTGCTCACCAGGGGCGCCAATCCAGCGGTTTCCGTCTTGCCGGGAATGATGATGAGCAAATTCGACCCCAGGGCGGCAAATTCGCGGGTCACATACAGTCGAGCCCCTTCCCCCAGGCTGGTCAGGAGCATGACCGAGGCCACGCCGATGCCGACCCCGAGCAGCGAGAGGAATGTCCTCAGCCGATGCCCTCGCAAACCGCCGGCGGCAAATCGGATCAGATCCATGCCTCTCATACGGAAGCATCAGAAACCACCTGGCCATCCGACAGCCGAATTCGGCGTCGGGCCCGGTCTCCGACCTTGGGGTCATGGGTGACCACAACCAGCGTGAGTCCCTGTCGATTCATCGTCTCCATCAATTCCACAATTTCACGCCCGGACACACTGTCCAGGTTCCCGGTCGGTTCGTCGGCCAACAGAAGCGCGGGCTCCATGACGACCGCCCGCGCAATAGCCACTCGTTGTTGCTCGCCTCCGGAGAGTTGATCCGGACGATGTCCGGCCCGCGCCGACAGCCCCACGACCTCCAGAACCTTCTGAACCCGCTGCCGCCGTTGTTCGGGTGGAATCCCGGCAAAGACCATCGGCAATTCCACATTGCCCGCCGCCGTCAGGCGCGGCACCAGATGAAAAAACTGGAAGACAAAACCGATCTGATGGCGGCGCAACCGGGAGAGCTGATCGTCGGTGAGTCGGGAAATCTCCTCATCCGCGAACCGGTAGGAACCGCCGCTGGGCCGATCCAGGCATCCCAGGACGTGAAGCAAGGTGGACTTCCCCGATCCGGAGGGTCCCATGATCGAGACATAATCGCCCGATTCAATCTGGAGAGAAGTTTCCTTAAGGGCATAAACCGGGCTCCCTCCCACGATGTAGGTCCTTCGAATGCCCTCCAAGTCGATCATAGCTCCGGCTCCCCGCTGACGGTGACCTGAGCGCCCCCCTTGATTTCAGGTCGATCCAGCGAAATCACCACGCGTTCTCCCTCCGCCAGAGGCGATAGGATCTCGGTAAAACTCCAATTGTGCAGACCGGTCTCGACCTTCTGTTCGACCAACCGGTTCCCGCGCACCACCAGCACGCGATTGCCCTCCATCAAGGCATAGGTCGGAATTCGCAACACGTTGTCGCGCGCATCCAGGATGATCTCGACATCCGCGGAAAGTCCGGGAAGCAGATTGGCGGGCAGCGGATTTTCTTTGAGTTCAGCCTCGACGCGCAAGGTCCGGTTTTGCTCCTGACGAGTCTCGACGAAGGAAGAGATGTAGGTCAGGGTTCCGCTGAAGGCCTGTTCTCGAAAGGCATCCAAGGTAATTCGGACTGGAAATCCGACCCGAATCCGGGCCACGTCGGCTTCGTCGATGGGCGCGCTGACGTAGAGCGCCTCTGGATCGATCAGATCCACCACGGGCGGGATGAAAACCCCGGGGGGACTGGGACTGATCCACTCGCCCCTTTCCGTGGTCACATCCAGAACCACGCCGTCGAACGGGGCGGTCATGATCGTCTTGCTCAGCGTGGCTCGGGCCAGGTCGAGGGAAGCCTCGGCTTCGCGAACGCGGGCTTGGGCGGCCAGGCTGGCAGCGCCGGCGGTCAAAAACCGGGTGTGATCCTGATCCAGGGCTATCTCGGAAATGACCTTGTCGCGAGCCAGGCTTTGGGTCCTTTTCCAGGATTGCTGGGCGAGTTCCGATTCGAGCCGGGCCTGTTCCGCCAGGGCTTTTGCGGCTTCCAAGGCCCGCTCGGCGAGCTGGACCTGCGCCTGATGTTCGCTGTCGTCCAGGCGCAGCAAGACATCTCCTTTCTTGACGCGGTTGCCTTTCTGCACGCTGATCTCGGTGACCAAACCCGGGATCCCCGGGCTCATTTCCGCTCGACGCCGGGACTGGACCGTTCCCGCCCGCGAGTTCACCACGGTGTCCTCCACGCGCCCCTTTTCCACCCGGCAGACGGTCACCGGCACCGGCTTCGGGCGGAAGACCGTCAGGCGCAGCGCCAGTCCGCCCCCTCCCAACAACACCAGAATGAGCAGAATCTTCAGCCACGGACTCCGAGAGTTGTCAGAGTGGATCATGGGCCGAGGTTAGCGCGGTTTCCACCCCGAGGCAAGGATCGCCCAAACAGGCATCAGCGGCCGCCGATGCGAGATCAGAACTCGTGAGCCTCTCCCGAATCGATGCTAAGGTGGCAACACGAGTCGGTAAAACTGCTGGCCGGTCGCGGCATCGACCGAGACGCGATTTTTTTCATCGGATTCCTCAGGCGTTACATCGAGAGACACCCAATCTCCCGGTCCCGACGGTAGGGCCGGCGCGCTTTGCAGGCGCCAGTGGATATCGTCGGCCGGCCAACTGAGAACAAGCGCCTTGTCCGCGGTCCGTGTTAACTCGAGACGGGGCAGACTTCCCACCTGTGCGATGGCCACCGAGAGATTATCCTCCGGCGCGGCGTCGGGCTCGACCGAGGAAACGGAGGCCCAGGATTGGATCGAGCCCGAAACGGTTCCTTCCACGAGTAAGCTCAGGCTAACCACCCCGCCCGCTGGTAATTCGCCAATCTCCCATTTTGCGTCTCCGGGGTCCTGCATGAACTCACCCTGAGTGATCTCGATCACCTTGGTGGTCAAGTTGGAGATTCCCGGGTTCGGCCACGCCCCTTCGGGTTCTCCAATTCCTTTTTCAAACACGTTGGAGACCAGGACCGACGAAGCCGAAGCCAGACCGGCATTGGTCACTGAAATCGCGAGGGTCACCTGCCAGGAATTGGGAAGCCAGGAAGCAGTCATCGACTGACCGATTTTCAGGTCCACGTCGGCGGACACCGTGAACGACTCAACACTGACAACTAGACCCACAGGTGTCCGGACTGAAATCGGACCGGAAGCCGCGCCATTCGGAACCTCGGCCTGCAAACCGGCATGGGTGGTAAACGAAGCGGCCATCCCATTGAAAAAGACCTCCTGGACGTTCTCGAGATTGTCTCCGGTGATTTTGACGAGGGTACCAGGCGAACCCGAGACCGGCGAAAACCCGGTGATCGCCGGTTCATTTTCGACGATCACCTTGAAGCTTGATGCGGAAGTGCCGGTGCCTGCCATGGTTTCGATCGTGATGGGGCCGGTGGTGGCGCCTTCAGGCACGCTGGTATAAACCACCCCTGGAGAAAACGTGGTAAAGTTTGCCTTCACACCGTTGAACAGAATGGCCTTGGTCTGGTGCAAATTGGTCCCCAGAAGCAGCACGGATGTGCCGGGTTTTCCCTCCATCGGGATGATGGTTTCGATCACCGGAACCAAAGACCCGGTCACCGTGAAATGGGTCGTCGTCGTAAAACGCCCCGCGTCGGACTCGACCGTAATCGGCGCCGTTTTAGCGCCGATAGGAACCAGGGCGCGGATCTGGTTCGGGCTCAGCACAAAAAAGGAAGCGGGCACATCACCAAAACGCACCACACTGACTTGATTCAAGGCCGTGCCTTCCAGGACCACCCCTGTGCCTTCCGAGCCACTGACCGGCGAGAAAGCCGTCACAATCGGCGCTTCGGAGTCCTTCACCACGAAGGGCACTGGGCTGATGCCGTTTCCAAAGGCCGTGACGACCGTGATGGGCCCGCTGGTGGCGTTCTTGGGAACCGTGGCCAGAACGGTGCCGGAATCCGTCGATGAAAAGGCCGCATCCAAACCGTTGAACCGGACCGCAACCACGGAAATGAAATTGCTTCCCCTGACGATCACAGCGGTTCCCACTTCGCCGCTGTCGGGGGCGAAATCCGCAATCTCGGGATTTCCTGGAACCACCACATCAAAAGATGCCTCACTGACAGCCTGTCCTGCCGCCGTCTGGATAGTAATCAAGCCGCTCGTGGCACTCATCGGCACCACCATGTAAAGAACCGTTCCCTCTTCCAGAATGCCGTATTCCGCGGTCTGGCCATTGAGTTGAACCGACTGGACCTCGTTGAGATTTGCGCCTTCAATCGTGACCCGGGCGCCGGGAGGGCCTGTTTGCGGCCTAAAACTGAGAATGACAGGCGGCTCGGCCCCCCAGGATTCTGCCAGGACAATTCCAAAGGCCAAGGCCAGCACGGCCCATTTTCTGCACTGTTTCATCATGGACAATACTGTCCATCCAGCTTCATGGTTCATTAAGCCAAACATACCGGATCTGTGATGTCACCCGTCGGATTTCCACGTCCGACCAGCGACCGAATCTGTTCGTTTATTGAATGCGCGTTTTGCGCGGAATCGGCGGCAGCCTAACAGACTGAGGATTCTCTGCCAGTCTGATCTGCGATGCTTTTCTCGGTCCCCATCACGGCTCACGCCCGGTCTTCCAAGGCCTGGGGCACTGCCGGCGGGAAGACAGCGCCGACCTCGCCTTCGATTCGGAGTTTCACATGCGGCTGGCCATCATGTTCCGTCGGACCGCGATTGACTATCACGTCGAGGGCGCCATATTGCGCGGCCAGTATTGGAATCGAGGCGGCCGGATAAACTGAGAGGCTGAAACCTTTTGCTCGATTCACCGCAGTCCGTCAGAGTATGCTGCTGCATCAACCCCCGGTGTATGAAAGGACAATCCATGATGTCGAGAACGATTTTCCCATACTGGCTTCGATGGATGGGAACCGCCTTGACTTTCGTAACGTCACTCCAGATGGGAACCGTCTTTGCGGCCATCGGTCTGGAACAAACCGCATCGATTCCAAACCCGAACGTCGAATATCCCGGTCCCGATCCTGGACCGGCCCGGGCCACAGCCAGGCGCGGACTCCTGACCCTGGGTAACAACGCGCTGACGCTATCATGGCGACTAACATCTGAGGGATTGCGCCATCAGACCCTGCGCATGAATCCATCCGACTCTCCCCTGTCCCTGACCGGTGAAGTCTTTCAGATCCTCCTGGCGGATGGGCCAAACTATCGGGCCTCGGAGTTCATATCGACATCCAAGCCAAGAATAATCCCCCTGCCCCCCAATCCACAGGCGGCCCAGCTGGCTCAACGCGTTCCCGGAAAAGCCATGGAAGCCGTGCTACGGACTCCGGATGGGCGGTTTCAGGTCATCTGGCGCGCCATCCTCCGCGACCACGCCAATTTCCTTCGGCAGGAGTTCGAAATTTCGACCGGTCCGGATTCCTGTGCCATCCGCCAACTAATCTGCCTGGATGACGTCCTTCCCGGCACACAAACTTATGGGCGCGTGGACGGCTCGCCCCTCGTCGCGGACAACCTGTTCCTTGGGATCGAGGATCCTCACGCCCGCAATGGAGTCGAATCCTCGGATGCCAGGTCGACTCCCCGGGTTTGTTGCCGGCTACCTCGGGAGGCCGTTCTGCGTCCCGGCGAGGTCCTCCGGCTAAGCTTGGTGATCGGCGTCTCGCCGCCAGGCCAGATGCGCCGGGCTTTTCTCCATTATCTGGAGCATCAGCGGGCCCATCCCTATCGGCCCTTCCTTCATTACAACTCCTGGTATGACATCGCCTGGCAACCCTTTGCCCTGAACGCCACCAACTGCCTCGAGGCCATCCGGCTTTTCGGTGAGCGTTTCATCAAACCATACGGGGTTTCGATGGATGCGCTGGTGTTCGACGATGGCTGGGATAATCCGAAATCCCTCTGGCAATTTCATTCCGGTTTCCCGGAGGGATTTGAACCTTTGGCCGCTCTCTGCAAGGAGTACAACACGCGCCTCGGGGTTTGGCTTTCGCCTTTTGGGGGATACGGGGAACCCAGGAATCAGAGACTCAAGTTCGGTCATGCCCAGGGCTATGAAACCAACGCCACCGGTTTTTCCCTGGCCGGTCCCAAATACTACGCCGCCTTTAAACAGGCCTGTGTCAACATGATCCACCGCTACGGCGTCAATCACTTCAAATTCGACGGCATTGCGGCGGGGATGTACGCAAGCGGAGGCGCCGATTACGTCCGGGATACCGAAGCCATGCGGCGCCTGATGCTCGAGCTGCGAAGAGAAAATCCCGCCCTTTACATCAACCTGACCACGGGTTCCTGGCCCTCTCCTTTCTGGCTGATGTATGCGGACTCGGTCTGGCGGCAGGGGGACGATATGGGGTTCACAGGCCCCGGCCCGAAGCAGCAGCAGTGGATCACTTACCGGGATCGTGAAACCTACCGGAATATCGTCTCCAAGGGGCCGCTGTTTCCACTCAACTCGCTGATGACGCAGGGCGTGGCCTATTCGAGGCAAGGCCACGCTGGAGATCCGGCGTTTAACTCGATCGGATTCCGGGACGATGTCCGCGCCTTTTTCGGAAGCGGCACCGGATTGCAGGAGCTCTATATCCAACCGGGAAAACTCACCGTCGAAGATTGGCGGGTATTGGCCGAGGCGGCCCAATGGTCGCGCGTCAACGCCTCGATATTGGCTGACACCCATTGGATCGGTGGCGACCCGGGCAACCGCGAGGTCTACGGCTGGGCCGCTTGGGCGAAGCACGGCGGCATCATCACTCTGCGGAATCCCAACGAACACCCGCAGGATTACTTCCTGGATGTTGGGGCTGCCTTCGAGTTGCCGGACGGTGCTCCAAGGCGTTTTTCACTGAAAAGCCCCTGGCAGGATGACGCCCAACGCCCGGCTTGGTCCGCTGTGGCCGGAAAATCCTCGAGGCTGACACTTCAGCCTTTTCAGGTGCTGGTTCTCGAAGCCCGTCCCGCGCCCGACAACTCAACCGCCGACGCACCAGGATTTCGGGACCTTCGGCCTTGATCGGCGGCGATGCCCGGCCATCAAGGTAGTAATGGTTGCCATTGAAAATATGGTATCAATACCATACTTTAGACGGTCATGAAGATGACTTTGCATATCGACGATGCATTATTGGCTCGGGTCATGAAAGCCACTGGCACTTCCAGCAAAACCCAGGCCGTCGATTTGGCCCTCAGGGAAATGGATCGACGCGCCAAACTCGTCAGCCTGTGTTCCTCGGGATTGGGTCTGCCGCCAGATGCGCTCAAGGACGCCATTGATCCAGCCTATAACCTGAAAGTGATGCGCCAACTTGAAATCCCCGCACATTATGGCCGCAAGACCCGTTCTCGCCGATAGCAGTTATTACCTGGGCCTGATGCGCGCCGGCCGGGATCCGTTACGGGCGCTGGCGCTGGCAGCCGCTGCGCGGGATATCGCCGTCTGCGGGGTGATCCGCTGCGAGGTGGGACGGGGCCTGCGCGACTCCGTCCTTCGCCAAAGATTTCAGAATTCCTGGGACGTGATGATCAACGTTCCCACTGACCATCGGCTCTGGAGTGATGTTGAGCAAATCCTTTGGGACTTGGACCGCAAGGGCGTGGTTATTCCTCTCACAGATGCGGTCATTGCCTGCTGTGCCATGCGAATACGGGCAATCCTGTTGACCTACGACCATCATTTCGAGCACATCCCCGGTTTGCAGACTGCACGGGAACTGCAGGAGTAACAGTGCCCGCCTCCCATCGCGGGAGGCGAAAAGAACTGCGGCCCGCAGGGTTGCGCCGAAAATGGTCTGGGGGCTTCGTTGGTCGTCAGTCACAGCCCGCTCGGGGATGCTTCCTCCTCGCGCCTTGTCCCATACCATTTTGGGCGCAACGAAACACCAGCCCATTGAGAGACACTACACTCGATCAGGCCCGGTTTTGAAATACCAGGACTTTTGGGTCCGTGGTTGCGACGTACAGGTTGCCTTCGCGATCGAAGGCGGGACGGGCTTGTATCGATCGGGGCGCTTCATAAACAATGCGCCCACGACCCCGGGAATCCAGCGCATGCAACTGTCCCAGGGGATCGGCAATCCAGGCCTGGCCATCGGCGTCGGTCACGGGTCCGGCCAGCAAATAGTCCGCTCCGGTGGAATAACTGGCCCGGAGGGATCCATCGGATTGCAGAAGACGCACAGCACCATCCAGGTCTGCCACCCAAATTTGGCCGTTCGCGCCCAAGGCTGGAGTCGCGACGATGGCGCGAGGAAAACGCTGTTGCCAGCGGATTTGGTCGTCATCCATTGAGCAGGCCAGCAAAACGCCCTCCTGCTCCTGGTTGGCCACCCAGTAAATTGTTCGAGTCATTTCATCCAAGACGGGAGAGGCAACGACGATGGTCCGGCGCGCCTCTCGATTGCCTTCGGGCTGACGATGCAGAATCGTCTCGAGGCCGGTTGGGCTGATGCGGACCAGGAGCACTCCCCCGCCCTTAACGGCTCGCAGGAAATAGAGGTTGCCCTGGCCGTCGGCGCTGGCCCCGGATTGGGGGGTGAATCCCGCATCCCATGAATGCGCGATCGCGCCCGAGGAAGTCTCGATGGCGTGGAATTTCCCGCCCCAACTGCTGACCACCAACCACCCTTGCGGGGCTGCCAGAAGCAGGTCCGCCATGATCCGGCCATCCGTGGTTGTTGGCAGCGTTTGCTTCCAGAGCACAGCGCCATCGCTGTTCCGAAGGGCAAAAACACTTCCGTGATGCGTTCCTAAATAAATCGAATCCCGGGCGAGGTCCACGGCCGGGGTTCCGGAGATGCCGCCGTCCAGTTGCGATTGCCACAGGAGTTTTCCTTGGGCGGAAAATGCCTGGATCCACCCCGCCATGTCGGCGACAAAACACCTTCCCTGATTATCGAACACCACTGACGCGTGCAGCGCGCCGTGGGCCGAAATCCGCCGGGCCGGGCGAGAGGCCGGCCGGACCGGGAGTGGAAACCTGCCTGTTCTGCAGGACCCGCCTCCGGAGAGCGTCCAGATCACTGAGGCATTTGCTTGTCGGTTGCTCATAGAAACCTCAGGTCCGGGCGCGCTGGTAGGTGGGATGAAACTCGAAGCGGGCCGCGTCCAATCCTACACCGCTGATCTCGAGCCGTTCGAGTCGATTCTCGCCCAATCCTTTTTTCCGGGCCATGGCGAGGTAGTTCGTCCCATTCACAAAGGGAAAGGTGCGATCGGCGGCATCGGGATTAAATCCCATGACCGCGGCCGCCACGGCATCGGTGCACACAGGATTGCGTCCTGCAATCAACAAACCCGGACGGGTCAGGGTTACCATAGACCCCAGCCACCAGCCCTCCGCCGTCTCGATCGTGCTGATGCCATCGATCACCGTCAGGTCCGGCGGAAAAGCGGCCGTTAAATCGACAACGAACCGGGGAACATTGAAACCGTGGTCGCCTTTGATGGACCGGCCGGTGAAGGACTCCGCCGAGGTGTAGGGCAAGCGTGTGCAGTTGTGCATCGTCTGGTTGCGATAACCCATCGCATTCTCGTCGGGACGATCCTCGAGATCATCGCCATAAAGACTGCTGGGCGGCACCCCAAAAAGGTTTTTCATTCCGCAGGAGACCCCGGCCGAAACATGGCTCTTCAACTTGGTTAGTGACACGAACACATCGGTCTTCACATAGGCGGGACTGACCTCCCAAGCCGATGCCAGCTCGGGCGTTCCCGGCACCTTGACCCATGCATAAGCCCCATGACGGCCACAATTCCGGGTGTTTTCAAAACGAACCCGCCCGGACATGGCCTGTTCGAACTCGGTCAACCGGAACCCGTATCCGGAAAAAGCCTCAGCGTCCGACGCCCGAAAAGGGAGTTGCTCGCAGAAGGTCACCGATCGCGCCCCGTAACGGGTCAGCAGGCTGCCCAAAGCCATGGCGACCACCGGATGCGTCGTCACCGTCAGACAAAGAGGCACTCCTCCAATGTCTTCCTCGGAGGTATTCACCAGATTGACCTTCACCGTCACATGTTGCCGGCGCACCAAACGCCTGACGTCCCCCAGCTCCTCCAGCATCCTCGACAAACAACGCCGAACCGGATCGAACTCGTAACGTTTGCACAACCCAAGTGTCGTCGGCGCCCTTCGCGCCTCGGGGAGCGAGGATGCCATAACCTCGCCTGGAATCCCCGCCATTCCTGTGGTCAAAACCGCCCCGGCGCCCGCCAGGGTGTGGATAAAATCGCGACGGGTGAGTGCGCGTCCCGGACAGCGGGGCGCCCTGAAGAAATTCACTCCTCTGGGCTCTGGCTTTGAAAGGTCCATAAACTCGTATACCACCATACTCCCTTGGCCGCCCAGGTCAAAGACCGAGTCGAATCCAAGATGTCATTCCAATCTTGATGCGCGATTTTTTTGGTCGCCAGAAGGCCGTTGCGTCGCGAAAATGAGAGCCGCGATCGAGAGGGTTCCCCGATCGCCAACGCGGATAACACGATGAAACAGAGTTCGCTGATGCAGATGGCTGGATGTGTGTTCATCCTTTGGTTGGCCGGAGTGGCTGTCTGCCAGGCCCAACCCTCGCGAATTGTCCTGATCCGACATGCCGAAAAACCGACCAATGACGAGGAACCCCATTTATCGGACGCCGGCAGACAACGGGCGATACGGTTGATCGACTGGGTCGCCAACGATCCCCTGTGGGGCACCAATCCCCCCGTCGCGTTATTTGCGGCGCAACCCAAAAAGTGGAATAGCAGCATCCGCAGTCTGGAAACCTTGGAGCCGTTGGCCAAACATCTGCGTTTGGAGATTCAGATGCCGTGCGTTGCCACCGATTACCATGAGTTCGCCAACCTTATCTTAAAGGATCGAAGCCTGGCGAACAAAACTGTCTTGGTCTGCTGGGTCAATGATTATCTGCCCGCTTTGGCCGGCGCCCTCGGAGTCAAGCCCGAACCTCCCGACTGGAAAAGCAAGGACTTCAATTCGGTCTACGTCATCACCTACACCAAGGGAATGGCCTCCTTTCGGCGCACAAAGCAGTTCAACTAACGAAACTGCGCCTCTCATTCCAAGCTCGGAACCGGAGAAATTATGGAGGATCGATTGACTCGCCGAAGTGATTGGAACCTGATTCAGAAAAAAGCCCCGTCGGATGGTTGTGAGACGCACCAAGCGAACCTGGATTCAGGTGGGACCGCATCTCGGGAGGATCCTTGGACAGGATGTTGCTGCAGCCGGAATGTCGGGGTCCCTTTTTTGGCTCATTGCCGCTCGCGGGCAGTCTGACACAGACGAATCGGGCGGGGCTAGATCGATTTTCAGTTCAAAGAGCGCGGCGCCAAGGATCAGCAGAAGTCAAGCACCGGATTTCTATATGCAATATCGGCATACTTGGAAAAAACTTAAGAACCCGCAGAGCAATTCTGCCAACAGGAACCCTCCGATTTTGTTCGCGTTGATTGGCGTCCATTTGCGGTGAAGTCGTTTTATTTGCGGTTCAGGGGGGAATTCTCGGGTTGAAGACCCAGCGGAAATGGTTCACAGTTTCGCGAGTTGTCCGCGGGAATCCACACGCGTTCAGACAGCACGCTGGAGCTATGCATGCAAGACAAGTCTTTTGGTTAATGGGATGGCTTTTCCTGGCCGGAGGAAATGATGCCTGGACAAGCGAATCCGAAGACGCCAATCGTCGGTTGCGCTTTTCAGCTGCCGGCCAGGGCGAGTTCACTTTCAACACCGGTGTTCTCCGAGGCCAACTGCATGCCGGGGGCAAATCGCTGGGACTCTCCCAGGTCATCCATATTCCAACCGGCCAAGTCCTGGACCAAAGCAATGGACTCTTCAGCCACTACCGGGTTTTCAGCAAGGGCCGCCGTTATGGAAACGGGGCGTGGGATTGGCCCAGTTCCGCGGTCCTATTGCCGGAAGGCGCCGTGGAGGCACGATGGGAATCGGCGCCGGATCGTCCCTTTGCCATGCGCGCCGTGTATCGTTGGTCGGCAGCCGACACTCTGGATCTGACAACGATCGTTCTGCCCACACAGGCATTGCCGGCCTTCGAAGTATTCCTGGCCTTGTATTTCCACTCCGCGTTCACCAACTGCAGCTTGTTCCTGGAGTCCGCGAAGACTCCTGACGCCCCAGCTCAATTCGTTCCAGCCGCACGAGCGTTGGGCGATTGGCTGATGGCGCCCCGGAATTCCAGCATGGTACCCTTGATTCAGGACGGACGATGGAAACTCGAGCCCAACCCTGTCTCCTGGGTGATTCTGCCGGCTTTTGGCGCTCCTCTGGCCATGAGACGCGCCCCGGTTTCAAACCTTGCCGCCGTATCCATGGCCCGGCCAGAAGATTGTTTTGCCCTGGCCACTCCTCACGAAGCCGAAGGCCATTTCTCGCTCTATCATTCTTTGTTTGGCCGGGACCTGAAGGCCGGCGAAAGGATCGAGGCCAGGTCGCGCCTCGTGATTGCCGAGGGGCTGTCGGCAGCCGACGCGGAGCAACGTTATCGGATATTCCTCGAAACCGCAGGGACCCGACCCGATTCCAGCATGGAGCCTCGGCGATAAAATGACCTTTCCCTGGACCCTTGTCACTTGGGCTGCGCTGGCGCTGGTGCTGATAGCCTGGCTTGCTGATGCCTGGCTCGAATCCCTCAACCGCCACGAGGCCAAAAAAAACGCCGCGCGCGTTCCGGAACCGTTTCGGGAGTTGGTGGACGAAGTCACTTACCGGAAATCCGTCGAGTATACTTTGGCTAAAAGCCGGTTTGGACTGGTGGAAACGGCGATGGGCAAGGTCGTTCTCCTGCTGGTGTTGTTCAGTGGCGTGCTCCCATGGACATGCCAATATTATCTTGGGCCGGAGACCCTCAGCGCCGCGGCAGCTGCCGCTTATCTTGTCGGACTCAGCCTGGTCCTGTCACTGCCCGGTTTGCCGCTGGATTGGTATTCTCAATTCAGGCTCGAAGCCCGATTTGGATTCAACACCACCACTCCCGGGACCTGGTGGCTGGACCGGCTGAAAGGCTGGCTCCTGTCGGTCCTCCTGGGCTATCCGCTCTTATACGTGGTGCTGAAATGCGTTGAATGGACCGGAGATCGTTGGTGGTTTTGGGCGTGGATCACCATCGCTTTTTTCCAGGGGATGATGATGATCCTGGCTCCCACGTTGATCATGCCTTTGTTCAATAAGTTCACGCCCCTGCCCGAAGGCAATCTCCGCACTCGCCTGATGAATCTCGCCGAACGCACCGGCTTTCGAGCGCGCGATATCCAGCTCATGGACGGCAGCCGTCGCTCGACCCATTCCAACGCGTTCTTTACAGGTTTGGGCCGATGGCGACGGATTGTTCTCTTCGACACCCTGGTCGATCAACTCTCGGCAGACGAACTGGAAGCCGTGCTGGCGCACGAGATCGGGCATTTCAGGCTGCGGCATATCCCCTGGATGCTGGCGGGTTCGCTGCTCGCAATGCTGGCCGGCCTGTTCGTCATCGCGCAATTTGCTAAACAACAATTGTTTGTGCAAGGATTCGGCTTTGCGAACGCCTCCGTCTTTTCGGCGTTGATCATCGTTTCGCTGCTGGGCGGCAGTCTTTCGTTCTGGATCTCGCCCCTAGTCAACCTAATCTCGCGACACTTTGAGTATCAGGCGGATGCCTACGCGGCCCGCGCAACGGGACATCCGGATCCTTTGATTCAGGCCCTGAGAAAGTTGAATATCAAGAACCTGGGCAATCTCACACCCCACCCTGTTTACAGTGGATTCCACTACTCCCACCCCACTTTGCTGGAACGGGAACGCGCCCTCAAACGAGACTCCGCTCGAAACTAACCCCGACTGCCGTCCCTCGTCCCGCACATCGCCAATCCCTTGCGGGCGTAAAATACTAAAAAAGGCTTTGATATCTCCCGTGTTTCCGGCCAACATCCGCCCCGGTTTTTTGCCGAATCAATGGCGGACCGCGGATTCATTCCATGAAAAGAACGCATCATTGCAACGAGCTGCGCCCGGAGCATATCGGGCAGACAGTGACCTTATCGGGCTGGGTACACTCACGACGCGACCTCGGCGGCGTCATCTTCATCGACGTTCGAGACCGTGAAGGCCGCACCCAAACGGTTTATGATCCATCGGATTTGCCGCCCGAGGTGTTTCACCGCGCGGAAGCCCTGCGCAGCGAGTATGTGATCGCAGTCACCGGCAAGGTCCGGCGGCGCCCCGAGGGCACCACAAATCCAAAGATTGCCACGGGCGAGGTTGAGGTGGCAGTATCCTCGTTGACCGTCCTCAACCAGGCGGATGTCTTGCCGTTCCAGGTCGACGATCCGGAGGTCGCCAGCAAGGTGAACGAAGAGTTGCGATTGAAATACCGTTACCTGGATCTCCGCCGGCCAGAGATGATTCGCAATCTTCGCATGCGCAGCAAGGTCGCCATTGCCACCCGTCAGCACCTGGATGAACAAGGTTTCCTGGAGGTCGAAACCCCGACGCTTTTCAAGTCCACCCCGGAGGGAGCGCGAGAGTTCGTGGTTCCGTGCCGCACGAACCCCGGTCAGTTCTACGCCCTGCCTCAGTCCCCGCAGCAGTTCAAGCAGATCCTGATGGTGGCGGGCGTGGAACGATATTTTCAATTGGCCCGTTGTTATCGCGACGAGGACCTCCGCGCCGATCGCCAACCGGAGTTCACCCAGGTGGATATCGAGATGTCGTTTGTCGATCGGGAGGACCTTTATCAATTGATCGAGGGCCTGCTAAAACGGATCTGGAAAGTGGCCTTGGGGATTGACCTGCCCACCCCGTTTCCCCGTCTGTCATTTCACGAGGTCCTGAACCGCTTCGGCATCGACAAACCCGACATGCGCTTCGGCCTGGAACTGGTCGATTTCAGCGAGGAATTCCGCCTCAGCAGCTTCAAGCTGTTCAACAGCGTGGTCGCCAGCGGCGGCGTGGTCAAGGCCCTGAACGCCAAAGGTCTCGCCTGCGCGACCCAGGGCCAGCTGGATGCCATGACTGAAATTGCCCGGAGCTTCGGGGCCAAGGGCCTGGCGTTCATCAAAATCGAAAATGGCGAATGGAAGTCGCCCATCGTCAAGTTCTTTACAGAGGCGGAAAAGGCCGCTCTCCAAAACAAACTCAATATCCAGGAAGGCGATCTGGTGCTGTTCGCCGCCGACCAATGGTTGAACGCCTGCGAGATTCTGGGCAAAATCCGTCTTTATTGCGCCGAGGTCCTCAAGGCCCAGGGCAAACTCATCATTTCCCCCAACCAGTTCAATTTCCTCTGGGTGGTTGACTTCCCTCTGCTCAGTTTTGACAAGGAAATGAATCGCTGGTACTCCAGCCATCATCCCTTCACCGCTCCCGTCGAAGAGGACGTTCCGTTCCTGATCAGCGATCCCAAGCGGGTCCGGGGACAACATTACGACGTCGTCGTCAACGGAGTTGAATTGGGGGGCGGATCAATTCGTATTCACCAGCCGGACATCCAAAAAACGGTCTTTGAACAAGTCCTTCAGATCCCGCCCGAAATGGTCCAGGCCCGATTCGGCTATATGCTAGACGCCTTCCGCTACGGCGCGCCGCCCCATGGCGGCATTGCGCTTGGCTTCGACCGGATGGTCGCCATCCTCTGCGGCACTAGTAGCATCCGGGACGTTATCGCCTTCCCGAAAACTGCCAAGGGCACCTGTCTGATGACCGAGTCGCCCGGCCAGGTCGATGTCCGACAATTGCGCGACCTCCATCTCGAACTGAAAGTCGCCAAAAAGGAATAGATCAAAACTCGAGCGTTTCCTCCAGCTTCGGGATCACCGGGGTCAACTGGTGGCGTTCTTGGATCAGCCGGGCCAAAGTTTCGCGAGCCGACGTCTCGCCATGGGTCACAAGCACCCGCGGCCGGCAAGGCGCCATGTGCGAAAACCAGCGCAACAGGTCGGCCTGTCCGGCGTGGGCGCTGAATCCGCCCAGCGTATGCACATCGGCTTTGACCGCGATCTTCTCTCCGAATATCGACACCACTTTGTTCCCCTGCACCAGCTGGCGTCCCAGGCTGCCCTCAGCCTGGTAACCCACGATCAAGACATGAGTCTCCGGACGCCACAGGTTCTGCTTGAGATGATGCAGGATGCGACCGGCGGTGCACATGCCTGAACCCGCCATGATCAGACAGGGACCCGTCCGGTCGTTCAGGGCGCGCGATTCGTCCGCAGTCACGGTGGGGGTCACGGTCTTGAGATCGTGCTCGAGCGGGTGCTGGCGTTGCAGGGCCGCCATCTCTTCATCACCCAATTCCGGATGACGCCGGTAAATCCGGGTGGCTTCAATGGCCATCGGGCTGTCAATGAATACCGGGAAGGGTTTGACCTTGCCCTGACGGAACATGATCGCCAGCAAATAGAGCAGCAATTGGGCCCGTCCCACCGCAAAGGTGGGCACCAAAATCTTGCCCCGCTCCTTGACCGCCCGGATGACGATCTCCTCAAATTCGGCAATGGTCTCCCCCAGCGGACGATGGTCTCGATCCCCGTAAGTGGACTCGATAAAGACCAGGTTCGCCTGGCTGACATCGGCCGGATCCTTTAATATGGGCGCCCCCCGAGGCCCCAAATCCCCCGAAAACACGACTGTGGATGCGCGTCCGCGTTCCTGAATCGTCAGTTGAATGGATGCCGATCCCAGAAGATGACCCGCCTCGACGAAGCGCGCATGGATGCCGGGAGCCACCGGCACCGATTGGTCATAGGCCACCGGCTGGAAAAGTGGCACGGTGCTCTCGACGTCGCTCAGGGAATACAGCGGTTCCAGCAAAGACTGACCGGCGCGTTCGCGCTTGCGGTTTAACCGTTCCAAGTCCTGAGCCTGAACCTTGGCCGAATCCCGCATAATCAAACTCGCCAGCTCCACGGTCGCTTCGGTGGCGTAAATCGGGCCGGAATAACCCGCTCGGACTAACATCGGAAGCCGCCCCGTATGATCCAGGTGTGCGTGCGTGATGAGGATGGCCTCCAATCCGGGAACGTTGGCGCGGCTCATCCGGCGGTTCTTTTCTTCGGCTTTCTTGCCCCCCTGGAACATCCCGCAATCCACCAAGATCCTGGTCTGATCCGTTTGAAGATAATAAGCCGAACCGGTAACATCTTCCGCGGCGCCGTGTAGCGTGATTCTCATATTTTTATTGAAAGCGGGAGGAACTTCGATCGTTTCTCCGAGCTCATGCCATGAATTGCCGAAGATCATAGTTGGATGGATAAGAACCACAATCTTTCTTTGTCCGGAATCTGGCGCGAAAGGCGCCGATTAAGGCGTGCCGCCTCGACAGCCGCATTCAAGGCTAAAAGATTCGTCTAAACATCCTCATCCCCATACGCGTCGCTATTCCGCACCTCGCCTCCGAGATTTCAAGCCTTGAAACCGGATGATTGCTCCCGCAACCAGTCGTTCAGTAATCCGGCGCTGGCTGCCGGTTTCTTTTCAGGTTGACTCGGGGGGGGCGTCGCGGGGTTTGCCGTCGGAGCGGTGGAGGTGGTTATCATGGCGGTGGCCAGGATTCCCATCGCAAGAACCAGGGGCGTGCCGATCTGTTTGGCAGAACTCATTGTGTGTCTCATGAGCGGTCAGGCCGTTTGCTAATCACTTCGCAAAACATCGAGGTTACAATGTGTTCGTGCTAGCCAAGAGGACGCCAAAACCGTATCCTCCAGAAAATCGCAGTCCCGGTTCCAGTGATGAATCAACGTGATCGAACCGATCTATGCGATCGTCTGACATTAGCAGATGCCAGGCTGTTCGAAGGTCTGCTGGCCCAAACCAAGGTCGGAATTGCCCAATTTCACACGGCGACTGGGCGCATCATTCGAGCTAATCAGCGATACTTCGAGATCACCGGATCCATGCCGAATGAGATGGCGGATCCGCGTCTTCAGTCTCTCGATCCCCAAAGTGCCTCAGCCGACCCGGAACATATGCGGCGGATGCTGGCGGGAGAGGTTCGCGAATTGAGCGTGGAAAAACGTCACATCCGAAAGGACGGCGCCGTTGTATGGATCCATCAGACGATCGGCCCGCTCTGGCCGGCAGGGGGCTCCCCCGATTACCACATGGTCCTGGTGGAAGACATCACAGAACAGAAGCGGGTGGTGGAGTCCCTTCGGGAAAGCGAAGTGCGGTATCGATCCATTGTGCAGCAATCCTCGGATGTCATCGCCCTGCTGGATACCGAAGGCCAAATCAGCTATATCAGCCCCCAAGCGGAAAAAATCATGGGCTATCGGCCAGCCGACCTGGTCAAGCACAATCCGTTGGACTTCGTCCATCCGGACGATCTTGCATCTGTCAGCCATGCCCTGGGCACCGTCATGCTTCGGACGAATCCTGGAATTCCCACAGAATTCAGGTTCCGCCACTCCCAGGGCCACTGGATCCACTTGGAGGCCTTGGCCATGAATCTGCTGGATGATCCCGGCATTCGGGGTGTGCTGGTCACCTGCCATGATGTCTCGGCCCGAAAACGAGCCGAACAAGACCGGGAGAAACTGCGGGAGCAACTGCTCCAGGCTCAAAAGATGGAGTCCATCGGACGTCTGGCCGGCGGAGTGGCTCATGATTTCAACAACATGCTCCAGGCCATCCTGGGCAACGCCGCATTAGCCCTGGAGAATATCCCTGCGGATCATCCGGCGCACGAATGCCTCGAAGAAATCCAGAAATCCGCCCAACGTTCCGCTGAGCTGACTCGCCAATTGTTGGCCTTTGCCCGGAAACAAACCATCAGCCCCGTCGTGCTCGACCTCAACGAAACCGTGGCCGGCATGCTGAGAATGCTCCGGCGATTGATCGGCGAGGACATTGAACTGGCATGGATTCCCGGGCCGAATCTATGGCCAGTCGTGATGGATCCCAGCCAGGTGAGTCAAATCCTGGCTAATCTCAGCGTTAATGCCCGCGATGCAATCGCCGGAACCGGCAAAGTCACCATCGAGACAGCCAATGTTGCCCTGGAGACCTCTCACATCCAGCGCCATCCGGAATGCACCCCAGGCGATTTCGTGATGCTGACGGTTAACGATACAGGGCACGGGATCGATGCGGAAACGCGCGCGCACCTCTTCGAGCCCTTTTTCACCACCAAACCCGTGGGCAAGGGAACAGGCTTGGGGCTCGCCACGGTGTTCGGGATTGTCACGCAAAACCGGGGTTTGATCGAGGTATGGAGCGAGCCTGGCCAAGGAACGGAGTTCAACATCTACCTCCCGCGCGCCGAAGCCTGTAGCTTCGCCGCGGAACCCACGCCTCCCCAGCCAGTCCTCGGGGGCTCCGAAACCCTCTTGCTCGTCGAGGACGAGGAACAAATCCTGAATCTGGGCCAACGGATCCTGCGACAACAGGGATATCAGGTGCTGGCCGCATCGACGCCCGCCAAGGCCCTCGCTCTGGCCGAGCATCATGAAGGACCGATTCACCTCCTGATTACTGATGTGGTGATGCCAGAAATGAATGGCAAAGTCTTGTTTAATCAATTGAGGTTTCGTTATCCGCTGGTCAAGAGTTTATTCATGTCGGGCTACACCGCCGACGCCATTGCTCACCATGGCGTTCTTGAGGAAGGCGTTCAGTTTTTGCCGAAACCGTTTTCCATCCAAACCTTGGTGGCAAAGGTCCGGGAGGTTTTGGACACGAGACCCTGACTGTCCATGGCAACATCCGCCCCTACAGTTCACGTTATGCGATTGATCCTCACAGCCCACATCGGGCTTGCTCGGACCTCGCCGCCTTGTCCCCGGCCAAAATCCCTCGCAATTTTTCAACAGGCTTTCAGGCTCTGTGCAAAAATAACTTCCCGTTTCGGGCTGGCCCTCTGGATCGTTCTGGGGGCTTTCGGTGGGGAGGCGGCGGTTTCATCCCCGGTCCCGCTCGAGCGCGAAGCTCCCTGGAGGATCGCCAGTTTTGCCAAGGATGCGGGCGTTGCCCGGCGCATGGTCTTCGATATGGCCTTTCAGACCAACCACACGGCCTGGTTTGCCGTGTCTGACGGGCTTTATCGATATGACGGTTATCGGTGGCGTCGATTTACCACAGCCGATGGTCTTCCAAGCAGCTTCATTCGGACCGTCGCGGTGTCCCCAGATGACTCGCTCTGGGTGGGCACCGACAAGGGAGCCGGCGTGTTCCGGGAAACAACCTTCGACCCTCGAGGGACCGACTCCAAACTGGCGGGACCCAACGTGCGGCGCATCGTAAAAACGACCGATGGCTCGCTCTGGTTTTGCTGTGATCGCTGGCCGGACACCGATAAAACCGGCGGTCTCACCCGGCTGCGGAACGGGGTATTTCGGACCTATGGACTGGCGGACGGTCTGCCGTCCGATCATGTGCTGAACCTCTTCGAGCAATCCAATGGGCGGCTGATCGCCCTGACGCTCATCGGACCGGCGGTCCAGATGGGCGAAACATGGATTCCCCTTCCCGATGGGGGCTATCCTCCCAACGACCATACCTGGTCCATGGATGAAACCCTGGAGGGTTTGGTCTTTGCCCAGGGCAGCCGCGCCGCCCTGGTCCTGAAGGATCAGCGCTGGACGGAGTGCCGGGACGAGGTCTTCTCCGGAACAGCCCCCTTGTGCGTAACCCAAGACGGCAATGTTATTAAAGCCAATAAAACCAAGACTGGATCGGTTTTGTTTACCCGATGGAACGGGGAGGCTTTTGTCAAGGCCTCCCATGAAATCCCCTCGGAAGCGATCGACTTGCACGTGATTAAGCAGGCGCCGGATGGATCCATCTGGGCCGTGGGCCGAGGCACCATTCTGCGCTGGGAATACCTGCCTGGCTTGTGGGAATGGCGGCCGGATTTGCCTCCTCCAATCCTGGAAGATGAAAAACACCGTCTTTGGTTTGGAGATCAAAGCGGGGTCGTTGTGATGACAGAGGAACAGGTTCAGCGGATTCCCGAAATGCGGCCTCCTCTCATTCTCGATCGCCGGAACACCGTGTGGTCCGCCGGGCACACCAACCTGATCCGCTGGACGGACGGCCGCATTGACATTATCCCCGAATCCCTTTGCGGCATCACTTCACTCACGGTGGGAGCCTCCGACTCCACCGGAAGGATCTGGTTCTATGGACTGGACAGCAAGGGAGCCGATGTCATCGCGGGTTTTGATGGCGAAAAATGGACGGTGTTCAACCTGGACTCCTTGCCGGATCGCGATCTGTCGTCCTTTGCAGTCGATTCTGTTTCCGGCGTTTGGGGCGTGCTGATTGATCGTCAAACCTGGGCTTATGATATTGTCCGCGTGAGCACGAATGGCGCGAGGATTATTGAGGTGGGCGGGACGAAACCGCAGGTGCGCCTGCCCGAAGTCTGCGTCAGTCGCTCCAACCTTTATCTCTTCGGTTACAGTGGGCTTTGGGAATCGCCGCTCCGGGAGCCGCTGACTTTCACTCCGGTTCAAACCAAAGAGGGAGGCGTTTTCAGCCAGGCCTCGAGTGTCGGAGACGCCACGGTGTTCATCGCCCATGAAAGCCCGGATGGAAACGCTGCCGTCTTAGTGAATCGCAATCAGGAGTGGTTCCGCCATCCAATCACCTACGGGCAAGCGCTCCGGCTGAATCCGGACGGCTGGTTAATGGTGGCAGACGGAGCCGAGTTTGTCCTGTGGCAAGCACGGGAATGGAACATTCCCACCTATGTGGGGCTTCCAACGGATACCACCATTACTTCGATGTTGAGGACATCCAGGGGCGATTTCTGGGTGGGCACCTACCAGGGCGTGATGCGTCTTCGGTCGACTCCTGTATTCCCCGAAACGGTCATCACTGGGCCGGGCACTGTCCTTGAAGGAACTCCCGCCGCCATCCAAGCCTCGGCCATGGCCCCGTTCACCCCCCTTGCCAAGAACCGGCGTTACTCCTTTTCCTGGCGCATCGATTCCGCACCCTGGTCCGACTTTGGAGACTGGCCCCTCGCCGGTGTCCCGCTTGGTCAAGTTCCCCCAGGCCGTCATCATTTCGAGGCTCGCGCGCGGGATGGCCTTGGCAATGAAGATCCCACTCCGGCCCAAATGACCTTCGAGGTTGTGCCTATCCCTATTCAGGATCAGATCTGGTTCCGAGCGGTTTTGGGAGGGATCGGCCTGCTCCTGGCTCTTCTCAGTATCGCGCTTTATGGCGCCATTCGCCGGATCCGCCGGCACGCAATTGTCCTCAAGGCCCAAGTCGAGGCCCGCACCGCCGAATTACGCAAGGACATTGCCGCTCGCCAACGAGCCGAAGAAAACCTCCGTTCCAGCGAGGGACTCCTCAGATCGATCATCGACAGCACGGATTCCATCATCTGGGTCAAGGACTTGGAGGGCCGCTTCCTCATCGTTAATCAATACCTGCAAAAACTGCATAACCTAACCCCGAACCAAATCCTGGGCCGCACGGTTCACGATCTCTTTCCTCGCGACCTGGCCGAGGCTTACGCGCGAAATGATCGGCAGGTGCTCGAATCGGGCAGACTGCAGAGGTTCGACGAAGTGGTCAGGGTGCCCAGCGGCACGCGCGACATTCTTGCTGTTAAGTTCCCTCTCCGCGATGCCAGCGGACAGATCTCCGGATTGGCCGCCATCTGCACCGATATCACCGATCGTAAGGAAAGCGAAGCCGATCGGGAACGGTTGATGCTCGCCATCGAACAGGCGGCTGAAACCATTCTCATTACCGATGCCCAGGGCATTATTCGATATGTGAACCGCGCCTTTGAACGGACCACAGGTTATAGCCGTGCGGAGGCCATCGGCCGAAATCCGCGCATCCTGAAAAGCGGCAAACACGATGATGCTTTTTATCGGGACCTGTGGCAAACCCTGAGGAGAGGAGAATCCTGGGTTGGCCGATTCATCAACCGGAAGAAAGACGGAAATTTGTTTATCGAGGAAGCCACGATTTCGCCCGTCAAAGATCCCTCGGGCCAAACCATCAACTTCGTCGCCTCCAAACGAGATGTCACTCAGGAAATCAAACTCGAAGAACAATTGTTGCAGGCCCAGAAAATGGAGTCCATTGGCCGGCTGGCTGGCGGCGTCGCCCATGACTTCAACAACATGCTCCAGGCCATCCTCGGCAACGTGGATCTGGCGCTGAAACAGGTGCCAGCCCGAAGTCACCTCCGTGAGGATCTTGAGGAAATTCAAAAAGCCGCCCAGCGCTCCGCTGATCTGACTCGACAACTGCTGGCCTTTGCCCGCAAACAGACCATCAGCCCGAAAGTCCTCGATCTCAACGACACCATATCGGGCATGCTCAAAATGCTCCAACGGTTGATTGGGGAGGATATTCAACTGGCCTGGCTACCGGGCTCAGGGCTCTGGCCGGTTCTTGTGGATCCAAGTCAAATCGACCAAGTCCTGGCCAACCTCGCCGTCAATGCCCGCGACGCAATCTCCCAAGAGGGCAAAATCACCATCGAAACCCAGAATGTCACTCTCGATAGCGCGTACGCCCATACCCACGCCGATGCCTCTCCAGGCGATTACGTGCTCCTGGCGATGAGTGACAATGGCTGTGGAATGGATCTCCAAACCCAGGAACATCTTTTCGAACCGTTTTTCACCACCAAACCCGTCGGCGAAGGCACCGGCCTCGGCTTGGCCACCATCTATGGCATCGTCAAACAAAACAACGGCTTGATTAGCGTCTACAGCGAGTCAGGGCGGGGAACCACTTTCAAAATCTACCTGCCCCGGGCCAGGGCCCTGCCCACACCGGCAGCGGTCGTCCCGGAAGAGAAACCGCTCCGCGGAACCGAAACAGTGCTTTTGGTCGAAGACGAAGAACAAATCCTGAACTTGGGCCGGCGGATCCTGGAGCAGCATGGCTACTTTATTCTGCACGCCGCCACACCGCAAAAGGCCCTCGAGTTGGCCGCGCGCCATCCCGGCCCCATCCACCTCCTCATCACCGATGTCGTGATGCCCGGCATGAACGGCAAGGAATTGCTCCGACGCCTTCAAGAAAGCCATCCCGGTCTAAAATGCATCTTCATGTCGGGTTATACCGCCAATGTGATCGCCCATCATGGCATCCTGGACGCGGATGTCGAGTTTCTCCAAAAACCCTTCACGGTCCGTGCCCTGGCTCTGAAAGTCCGAAACGTGCTGGAACAACCTCCACATTCACCGAGCTGATAAAAATCACTCGGTTGTCCAAAGCGCGATCGAATCCTGGTCCTTAATGAAGATGCGATGGCTTGAAATGATCGGGTGGGCGTAGGTCGCCGTGTCAGACACCTTGTAGTTGACCTGCTTTTTTAAGGCCGAATCGCTCGGCTCAAACACGGTGAGTTCGCCCTGGGCTGTCAGGGCCAGGAGGACGGAACCCGCATCGATGATGGACCCGAAATCACGACCGCCCAAGGGTGAGGTCCAAAGTGTTTTCCCGGCCTGGGCGTCAAGGCAAAAGAGATCGCCCTTCTGCGAGAGCCCGTAGATCCTGCCGTTCTTGAGAATGGGCGTATTGAATTGAACCGCGTTGTCAGGATTACTCCAGAGTTCCTTCACTGAAAAGCCATCGCCCGCCTTTTCGATTTTGACCGCTTTGGCGCCACGTCCTGATCCGGCAAAAATGACCATTGAACCGTTGATAATCGGCGTAGCGGCGTTATACGCCCTGCCTTGCGGGGCAAACGGCGATTCCCAAACCAATTTTCCATCGGTGACCTGAAGGCCGACGATTCTTTTCGAGGTCAAGGCCACCACCATCTGAGTTCCCTCCACGGTCATCAGAACGGGCGAGGCGTATGCCGTGCCATCATCGGTCCACTCCCACTTCACGTCGCCGTTGGACAAATCAAAGGCCACAACGCCTCCCTTTTCCTCACCGCCCAACTGCGCAATGCACAGGTTTCCCGCAATCAGCGGCGACGATGCGGTAAAGAACCGAGGCCATGTCCCTGCAACATTGTCTTTTCTCCAAATCACTTTGCCCGTGGTCGCGTCCAGACAGGACAACATGCCTCGCACCCCGTAGACGACGATTTTGCCACTGGCAACCGCCGGCGAGCTTCGCGGTCCCGGGTGTTGTCCCATGGGTTCGTTCGAGGCTTGAGCCTGGTATTGGTCACGCCAGATTTCCTTGCCACTGGCGGCATCAAGGCAAAGGGTCATTTCAGCGCTCCCGTCGCGCACAAACACAAAGAGCTTGTCGCCGACCAGCGCGGGAGAGGCATCTCCCCGGCCTACGGTGACTTTCCATTTCCGCGCCAGCTCACCGGGCCATACATCGGGAGTCTTGGAACCAAGCGCCACATCATCCCGGTTGGGCCCGCGCCACTGAGGCCAATCCTGAGCGCAAACAACGCCCGCGTTGAAAAACATCGCACAACCCGCAATAGCGGCCATCCAATGTATCGTTCCTTTCATAAAATTCTTGGAGACGGATTTTTTGTTATCGAGAAGCCCTGATTTCAATAAGCCTACTGCAAATCCTTCAGTCGAGCAAGACCGCTTAAAAACCCTGTTGCAGAAGCCGCAGGATCGGGATTATGGTGAAAATCATGCGATACCAAGCGATTGGCTCAACCAAACTTAATGCCTCGATCATCGGTCTCGGCGCCTGGGTTATGGGCGGCGGCAGTGTCTGGGGTCCAAATCCTGACGACCGCGAATCCATCCGCGCCATCCAGACCGCTTTGGATGCCGGGATCAACCTGATCGATACCGCCCCGGCCTACGGCTTTGGCCGGAGCGAAGAAGTCGTCGGCCAAGCCATCCGAGGCCGGCGCGATCAGGTCCTGGTCGCCACCAAATGCGGTCTCTGGTGGGACGATGAGCGGGGATCGTTCTTCGCCCAGTTCGATGGCCGCCCTGTTCGACGCAGCCTGAGACCCGACACGATCCGGATCGAGGTCGATCGGAGCTTGCGGCGCCTGGGCACCGACTGCATCGACCTCTATCAAACCCATTGGCCTTCGGTTCCCCCGGACCAAACGGCAATCGCCGACACCATGGCCTGCCTGATGGCCCTCAGAACCGAGGGCAAAATCCGCGCGATCGGCGTCTCCAATGTCTCTCTCGAGGAACTGAAGGAGAATTGCGCTCACGGCGAGGTAGCCAGCGACCAGTTGCGTTACTCGATGCTGTATCGCGATCCCGAGAAAGAACTCCTGCCCTACTGCGCCCGCAACGAAATCGCCACCCTGACTTACATGTCGCTGGAGCAGGGCCTGTTGACCGGAAAAGTCGGCATGGACCGCGTCTTTCATCCCGACGAGTTCCGCAGCAACGCCGCCTGGAATCCCTGGTTCCTGCTCTCGAATCGAAAACGCGTCATCGACCTTCTCGCCCGATGGCACGATCTGACCGACCAATACGATTGCACGTTGGCCCAATTGGTCATTGCCTGGACCGCCGCCCAACCCGGTGTGACCCATGTGCTCGCCGGAGGTCGCACCCCACAACAGGTCGAGGAAAATGCCAAAGCGGCCAATCTCAAGCTGTCCCCCGCCGACCTGGAACGGATGCGCCGCGACGTCGAAGCCCTAGGCCAACCCTCCCTTTCCACATGAGCTATTGGGCTCTGAAGGCAAATGCCGTTGCTCTCCTGCTGGCGCTGGCGACTCTCGGGTCCACGGATGCCGCGCCAGAACCCGGCTTCCGGGCGGAAATCGAAAAAGACTGGCAGACCCAGGAACGGCGCCTGAACCGGCAACCCCATCAACCTCAAAGCATCCAGGCGGCGCTCCAGCGAACCGAACATCTCCTGGAGAATTTGCGCGCCCGATTTCCCTCGACGGATTGGAGTGCCGACATGGAGGCCCTCGAAAACCTTCTTCGAGAGTCCAAAACCCTCGATTCCCTCAACGAATCCAACCGCTCGGTCCTTTACCTTAAAACACGATGGGTCTCGCGCAAAGCGGCATTGCGCAATCCCCTCTTTGCCGGCCAACCTCTGGTCTTCATGAAACGCCAGCGTTTCGTCTGCCAGATGCTGCATGAATACCTCGGGTATTATTATGATTATGCGGATATCGCCGGAGGAGGCGTTTATGTTCTGGAACAACCGGGCCGATCCTTCAAAACCCGAGACCTGATCGGGGACCGCCTGCCCCGGGGCAACTTCACAACGCTGGCCCTGTCCTACGATGCCCGCACCATCTACTTTGCCTTTGCGGAACGCGCCCCGGCCAAGACGGATTTCTATTCTCCGGAACGTCGATGTTTCCATCTTTACGCGGTCCGTGACGACGGCTCGGCCTTGCGCCCCTTAACCGGCGGTTGCGAGGACGACTTCGATCCCTGCCCTTTGCCCGACGGCGGACTCGCGTTCATCTCGACACGACGGGGCGGTTTCGGGCGTTGTCACAATCCCTGGGAACCCCTCCCCACCTATACGTTGCATCGCATGAACGCGGACGGGGATCAGATCCAGACTCTTTCCTGGCACGAAACCAATGAGTGGCATCCCTGGGTGCTTCATGACGGGCGCATCCTCTATGTCCGCTGGGATTATGTCGATCGGTCCGCGGCCAACTACCACGGGCTCTGGATCAGCAATCCGGACGGATCCAATCCTATATCTCTTTTTGGCAATTACACCACCCGCATCAACGCCTGCTACCAGCCTCGGGCCATCCCGGGCTCGCACAAAATCCTTTTTGTGGCGGGCGCTCATCACGCCGACGTTGGCGGCTCGCTGGTCCTCGTCGATCCAAGGCGGGTATCCCTCGAACCGGATACAGGCGAAGACTCTCTGGACTCCATCGAGCGCCTCACACCCGAAATTTGCTTCCCCGAGGCTGACGGCTGGCCCAAAAGCTATTTCCATAGCCCGTGGCCGCTGTCCGAGGACCATTTTCTCGTCGCTTTCAGCCTCGATCCCCTGCCGGGCATGAGCAGCGGTGAAAAAAATGATACCCGGACCGGCCTTTATTATTTCGACCGTTGGGGCAACCTCGAACTGCTCTATCGCGATCCTTCCGCCTCCGCCATGTATCCCATTCCCCTCGCCCCTCGCCCCACCCCGCCCTCTCTCCCCAGCATGCTGAATTCCGATCTCGGCGATGAAGGCGAATTTCTGGTTCAGGACGTTCGGAAAAGCCTGTTACCATTGCCCGCAGGCAGACGAATCCGCGAATTGCGCGTCTTCCAGATTCTTCCCAAGACTCCACCGCACGTCGCCAACCAACCCCGCCTCGGCTACGCCAACGCTGAAAGCGCCCGACTCCTGCTCGGGACCGTGCCCGTGGAAGCGGATGGCTCCGTGCGCTTTCGTGCTCCCGCCCGGAAACCGCTCTATTTCCAGATCGTCGACGACACCGGCCGCGCCGTTCAAAACATGCGGAGCATCACCTACCTGCAGCCCGGAGAACGCCGCGGTTGCGTGGGCTGCCACGAACCTTCCGGCACCACAGCCAGCCTCCAAACCCCCATCGCCTCCACAAGGCCGGCCTCCCGTCTCGCGGCAGGCCCCGACGGCAGTGGGCCGCTCAGCTACCCCCGGTTGGTGCAGCCTGTCCTGGACCGCCATTGCATCCGTTGTCACGACGGCTCCCTGGACAAGGACAAATCCATCCCTAGTCTGACCGGCAAACCCACTCAAACTTTCACCCAATCCTACTTGAGCCTGAAACGATTTGTCCGCTGGCACGAGTGGGGCGACGCCTCCATCAGCCAAACCACCACCCGCCCCGGCCACTGCGGCGCCGATGAAAGCCCCCTCTCCCAAATCCTGGACAATCCCACCCACGCCGCCCTCCAACTCCCGGATTCCGACCGTCGGCGACTCTACCTCTGGCTCGATGCCAACGCCCCGTTCTATGGCGCTTATTCGGCCCCCGAACAACTGGCCCAACAAAACGGCGAAGCCATCCCGCCCCCGCGAGTCCAATGAATACCCTCCAGTATGACTGGCCTCTGCCTCGGAGACTGATCTCCTCGATCCTCCTGGCCCTCCTCTGCAGTCCCCTGCAAGCCTTCGCCGCACAGGCGGAACAATCCGTCACGGTTTTCGACCTGACCTCTCTCCACGACACCAACCGGCTTTTGCTCAATCCGCACAAAGGCTGGTATCACCATTATCCAGACAATCACCCCGATAAATACGCCATCGCCCACGATGCCGACCTGCTAAAATTCCCCGGCATGGATCACCTCTACCTCCGTCTCGCCTGGGCTTACCTCGAACCGAAAGAAGGGCAGTTCGACTGGAAACCGATTGACCAGCACATCGACAAGTGGACCGCGCATGGACTCGGCATCGCTTTTCGCATCAGCTGCAAAGAAACCAGCACGGACCGTATCGAACAGCAATATGCCACTCCCCGCTGGGTCATGGAAGCCGGGGCACGCGGCGGATACTACCGAATGGGAAAAACCACCGGCCCTGAGGGGCCCTGGGAACCCGGGTTCGACGACCCCACCTTCCTCGCCAAGCTCGATCGCTTTCTCGAGGCGTTCGCCGCGCGATACGACCGCCAACCCTGGGTGCGATACGTGGACATCGGCAGCATCGGCGACTGGGGCGAAGGCCATACCTGGGCCGGAAGCCGCACGGAATGCGGCTTCGAGGCTCGCAAAAAACATATCGATCTTCATTTGAAGCATTTTAAACACGCCCCTCTGGTGATCTCGGACGACTTTGTCTACGCCCTCTCCAATCCGGCAGAACGGCAGGCCCTGCATCGCTACGTGCTGACCCACGGCATCAGCTACCGCGACGACAGCATCCTCGTCAATGGATACCTGGAGGGCGTCAGCGACACCTGCACCGTCCGTAGCCCGGAGTTCTTTGCCGAGGCCTACTTGAAAACCCCCACTGTGTTCGAGTTGGAACATTACAGCGCGATCAAAAAGCTGGGGAATTGGGATGGCCGCCCGGATTCCCTGGTCGCCAAATTTGGCAAGGGCAAAAAAGGTCCTGATTATTTCCGGGGCGCCCTCCAACTCCTCCATGCCACCTACGTCGGCTATCATGGCTATGCCCACGAATGGCTCGCGGACAATCCCGAGTTGACCCGGGAACTCCTGAACCGATGCGGCTACTGGCTCTTCCCGATCGCCATTGAATTGCCGGACGAACCGGTCGCCGGAATGCCTCTCTCCCTCACGGTGCGCATCCAAAACCGCGGAGTCGCGCCGCCCTACGCCCCTTACGAACTCCGTGCGAAACTCTCGTCCAAAGAAACCAATCTCGTCCGTGTGCTGACCAGGGATTGCCGCGCCTGGCTGCCCGGGCCGCCGGTTTCCTCCCGCTATGAGTTCGCGTTGCCCGCCGATCTGAAATCCGGTCGCTACGAGTTGGCCCTCGGGCTGTTCGATGTGCGCCCGGGCCAGCAACGCCCCGTCGAATTTGGACTGAAAACCACAGTTCGCGATCCCGACGGTTTCTACAGAATCGCTAGCATTCGAATAGCCAATTCCCGATAAACCAACGCGGGGCTTGCGTGATGCCAGCCGTCCGCTGGATCCGCGGGGTCGAACTGTGCAAAAATAAATTCCGGAAGTTGTTTTTGCACAAATTCCAAGCCGTTAATTTGCGGTTTTCGGGCGGCTATTCCGGGATTGAAAAGCCTCTCCGAATACCGCAAGGTCTACGCACTCGAAACTAACATGTCCAATGGAGCGTTTTTCTATGAAAAACCAAAACCGCAAAACAGGAAAAAAACTGGTTTATGGCCAATCCTCGTGGCGATTGGCCTCCGCCCAGGTCGAAGCCTTCGTCACTGAACTCGGCGGACATTTGGGCCCCGTGAATTTCCGGATTTCGGGACGAACCATCCAGCCGTTCTCCATCGCCCCCTGGGCCGAGGAAAAAACAGATCCCAAGCTGCCGGCCATTCTGAAGGTCCTGCGGGGGGATTTTTTCTGCATGCCTTTTGGCGGTAACAGCCGTCCTTACCGCGGCGAACAGCATCCGGTCCACGGCGAAACAGCCAATAACCCGTGGAAACTGGTGGCCCAGGAGGAATCCCAGGACCGATGTTCCCTGCACCTGCAGCTGGCCACAAAAATCCGCCGGGGACACGTGGATAAACGCATCAACTTGGTCCGGGGTCATCCCGCGGTCTATTGTGAACACGTGATTTCAGGCATGCGCGGGCCCATGGATCTTGGCCATCATGCCATGCTGAAGTTCCCCGAGGAACCCGGCAGCGGGCTCGTCTCGACCAGTCGATTTGTCACCGGCCAGGTGTTCCCAGGAGCCTTCGAACTGCCCGCGCAACGCGGATACTCTTTTTTGAAACCCGGCGCGGCATTCGAATCCCTGGACCAAGTCCCAACGATCACCGGCGAGACGGCCGATCTCAGCCGGTACCCCGCCCGAGCCGGGTTCGAGGACCTCGTCCTCCTGGTCAACGATGTCAATGTCCCCTTTGCCTGGACAGCCGTCGCATTTCCCAAACAGCGTTACGTCTGGTTCGCACTCAAGGATCCGCGAATCCTGCGGGAAACGATCTTCTGGATCTCGAATGGCGGACGGCATTATCCGCCCTGGAATGGCCGGCATACGGCGGTAATGGGCCTCGAGGAGGTCACCGCATATTTCGCCTTTGGCCTGAACGAATCCGCTCGCCCGAATCCCCTGGCGGATCAGGGACATCCAACCGTTCTGCAACTGAATGCCCGCCAGCCATTGCGGGTGCCCTACATTATGGCCGTCGCAGCCATCCCGGCCGGCTTTGATCACGTGGCGAGCATTGAATCGGACCCGGGCCACGAATCCGTGGTTCTCCAATCCAGAAGCGGCCGCAAGATATCTGTCCCGTTGCGCGTCGAATTCCTCGAACGCGCGGAAACCTGGTGAAAGCTGTTCCATGGGATCCGATGGCGCCTGACTGTCCGCAAGCGTGAGCCTCCTGGACATCCTGTTCCTGGCTGTCGGCCTCGCAATGGACGCCTTTGCCGTGTCCATCGGTGTCGCAATCCAGGGCCATGTCAAAGGTCTGAGACCCGCCTTCCGGCTGTGGTTTCACTTCGGCCTCTTCCAGTTCCTGATGCCCGTGACCGGATGGTATCTCGGCATCCGGCTGGCCCAGGCCATCGAAGCCTTTGATCACTGGGTGGCGTTTATTCTGCTCGCGTATGTCGGCGGAAAGATGATCCTCTCGGGTCTACGGGGCGAACGGAATCCAACCTCCCCCGCCCCTTCGGATCCTACTCGGGGATGGAGCCTGGTGGGACTCAGCGTCGCCACGAGCATCGACGCCCTCGCCGTCGGATTCAGCCTCGCCATGCTGCAGGTCAACATCTGGTATCCCAGCGTCGTGATCGGACTGGTGACCGCCCTGCTCTCCTTTATCGGAGTCGAATTGGGGAATCGGCTGGGACGCAAAATCGGCCATCGAGCGGAAATCATGGGAGGCGCTTTCCTGGTGCTGATCGGCCTCCGCATTCTTTTCACCCACGCCTTTCAATAAGCCGCCACCCTGGCTTAATCTCAAATCTGAAATACGGTTGGCATGGGCGTTAAACATAGGAGGATCTCGGGAGGAGGGCAATCGGCTGTCACCCTGTCCCGTCTTGGACTGCGGACTTCGGTCTGCCAGCGATCCCGAGGCGGACTAAATTGCGCGCTCCGGTCGGACGCGAGAGGGGCATCAAGCCCCGTGCGCCAGAAGTAACTGTTACCCGAGATTGGGATTCGTTGTGCCAAAAGG
>ERZ795054.494-NODE-494-length-49526-cov-6.444058_pt1 | contig 49526 bp, 56 predicted proteins | sample MGYA00375138_ERZ795054 | MGnify/ENA primary metagenome ERZ795054 (study PRJEB30183, sample SAMN05720215) | anaerobic digester metagenome | isolation source: active sludge of municipal wastewater-treating anaerobic digesters | place: USA | collected 2014-12-23 ... | reverse complement strand
ATCGGGGTTTGGCCAGCTCTGGTTGAAGCATTCCGCCACCAGGTATCCGCCATCGCTGGCAGGAGCGATGGTGAAATTCTGAATATCCTTCCCCAGGTCGAACGAGAGTTGCTGGTGGTAGAGGTACGTTTGGGAGTGGAGGGTTGAGGTTTCCGGAAAGCATAAAACCCATAAAATGAAACCGATCAGCAATAATGTCTTTTTCATCGTGTAATTGTTTAAGAACATAATCAACCCAAAAGTATTAATTAATTATATGACATATTAAATGTTGATAATTAAATTAGCATATATTTATATAAAACAGATTTTCAATATGATATGATATCTTTTTGAAGCAGGATTTGTTAATAAGTCATAGACTTAATGCGATATTCATGCCTGCTTTCCTAAACTTTAGATCATCAAACAAGTCACGAAGTCAACTTCCTTTCCGCTACAGTTCGCTCCTGAAAGAAACGACGCATGGTTTTAAAGAAACACTTTTAAAACACTGAAGAACTACCTAATAACTGAGCCGATACTTTGTTAAAGAGTTGAAATAGTCACCCGGATAACACAATACTTTGCAAACAGGATTGAGGAAGAAGGTTCAATAAGATCGGTTCGGGTTATGCTATACAAGTCAGGTTGGCTTAAAACATACTAATAGGTTAAATCGTTTTTTATCGGGGGCAAATAATCTCACGTAAACGATCGAGAGCACAAAAAAAATGAGAAACTTCCAAAATCGGCATTTTAAGACGTGGCAGTTGGTTTGAGATGGGAAGATACCTCTGCTTGGAGATCGTGCATCCAGAGCCACGAAACAGGGCATATATCGTGTTTTTTTACATATATTCATAATATCTATATGTATTACTCATATAGGAACACTCATAAATGATGGCAGAACCAATGGTGGAAGAAACCAAGCTGATAGAAAAGTAAGCCCCCTCCACTATTGTGAAGGAGGCTGAACTAATAAACACTGTGGGTGTCTTCTTCTGGATTCCCTTTGTCAAATGTGCGGGACTGCTTCAAAATCTCAGTACGAACTCTTTATCTTATAGCACGCAAACTCCGGAGACAAGACTTCATTGAAGATACGCTCTGTGGCTGCCCCATCTGACTTTCTCACAATAACCTCGTCATGTACGGTAAGAAAGGGTATCCCCTCTTCTAAGAGCCTCTGCCAGATCTTCCTCATCAGCCTGACTTCAAGGGACTGCATCAAAAATGCGAGGTTTGAATGTGGCTTTTCTTTGTTGTGTGGGTTTGCTGTAAATTCCAACGCCTTAAACCTGTTCACCCAATGAACCCAGGCGGAATTACCGAAATATCTGGCAAGATAGCCTCCGGGCGGGGAATACAGGATCGAAAAGAACAGTTCCTTTGCCGCATCCCTGTCAGGAAGTTTAGCCTTATCCATCAACATAAGATAGACATCCTTCTCCTCCTCCAACCACTGCGAAAACTCATTCTCTCCAATCTTTTCCTTCAGTATCTTCCCCAGCAGTTGTGGCTGCATCTGCCCTACATCGAAAGAGGTGACTTCCTCTCCCATAAGCAAGAGGTTTTTTCGGTACTCACCCTTCATATTGGTGATGGGTGTGTGAATGCGACCGCAGAACCTGTCTATTCGAAAGAATATATCAAGCCGGTACTTGCGGAAAATCTGCAAAGCCTCAAACCAGGGAGTTGAGGGGGAGCCTGGCTTCAACTCAACTTCCAAGAGGAAATTTCTCATTTGCCCGGTAACATTGTCAATAGTCCGTGAGTTTGGTTTGGGAAGCAGCATGATGTTTATTAGTCTCTTCTTTAGGCAGCGGTAAACATAGTAATCATGTTGCCCCTTCCTGCTTAAAATCTCAAGTTCCCCCTCCTCAACCAATTCATCCAACACCTTTTTATAGTCATAGAAGGGATATGGGAAGAAGGTTTTGACTTCCTTCATGGGGATATGTACCCAGCCATCATTGTATACATTCTGGTCTTCATCAAAGACCTCAATCCTGTCTTTATCCTGGTGCTTAAACCTTGTGCCCCAGAATTGCTGTGCTCGGACATAGTCAAGGAACTTGTCTTTTTGAGATATAGAACTGTCATTCTGTATGTTATGATTCATAGGGGTTACTCCTTTCTTAATTTTAGGGCGCAGAGGGCGCAGGTTTTCATTGTTTATCTATATATTACATATTCCACTTTTTACTTTTTTTTTTACAAAACAATGGAATCCTGCGCCCTTGCGCCCTGTTTGTTATTTCTTCACTAAAGTATATAGACGCTTACCATTTGATTTTCTTTCACTTAACTCATAGCAGTATACCTCAGCATACCTTTTCACCCACATGGTAAAAGTACGCTGCTTTAGGTCGGAATCTGGCATATACTCCTGCTTGAACTGTTGAAAGAGGGATGAAGGATCTATCTCAACACCTGCCTCTATAGGGCATCCTTCAGGATCATCGAGCATATACTCCATAAACTCCTGGGATGTTGCACCGGCAAGTACATTTCGATAAACAGAGATATGCTCATAGGTCATTAATCCGTTCTTTAGATAAAACCTAAGGCAGTCAATCATTAAAGAGAAAAAGCGGTTCCACTCATCCTGATCCCAGTCATCTGAGAAGAACATGCATCCATGTTCCTCTTCCAATGTCTTGCAGGCCGGATCGTAAAGGTGCCGGGAATAATGGTCGCTGAACTCAATGATCTGCTGCCTTCGCTTATTGCTCGACCCTATTGTTGACATCACGGTATTGGATGTAATTAACACCTTAGGGGATTCTTCTGGTGGTATTTTAATGGTTCCAAGGAATAACTTGTCAAACTGAAAGTTACCAGTCACTTTACCAAAAAGATCACTAAAATCAAACGAGTTCTTGACATCATCAAGACACATGATCTGCGTTTCAGGCGTGACCAACTGATAGCGGAACTTATTGGTGGGATCAAACATCTTCCCGTCAATTATTTCAGTGTTTCGCATTTGCCTGAGTGCTTGGACAAGGACACCTTTGCCAGTGCCGCCATTCTTCATGTCATTTGTAGATTTTTCATCATACAATATCACAGCCCAGTCATTGGTCATACTATTATAATTATGCAGGAGGTAACCTATGGAACTTTTAGCCGCCCTAGCCCTGTCCTCAACTTGTGGAGTCAAACCTTCTGTGGAATTATACCCGCAGATGTTATCAAGAAAAGTACTGAAATGGCATGTCTCATAATCTTCTATATAGGAAAAGCATCTTGGAATGATGTGGGAACGCCACACAACCTTTCCATCAAGGTCTTGATAGGTCAGGCATTCATGCCCGAATGAGGTCACTCTAACGACACAGTTCTGGAAAAACACAAAAGAGGTATCCCTGTTATCACGAAGGATCTCCTTGGTGTGATCCGTGATGAATGGAAGTTTTTCATTCTTAATTATTTTCCCTATCTTACCAAGGAATGTGTTCTTTAAGTCCTCACCCACGAAGCTAAAAGTTTGATCGAAGGCTTTGAATGAAAAACTTTCACCAGTAGCAATTTCCACATGTTTGTATAACACATCTTTGAGCTGTGGAAGATCAACAACTTCAATGATTCCATCCACTTCATGAATTAAAATAAACTCCTGGCCAACTTTTCGCTTGAAGAAACCCAATTGCCTGATTTTCTTGTAAACCCCAAGCTCATAGAGCCCTCTAAGTCTCATTGTTGCAGGGTTACCCTGGCTTGCTTGAAACAGCCAAATACCATAAGCATACTTACCATTGCCAAGGTCTGTAAGCCGATCTGAATCCTCTGGCGTATCTTCAGGTTCTGTAAAATCCGGAAAAGTAAACTCATCATTTGCGCCAGTTAACGGATTTTGATTATCTTTGCTCTGCTGTGGCAAAGATTCTTCGGATTTGTTGTGATGGGTTTTCATACGATTCGTTCTTTAAATAAATGTGAGGCAATGAGCTTTAATATGTTTTGGGTTTGATGATTAATCTGCCTGGTCAAATGAAATGGCTTTAGGTGCCCGAAGAATGTCTTCAAGGGTAAGAAGGACTCTTCGGCCAAATCTTTTTGCCAATATGTCGCCAGCCTTGATTCTTGCGTCAAGGGTTGGCATAGTGCATCGAAGAATCCTACAAGCCTCTTCTTTGGTGAATAGTTTATACCTATCTTCAATCGGGCTTTGCAGCTGTCCTTTGAGTTGTTCCGATATGATCGCTCGTATCTGTTCATCCAACTCTGGTCGGAGGGTCATTTTTGTTACTTTTGGGTTCATTTTTGATTATTTTCTGCAAATATACAGCATCATATACATCTTGTCAAGTTATTTATGTATAATTTATATGTATTTTTTTGCATATTTTCTATATAATTGATATACAAGTGAATAAAAATATGTATTAATGGCATATTTGTCCATTAAGGATCGCTTTAGAAAGAAGAAGCCCCGATCCTGACCGAATCGGGGCTCAAATCATGCACCCTTGACCCTTAAAAGATGATGCTATAGGTTGAAGAAGACCTAACCCAGATCCACCTTCATAACCGGTCGGAGAAAATATGGATGCCTGGCAAGGTTGCTTGCCGTCTGTTCCTTAGTTACCTTTATATAGTTCAGGAACTCCCGTTCGGTCTTGTGACCTGATATCTTCATAATATCCAAAACCGGGATGCCAGCAAGGTACATATTGGTGCAGCCCGACCTTCGTGCCGTATGGGTAGTAACCAGGTCACACTTTCTTTTTCTTGTCTTAACCGTTAGCCCCCCCTGGATTTTCTCTATGTTTATCAAATCTGTTATCCCTGCTTTTTCTGCAACTACCTTGATACGCTCGTTTACTTTTTGCTCATAAGTTTTAGGAAGGGTGAAGTTATACCTCGCTAAGATTGCGAAAAGTGCCGGAGATACTGGTACAACCACGCGTGCACCCGTCTTCTTCTGAGTCAGGTCAATGACTTTGGCGCCATCATCATATTCCTTGTAATCTTCTTTCCTTATGCGTGAGTAATCACTGAATCGCATTGCTGTGTAAAATCCCACCAGAAATACATCTCTGGCAACCTGCAGTTCCTGATGAGAATGAAGGTCAAGTTGAAAAAGGAGGTCTATTTCACCATCTGTAAGGTAAATCGACTCTACTGGTACTTTTGTAACCCTGAACTTCTTATCTTCTACTACCATATTATTATGCAGCCCCTCTTCAAGTGCAGCCCTCATGATTGTTTTAAGATGCTTGACGTATCTTCCTATTGCATTTGGTGTCAGATTCTTCTTCGTGAAGTAACCCGTATAGTCATAATAAAACTTCATTGTGATGTCAGAAAAGTTCACAGGATGTTTCTCGGCCTGGTATTGAAGGAAAACCCTATACCAGGACTTCAATATTTTACAGGTGCTTATTGCATACCTCTTCCCCCCTTGAATCAACCTTGTACCATTCTCAGCTTCATCAATGAAACGAGAAATGTACTCATTCAGGGTTTCTTTCTTCTTCCCCTAAGCCCTGCCGTGAAATTTATCAATCAGCTCTTTGAGTGTTTCTACTGAAGGGATTGATCCATCATTCCTCAAATCCAGCATTCCCTGCCTCAGGTAATCACTTAAAGCGTCCATTTTCTTTTTGGGCTTTATGGTCAGCTCCATATCAGCACCAGATCTGAAAGCACTCTTTTTCGGGTTCCATGTGCTTGTAAGAACCGAGATTCCTGACATAGCTTTAAGGTCGATATTCCTTCCATCCCTATACCTGACCTGCAGCTCGCCAGATTCATGTTTGTCTGATCTCAAATAGTACCTGATGGTTGCCATGGTTGTTTTCTTTTGATTTGACACAAAGGTAGTGCATTTTTACAATTGTTCCCACATTTGTTCCCACATATTTTTAACAGTATTTAGTCTTGTTTTGTCTCCCTTGTTATTGCTTTCATTCAAATTAATCAATAATATCAATTGTTATGCATCGTGCATATATATATTTCCAGTTGTACTATGATCTATAGAAATTGGCAGTTCGAATCCTGTCAGGACTCCAAAAGCCACCTTTTCGCCATGATAATATGCATGGGTTTCATCCAGTGCAGTGAGTCCGTTGTGCACGGAATGGGCAGAGGCCAGACCTGCGCTCTCGAATCCTATACCGCTTAAAAGGGTGTTTCAAGCGCATCTTCACCCTGTATGTATTTGCCCGGGAAAACAGCTTTAATCAAAGGTTGTTTCATGATATGTGAGATTATTTAAACTTGTCTTAAGAATGCCATATATATTTTTGGCATCAGCCGAGTTCAAAAGTTGTAATGCCAAAAATTCTATCTCCGGAAATTACCGGAAAATTTCCCAGGTACATCCTTCCACACTCAAAAACATAAAGTGTATTGTAATTCTGAGCCATCCTGACAGCTGCCGTATTCACCATAGGGATATCGATAAAGATATCCTCACCGGGTGCAGCAGAGAGGCAGGCACGATACAGTGCCTCAGCTATGATGGCAGACTCAGCGAAGAGAGGGCCTATCTTATACCCATGAATTGCTTTGCGCATTGATGCGAAACCCATTACTTCGCCGTGGTGCTTGTACATAAAGCCAAATCCCCCAGGGAGCAGCAACCAGGGGAAGAGGAAAAGGGATCTTGGAAATCCGAAACACTTTGTATCATAATTTAGTACGGTATCGAAATCGTTTGGAAAGATATGATGTATGTTTGGATTGGGCGGAAAGAGTTCTCCGGTTCGTTGATGACGTTCGCTCCTGAATGCCATTCTGAATCCCCCCCGGGCATAGAATGGCTGCATAGCCACTACACCATCCATACCAATGGCTGCACCTGGTTTCAGCCTTGTTAGTAAAAGATCACGACGCTCCTGCCAGAGTGCTCTGCCAACACCCCTGGACCGGTAGGATGGATGTACGATAAAGAGACCCATAAACCCAAACAGACCATCATAGGAGATAACGGCTCCCCCTGCAATCAGTTCACCCCCCTGGAAATAACCGTAAAACCCTTCCGGATCAGCGTTGTAAAAGACCTCAGCATCCATTGGCCCCGGATTCCATCCTTCGTTTGCAGCCCAGGAGACCAGCGTTTTTACCCCCTGAAGGTCAAGCGAAGAGATCTGAAAATTGTTGGTTTCTGAACCTGATTGCATTGCAACTATTGGTTTTTATTGATGAAGGTCCGGATAGATTGCAGGTATTCCGAAGCGCTTACCAATAACAGATCTGATTCGGTTCATCGCATTGTATCTTTTCAGCTGGCACCGAAAATAAGGAAAATAAACATTTCACCGGCACCAGGATTAAAGCCTGATTCCACACTCCCAACTCCTTACTCCTGACTGCCGACTATCACACCGGCATCGCGTACCGATCAATGTCTTTTGCCATGATCTCCTTGTCGCAAAGGATGGCAAGCCGTTCCACCACATTCCTGAGCTCCCGGATATTGCCGGTCCATTCGAGTTGTTGCATCGCTTCAATGGCTTCTGTGGAAAAGGGGAGGACGGGACGCCCCATCGACTGGCAGGATTCGTTCATGAAGTGGTTGGCCAGCAGGGGGATATCTTCTTTCCTGTCTTTGAGCGGGGGCACCGGGATCAGTATTACGCTCAGGCGGTGGTACAGGTCTTCGCGGAAGTTCCCCCTGCCTATCTCTTCCCGAAGGTTCTTGTTCGTGGCTGCAATCACCCTTACATCCACAGGGATATCTTTTTCACCCCCCACGCGGGTGATGCGGTTCTCCTGCAGGGCACGGAGTACCTTGGCCTGGGCCGAAAGACTCATATCACCGATTTCGTCCAGAAACAGTGTGCCTCCGTGCGCCTGCTCAAAATCCCCTTTCCGCTGTTTGATGGCAGAGGTAAAGGATCCCTTTTCATGGCCGAATAGTTGACTTTCAATAAGTTCCGAAGGGATGGCTGCACAGTTCACCTCAACGAAGGGGAATTTTGCCCGGTTGCTCTGGTCATGCAGGTTTCTGGCTACCAGCTCCTTGCCGGTGCCATTGGGACCGGTAATCAACACCCTGGCATCCGTCGGGGCTACCCGGTCGATCATGGCCCGCATCGCCATCATAGGTGCGGATTCGCCCACCATCTCATAGGCTCCCAGCACTTTCCGCTTCAGCTTTCTGGTCTCCTGCACCAGATTACCCTTGTCGAGGGCGTTGCGCAGGGTTACCAGTAACCGGTTCAGGTCAAGGGGCTTGGCAATATAATCGAAAGCCCCTTTTTTGATCGCCTCCACTGCCGTATCGATTGTGCCATGACCGGAAATCATCACTACCGGCGTTTCGGTAATCTCCATCACCTTTTGCAATACTTCCAGCCCATCCATCCCGGGCATTTTGATATCGCACAAAATGGCATCGTAAGCATTGTTTTTCACCAGTTCCAGGGCCTCGGTACCATTAGCGGCCTCGTCAACAATATATTTTTCGTATTCCAGGATGTCGCGCAAAGCGCCCCGGATGGCCGATTCGTCGTCAATTACAAGTATGGTGGGCATTGGAAATTAGAAATTAGAAATTAGAAATTGACTTTAAGGAATTTCTGCATCAGCATAGATCTGTGTAAATTTGTTACATCGGTTATATCTGTGTGCTAATGTTTTAGCTTGGATAAATGAAACCGATCCAAATTATAGTTTGACAAGTTTGCCGGTTGCTGCCTGTTTGCCGGAAACCAGCTGCACTACATAAACTCCTTTTGGGAAGAAAGATATATCGAGTTGTGCACCGTGGCGGAGGTCATTCTCATTTATCACCATCCGACCCTGCCGGTCAAAAAGGGTGATGTTAACCGGTTCGGAGTTAAAGGGCAATTGGAGGGTTATGTGCGTTGTGGCGGGGTTTGGGAAGAAAGTCATGGAACTGGCGGTCAAATCTTCATCTGGGACAGAGATGGTGGAGAATGGCTCGATGTTGATCAGCAATGCCGTGATAGCGGCACGGGTGATATTTTCTGCCAGCCAGGGGCTGTTGGCCCCTTTGCCGGTGGTATCGGATAACTGATGATACCAGGGATTGAAAGACCCTCCCCAGCGGTCGCTGTTTTCGATAAGAAACAGTGCCGGGATCATGTGGTTCCAGAAGGAGGCATGATCGCTTGCGTTGATTATACCTGAGGTGGAATCCTGATCCACCTTAAGCCCGGGCACATACAGGGAGACCCCGGTGAGGAAATCCTGCATCAGATCGCCGGCGAAATATTTCCAGCAGGCACTCACGGAAGAATCTTCCAGGTTATGGCTGTAGGCAATCATGTCCAGATTGATCATGCCTGCCATATTGATCACGTTTACTGCACTGTCGGCAAAAGCCTGGCTGCCCCATAAGCCTGTTTCCTCTCCTGAAAAAAGGACCAGGATGAGCGATTTTTTGATTTCGTAATCCTGCAATACCCGTCCCATCTCCAGCACCGCAGCGGTACCCGAAGCATTATCATCGGCCCCGGCCCCGGCCAGCACGGCATCGTAGTGGCCACCCATCAGCCAGTATTCAGCAGGGTTCTGGGTCCCGTAACGGATACCTACCACATTGGGGGGAGTGTTGGGCTTATAATAATGGTAAAATACCGTGTCCATTCCATAGGCTTCCAATTTTTGCTTCAGGTAGTCATGTGGCACGGGGCTGTTGCTGGCAGTTACCCGGTCCATGGCCTGCAGGTCGGCGATGGTGGTAAAGATAGTATCCGCCTTCACCGACTGCACGATGGGCTGGATCCATGGATTTTGCGAGAAGGCTGTGAAGAAGCTGAAAAACAATATAATGCTAATAAAAGTTAATCTCATGGCAGGGTGATTTGGATTTCCCGGGTCTTATCCCGATGCTGCCACAAAATTAACATATTTGAGGTTCAGTTAATGCCACAAATTCAATAAAAGCCCCCTTGCCATCATCTATCCCCTGCCCGGAATTGATTTTTTAAACCTTCTTTTTTGCCCGCTGATCGCGCTGATGTACGCAGATCATTTTTAAACCTTATAAGCCATACAAGAAGAATAAGTTGATGATGTTGAGTGAGTTGAGTTGTTCGTTCTTTTAATGGTTTAGCTGTTTGAATTAAATCGCTATACCACTCCTAACTCCTAACAAACTACTGTCCCCTTTGCACTGTCCCCTTTCTACCCTCTGTACCTCACCCACTTCCAGAGCTCCTTGTAGGTGGGCTTTTTACCGTACATCAGGATGCCGGTGCGGTAGATTTTTGCGGCAAGCCAGATGGCTCCGAAGAAAGAGAGGATCAGAATCACCATACTCAGGGCAAGTTCCCAGGCTGGAACCCCAAACGGGATCCGCATCATCATGGTAACCGGGGAGGTGAGGGGTATCATGGAGAGCCAGAACGCCACAGGCCCCTGCGGATTGTTCATGATGAACGACGACATCACGATGGAAAGGATCATGGGAATGGTAACCGGAAGCATAAATTGTTGGGTATCTGCCTCATTGTCAACCGCTGAACCGATGGCCGCAAAGAGGGCACTATACATGAGGTACCCGAAAAGGAAATAGAACAGGAAGCTCAGCAGGATGGTAACCACCGGGATCCGGTCCATCACTCCGTATACAGCTTCCATCATGGCATTGGTATCCTGGTTGACCGCCATATTCTGGCCCGGGGTAAGTCCTGCCCCGGGAGGAGAAAACTGCTGCTGGATGGTGTTGTCGGGTGAGAAACTGTCGGGGAAGGCCACGGTAACGAACCCTACAATCATCACCGTAAACACGATCCACAACATGAACTGGGTGAGACCCACCATAGCCACTCCCACGATTTTTCCCATCATCAGCTGAAAGGGTCTCACCGATGAGACAATTACCTCCACGATACGGCTGGTCTTTTCTTCAATCACCCCGCGCATTACCTGCGCACCGAACATAAAGATGAAAAAGTAGATGATCATACCTGCCACCATCGACAGGATCGAAAGTTCCAGGGGATTCCCCTCGCTATCGGTCTGGTTGTCAATCAGTCCCACATCTACCCGAATCTTGCGTGTTTCAAGTTCCTGCTTGGTGATGCCAAATTCGGCCTTAAGCTGGATCTCATCCAGAATATTCTGAAGTTCTGATCGCACATACTCGATGTTGGAGATTCCGATCTGGCTTTCAAAGAAGATGGGTGCATTCACCTTTGAAACCCCTTCACGCATGATGTACAGTACTCCGTCGGAGGCACCGTTGCGTGCCGAATCGCGTGCCACTGCCACCGGCTGATCTGCATACCGGAAGCGCAATGAACTGGTTTCACGTATCTTATTGAGAAACAAACCGGTTTCATCCACGACCGTCAGGGTGTACACCTTATCTGATTGCTGGGCAAGGTACACCGGAAGTATCATTACAGCAGCCATCAGAAGCGGCCCCAGGATGGTCATGATAATGAAAGACTTCTTTTTTACGCGGGTAAGGTATTCCCGTTGGATGATCAGCCACACTTTATTCATGGGGAAGGGATTATTGGAGGTTTGCGGGATTGTTTTCCTGTACCAGTTTGATAAAGATGTCGTTCATACCGGGAATCATTTCCCTGAACCCTTTCACCTGTCCGTAGGGCATCAGCTCCTGCAGCAGGTGGTTGGTGTGGTCGTTCGCATTCATTTGTACCTTGAGTTTCACATCTCCGTTTACCCGTTCAGTTTCAAGTATGGTGAATGCCCTGGATTCAATGGTGGCATCGGGTCTTTCCGGTGTCAGATCAATCTCGAAGATGTTATCACTGAATTTCTTCCGAATCTCATCCACTTTGCCTTCCAGAATTTTTTTCGAGCGGTTGATGAGGGCAATGTCATCACAGATTTCCTCCACTGAAGCCATATTGTGGGTGGAGAAGATGATGGTGGCACCTTTGGCCCTCAGGTTCAGGATCTCATCCTTCAGCAGTTGGGTGTTGATAGGATCGAAGCCGGAGAAGGGCTCATCAAAGATCAGCAGTTTGGGGTCGTGCATGATGGTCACGATAAACTGCACTTTCTGCTGCATCCCTTTGGAAAGCTCCTCTACCTTTTTGTTCCACCAGCTCAGGATATCGAATTTAAGAAACCAGGCTTTCAGCCTTTTTTCAGCCTCTGACCTCGAAAGCCCTTTCAGGCGGGTAAGGTAAAGCGCTTGTTCCCCAACGGCCATCTTCTTGTACAACCCCCTCTCCTCCGGCAGGTAACCGATCTGGTGGATATGCTCCTTTTGCAGGGGCTTGCCATTGAAAAAGACCTGACCGCTGTCAGGAGCTGTAATTTGGTTGATGATGCGGATCAGGGTGGTCTTCCCTGCCCCGTTGGGTCCCAGCAGTCCGTAAACACTTTGCTCCGGCACGCTGATGGAGACATCCTGCAGCGCTTTATGTGCCGCAAAGGATTTGTAAATGTTATGCGCTTCAAAAAAATTCACCATCCTTTTTACTTTTTACTTTTGCCTTTTGCCTTTTGCCTTTCTACTCCTGAAAATACTCTTTCATCCTCTCAAAAAAGCTCTTGTCGCGGGCGGTGGGTTTTGGGTTGAAGTTTGCCGACTGCCTGAGCTGATCCATCAGTTTTTTCTCTTCCTTGGTAAGGCTTTGCGGGGTCCATACATTCACATTTACCAGCAGGTCGCCACGACTGTAATGGTTCACCCCGGGCAATCCTTTCCCTTTAAGCCTGAATACTTTACCTCCCTGTGTCCCCTCAGGAATTTTGATGCGGGCTTTCCCTTCCAGAGTTGGTACCTCAGAGGTAGTGCCCATAACTGCGTCGGGGAAGCTGATATAGTGATCATACAGGAGGTTACGTCCGTCACGCACCAGGTGGGGGTGGGGGAGCTCCTCAATGAGTACGATCAGGTCGCCGGGGATGCCACCCCGTGCACCGGCGTTCCCTTTCCCGCTGAAGGAGAGCTGCATCCCTTCTTCCACGCCGGCGGGAATGTCGATGCTGATGACCTCGTTTTCCTTCACGATGCCATGACCGGCGCAGTGTTCGCATTTGTTGGCGATGGTTTGCCCTTCGCCGCCGCAAGCCGGACAGGTGGATGAGGTTTGCATCTGCCCCAGGAAGGTATTGGTAACCCTTGTAACATGGCCGGTACCGCGGCAGGTGGAGCAGGTGCTGAAGGAACCTCCGTCGCGTGCTCCGCTTCCATTGCAGGGTTGACATTTTGTATATTTGTCGACCTTGATTTTCTTTTCCACCCCCGAGCTGATCTCTTCGAGGGTGAGTTTCACACGTATGCGGAGGTTGGAGCCCCGGTTCACCCTGCGTGAGGATCCCCTTGACTGTCCGAAACCACCGCCAAAGCCTCCGAAATTGCCGAAAATATCGCCGAATTGGCTGAAGATATCCTCGATGTTCATCGAAAAGCCACCATAACCTGCACCCCCCTGGTTACCAAGTCCGGCATGGCCAAAGCGGTCGTATTTCTGCTTTTTCTCCGGATTGGAAAGCACCTCATAGGCTTCGGCCGCCTCCTTGAACTTCTCTTCAGCCTCCTTGTTTCCCGGATTTTTATCAGGGTGATACTTCAGAGCCTGCTTGCGGTAGGCTTTCTTGATCTCGTCGGCACCTGCATCCTTGCCTACTTCAAGCACTTCGTAGTAGTCTCTTTTTGTCATAGTTACGAATTGTTAATTGCCCACTGCCACCCTGGCGAACCGGATTACCTTACCGTTGAGCAGATACCCTTTTTCAACCACATCCAGCACTTTCCCTTTTTGTGATGCATCCTCGACCGGCAGGCTGGTGATGGCTTCGTGGAAATCGGTGCTGAAAGGTTCGCCTATGGGCTGCATCTCTTCAAGCCCTTTCTGCTCCAGAACTTTTCTGAATTTCGTGTTTATCAGAAGAATACCCTCTTTCACTGCTTCCGGATCTGAGGCGCCCTCCATCGAGCGAAGGGCACGGTCGAAATCGTCGAGCACCGGTAACAGTTGGGTGATGATGCCGGCACCGGCGGTTTGCAGCATTTCAGCACGCTCTTTCAGGGTACGTTTGCGGTAGTTGTCGAACTCGCTGTAAAGCCTGAGGTATTTGTCGTTCAGGTTTGCGATTTCCTCCTTAAGGCGGATGGTTTCCTCAGCCTGGTTTGTTTCTTCAGTCGATTGATTGTTGCCGGTTGGAGCAGTTCCGGTTTCCACATCAATGAGCTCCTTTTCCGCTGCTTTCTTGTCAGTCTGCTTCTTCTTTGTCATATCGGTAAACGGTATACAATGGATTTTTGTGCTGCAGCATTGTCAATTTGCCTGCCACAGCCTACAATTCCGACAAATTGACATGCTTATTCCCGGGAAAGGGGATGCCATCACAGGTCAATCCTTGTCAGGTCGGCGCCCAGTGCCTGCAGGCGAAGGTCGATTTGCTGATATCCCCTGTCGATCTGGTCGATATTGTCGATGATGGAGGTTCCGGAGGCGGAGAGGGCGGCGATGAGGAGGGATACCCCGGCCCGTATATCGGGAGAGCTCATGCGGATTCCCCGGAGAGGGGTTTTCCGGTCGAGACCGATCACAGTTGCACGGTGTGGGTCGCAGAGGATGATTTTTGCACCCATATCGATGAGTTTATCGACAAAAAAGAGACGGCTTTCAAACATCTTCTGATGGATGAGGAGACTTCCCCTTGCCTGGGTAGCTACCACCAGCACAATGCTCAGGAGATCGGGGGTAAACCCGGGCCAGGGGGCATCAGCGATAGTGAGGATGGAACCGTCGATATAGCTGTCGATTTCGTAGTGGTCCTGTGCCGGCACCAGGATATCATCGCCCTGCACTTTCAGCTGTACACCCAGTTTCCTGAAGGTGTCGGGTATCAGGCCCAGGTGTGGGTAATCGGTGTTCCTGATCAGAATTTCGGAGCGGGTCATGGCAGCCAGCCCGATAAAACTACCCACTTCGATCATGTCGGCAAGGAGCCGGTGGGCCGTACCGTTCAGTGAGTCAACCCCGTGAATTGTGAGGAGATTTGAGCCTACCCCTTCAATCCTGGCACCCATGCGGATGAGCATGCGGCAGAGTTGTGCCACATAAGGTTCACAGGCAGCGTTGAAGATGGTGGTAGTGCCCTTTGCCAGGGTAGCGGCCATCACCAGGTTGGCAGTACCGGTAACGGAGGCTTCGTCGAGAAGCATATAGCAGCCTTCAAGCCTTCCGGCCGTGATCTCATAGGTCTTGGCATCTTCATCATAAAGGAAATCGGCACCCAGCTTCTGCAGCCCGATGAAGTGGGTATCGAGGCGTCGCCGTCCGATCTTATCCCCTCCCGGTTGGGGTATAAATCCCCTGCCAAAGCGGGCGACCAGCGGACCCATCACCATCACCGAACCCCTGAGGGCTGCAGCCTGTTTCCTGAATTCGGGAGTCTGCAACCATGAAAGGTCAATGCGATCTGCCCGGAATCTTACGGTATCCGTGGCCAGCCGCTCAACCGAAACCCCCAGCCCTTCAAGCAGCTGGATGAGCCTGTTTACATCGATGATGTCGGGGAGATTGGAGATTGTGACCGCTTCAGGGGTCAGAAGCACTGCGGAGATCACCTGCAATGCTTCATTTTTGGCACCCTGGGGTATGATTTCTCCGCTCAGGGTTTTGCCTCCGTGTATCTGAAAAGAAGCCATAGGTATTATCAGGGATTGTTTCGCTTGTTCCTTTTCGAGCGATAGTAAGCTCCATGCTGTGTTTTATGCCCCTGCATGCCGGGGCGCTGCTGTTGCTTTTTCTGGCGTGTTCCGCTCATCGGAACAGCCTGTTTCTGCAGGATGTCGTGGGTGCGTGCAAGAACCACTCCTTCCCCCAGCATCAGCTTATGATCCGACAGATCTGCCAGATGGGCTGCAATCACCTCATCGGTGACCGATTCCCTGTTCCAGGTAAGGTACGCCTTTTTCAGCTGGTTGGCAAGCATTTTAACCAGCTCCTCTTTCTTGGGCCCGTCTTCCAGTTCGGCAATGTTGTGGATCAGGTTTTCGATGTGCTTACCATAGTGGCGGTACCTGATTCCGTTGGTGCGGTAGGGTAGCCTTTCGGGTTTGTGGTCAAGTGATTCGGCTGAAGGGATGGGATAAGGTGAATCCACATCAAGCCTGAATCCGGAAATGATGTGGAGATGATCCCACAGCTTCTGGCGGTAATCGCCCTGTTCGCGGATGGCGGGGTTAAGCTGTGCCATCACCCCTACAATCAGGGTGGCCAGGCGGGTGCGCTGATCGCGGTCATCGAGCTGGATGGCGTATTCAATCATACGCTGCACATTTCTTCCATACTCGGGAATGACGAGTTTGTTACGGCTTGTGTTGTAATCCATGAAAAAATTCTGAACGGTGGTTATTTCCCTTGCAATCTTGTAAAACGTAAAAATAAAGTAGGGGGGAGGGTTAAACTGCACTGCAAAAATACATCATTTTTCAGAAATCAATACTTTACCTCAGGATTAATCAATGGGATCGAGTCTGGCAAAGCGGAGCAGGAGCTTCTTTTCACCTGCCAGGTCGAACAGAACGGTTGCTTTCAGATCTGCGGGGTTGCCCTCAATTTCCCTGATGATACCTGCCCCGAAGCGTTCGTGCTTCACCCGCATGCCTACTGCCAGCTGCGAAGCGTCGCTGGCAGCCTTTCCTGTGGTGTTGGGGGTTACCTTTTTCATTTTCGACAGATCAGGGCGCGATGCATAAGGGATGGCAGCATCTTCAGCCTTGTCGGGGCGGGTACGTGACCCCTGTGGTTTTTCGATGAAGCGCGGATCAATCTCGGCCAGGAAACGGCTCGGTTCGCAGAAGGTAAAGTTGCCCCAGCGCAGCCTCGACCTGGCAAACGACAGAACGGCCTGTTTCTCGGCCCTGGTAAGAGCTACGTAAAAAAGCCGCCGCTCCTCTTCCAGCTCCTGCCGGCTGCCCATCGAAAGATAGCTGGGGAAAAGGTTCTCCTCCAGCCCAACAATGTAGACGTATGGAAACTCCAGCCCCTTGGCCGAATGGATGGTCATCAGCGTTACACGGTCGGTCTGTTCCTTATCGTCGGTGTCGAGGTCGGTGAGCAGCGATACGCTCTGCATGTATTCATCCAGCGTCCTGAAGGGCAAAGGGTTCTCTTCCTCAACAGGGCGCTCGGTATCCGTAAATTCCCGCAAGCCGTTCAGCAACTCTTCGATATTCTGATAGCGCGATACTCCTTCGGGGGTCTTGTCTTCCGAAAGCAGCTTCAGCAAACCGGCACCAGCAGCGATATCCCTGCCGAGGTCAAAGGCATCCTTTTTCAACAGGCGGGTCTGGAAACTGCGGATAAGGGTTACAAACTCACCGATCCGCGCGCGGGTACCGCTGTTGAATTCACGCACCATGTCACCGGTTCGGCAAAGCATATCCCACACACTGAGCCCGTTTTCATTGGCGAGTACCACCACCCGGTCCATCGTGGTTTTTCCGATGCCCCGCGCCGGATAGTTGATGACCCGCATCAAGGCCTCTTCATCCAACGGGTTGACCACAAGCCTGAAATACGCCAGCAGATCCTTCACCTCCTTGCGCTGGTAAAAAGAAAGCCCCCCGTAAATCCGGTACGGGATGTTGAGCCGGCGGAGTGCTTCCTCCAGGGGTCTTGACTGCGCATTGGTGCGGTAAAGCACCGCAAAGCTGGTGTGCGGAAGCTGCTGGTTCATCTTCGTTTCAAAGATGCTGTTGGCCACCAGCGTTCCCTCTTCGTTGTCGGTGCCGGCTTTGATCAGCTTCAGCAGGCATCCCTCTTCATTGTCGGTCCAGATCACCTTCTCGATCTGGTCCTTGTTATGACTGATCACACTGTTGGCTGCGTTGACGATGGTTTTGGTGGACCGGTAGTTTTGCTCCATCTTGAACAGCTTCAGCTCCTGGTAATCATTCTTCAGCTGGAGGATGTTTTCGATATTGGCGCCCCTGAATCCGTAGATGCTCTGCGCATCGTCGCCCACCACACACAGGCTTTCGTGCTGCGCTGCCAGCTTTTTAACGATAAGGTACTGGGAATAATTGGTGTCCTGGTACTCATCCACCAGGATGTAACTGAACTTCTGCTGCAGACGGTACAGTACATCGGGTTCATCGCGGAGCAGCACGTTCATGTTGAAGAGCAGGTCGTCGAAGTCCATGGCGGCTGCCTTGTGCAGCCGCTGGTTGTACCGCGAAAATATCTCTGAGAAATAAGGTTTGTGTGCCTTCCGGTCTTCCTGCACAAAATCGGTGGTGGCAGCATATTCGGCCGGGGTGATGAGGTTGGTTTTGGCGGATGAGATGCGGTGCAGCAGCGATGAGGCGGTGTACACCTTCGGATCCAGGTTCATCTCCTTCACAAGGGTCCTCAGCAACCCCTTCGAGTCGTCGTTGTCGTAAATGGTGAAATTGGGCGGATAGCCGAGATAGCTGCCGTAGATGCGCAGCAACCGGGCACATACGGAGTGGAAGGTTCCCATCCAGATGTTTCCGGCATCGGTGTTCCCCAGGAGCTGCAGCACCCGATCCTTCATCTCACGGGCTGCCTTGTTGGTGAAGGTGAGGGCCAGAATCCGGAAAGGATCCAGTCCGCTGTCGATCAGATAGGCGATCTTGTAGGTAAGGGCGCGTGTCTTGCCGGAGCCGGCACCGGCAATGATCATCATGGGGCCGTCGAGGTACTCCACCGCCGCCCGCTGTGCTTCGTTCAGATCCTTCAGATAATCATACGCCATACGCCAAGCTTTCTCCCGGCAAAAATAACCATTCCCATCCAAGGGAGTGAACCGATCCTCTCTCTGCTGTGCAGAATTTATCAACAAAGGACGAAAGTTGAGGAAGTTGAGGAGGTTGAGGAAGTTGAGTTTGTTTAGTCGTTACTTTGTTTGTAACCTATCACATTTCCACATTTCCACATTTCCACATTGTTTTTCTGGCCCGCAGATCCCGCTGATCTCCGCAGATTTTTCTTTTTTCACTTTAGCCTTTGGCTTCGACAACGCTCAGCCACCGCACTTTAGCCTTTTTACTTTTTCCTTTTGCCTTTTGCCTTTCCTCTTCATTGGCCCATTCGCAAATTGGCAAATTGAATTTCACCTGCTGATAATGAGTTTTTGGGTGGTGGTTACCGACATATCGCTGGTGATGGCTCTTACAAAGTAGGTTCCGGGGGGCAGGGTGTGGATTGGAATAGTAATCAGGAGGTTATATGAAGCTACCGGTTGCCGCAGCACCTCCTGCCCCAACTGGTTATAGATACGTACCTCCAGCACCTCCTGTTTCATAAAATCGGGCATCTTCAGGGTAACTACCTCTGCTGCCGGATTCGGAAACATTTCTAATTCCTCATTACTAATTATTAATTCCTTCATTCCTATATACTGGCACCCCGGTACTGCACACCCCAGGCTGTCAACCTTAAGCACCCAAGCGCTTTGTGGTATGTAAGGAGATGAATCAGTTTCCCCCACCAGTATATAGCCTCCATCCAGGGTGGGTTTCAGGTCCTGAAGGTAATTATCACTATAGGTACCTGAATACTGGTAATGTTCACGCATCCAGAGACTGTCGCCGTTGTTGTTGGTTTTTAAGATCCATCCGGAGCTTTGGAATACCGCAACCGCATAAGGATCATTTGTGTAGCAATAACCGCAGGAAGTGACATCACCATTTGGATGAACATATACTTGAGTGGTGGTATTTCCCATGCTTTTTGGGCCATAAACTTTGTCCCAAATAACACTCCCATTGTTGTCATACTTCATCAGGCGGGTTTCTGTAAAATCATAGTGTGAAGGTTTCAGCGGTGTGACACCCAATTGACTCCCAACAATGTAATTGCCATCGGGTGAATTTCTTACAATGCAATAGCAGTCGTCGTAATCGGGGCTTCCGGGGTACCTGCGCCATTGCTCATTTCCCAGGCTGTCAGTTTTGATGATTAAACCCTGGTAGGTGTGATCAACATACGGCACATAGGCGCCGCCCCCCATCAGAAATCCATGGTCTGGGGTCTGAATGACACTCCAACCGGTGGTTACACCATAATAAACAAACTGCTTTCGCCATTGAATATTTCCCAGGCTGTCGGTTTTCTGGAGAAGTAAATCCGTATTATAATGGTTTGATTCAATTCCTCCTGATATAATAAAACCTTTGTCATTGGTGGAATAGATTTTCGTTGTTCCAAGGAATGAATAGGTTGTGTCGTTATTATAAGGATAATCCACTTCCCAAATAACGTTGAATTGGGGATCAAGTCTTAGAAGAACCCCCATTGACTTTACAACATTAGATTTTTGGCAGGCCCAGAAGAAATCAGAGTCGTTTGCACGTATAATGGAAGTGGGATCCCCAGGAAAATATTTCATAGAATCATTACCATGGGTAGAAATTTTATTGATATTTCCGTTATGATCAATATGCATTAAATACAAACGTTGGCAAAGAAGTATACTGTCTTTATATGCGCCAGCAATAATATACCCTGAATCTGTGAGCAGAACATTCGTTGCACTGGCAGCAATCCCATCAGGGCAAAAGGCTTTGCTGAAGTAGATGGGCGTTTGGCCAAACAATCCATGAAAAGCCATTACCATAACTATGGTGCATAATGCATGAATATTATTTTTTTTCATAGAATATTTCTGGGTGAAAAGCAGGAAGCCCTGAGGCTTCCTGCATAAAGGTGATTAATTTGAAACCGTGATTTTTCTGGTAACAACCAGGTTGCGTTTGGTCTTTAGCGTTATATAATACAACCCATCCGCCAGCCCTTTCAGATCAATGATTTTTTGGCCGGTGGGTTGGGCGAGGGTGAATTGGTCACTTGTAGAGTTGTAAAAACGAATCATAGTTGTCTGTCATTTTTAATGATCGATAAGTGGATGGCTTTTCAATGGTAAAGATAATACGACTTGCCCCGGAATCAACATAACCAGTAAAAACTAATGTGGATTCATTTAAATTTGGCTCCCATATGCCAGAATAATCAGAATGAATGCTTTGCAATTCCTTCTTAGAGTACCTCTGGATCCTCAATGCCTCTGTGGTAAAAGAAAATCAGCACATTTCCACATTTTCAAATTTCCACATTTACACATTTTCACATTCTCACATTAATCTCCTGTACCTGATTCTTTTCGGCGCCTCATTTCCCAGCCGCTTATGCCGGTTCTCCTCATATTCGGTATAGCCTCCCTCGAAAAAGTACACCTGCGAATCCCCTTCGAAAGCGAGGATATGGGTAGCCACGCGGTCGAGGAACCAGCGGTCGTGCGATATAATCATAGCGCATCCGGCAAAGTGTTCCAGCGCCTCTTCCAGTGCACGCAGGGTGTTGATGTCGATATCGTTGGTGGGTTCGTCGAGCAGCAGTACATTGGCTTCGGAGCGGAGGGTGAGGGCGAGGTGCAGGCGGTTTCGCTCTCCCCCTGACAGGATTCCTGCCTTCTTGGCCTGGTCGGAGCCGGTAAAGTTGAACCGTGCGACATAGGCTCTGGAGTTCACCAGCCTCCCTCCAAGCGGAATCTGTTCCTGCTCATCGCTGATAATCTGCCATACATCCTTTTCGGGGTCAATGGCTGCGTGTGCCTGATCCACATAGGCCAGCTTCACGGTATCGCCCACCACGAAAGTGCCGGTGTCGGGTTTTTCCTGCCCCATCATCAGCCGGAAAAGGGTGGTTTTGCCAGCGCCATTGGGCCCGATGATGCCCACAATGCTGGCGGGAGGAATCGAAAGGTTCAGATTTTCAAACAGCAGCTTGTCACCATAAGCCTTAGATACACCTTCCGATTCTATTACTTTGTTGCCAAGCCTTGGTCCATTGGGGATATAGATCTCCAGCCGTTCTTCCTTCTCCTTCACATCTTCTCCCATCAGTTTCTCGTAGGCCGAGAGCCTGGCTTTCGATTTGGCGTGCCGCGCCTTGGGAGCCATGCGTACCCACTCAAGCTCCCTTTCCAGGGTCTTCCGGCGGCGGCTTTCGCTCTTTTCCTCCTGGGCCAGCCGTACCGACTTCTGCTCCAGCCACGAGCTGTAGTTGCCCTTCCAGGGGATCCCCTCCCCGCGGTCAAGCTCCAGGATCCATCCCGCCACGTTGTCGAGGAAATAGCGGTCGTGGGTAACGGCGATCACGGTGCCCTTGTATTGCTGCAGATGCTGCTCCAGCCAGTCCACCGACTCTGCATCGAGGTGGTTGGTAGGCTCATCCAGCAACAGGATGTCGGGTTCCGAGAGCAGCAGCCGGCAAAGGGCGACCCGGCGTCTTTCACCCCCGGAGAGGTGTTTCACCGGCATATCCGGTTCGGGGCAGCGCAGAGCATCCATGGCCCGCTCCAGCTTCGACTCCAGCTCCCATCCATCATGTTGCTCAATGAGTTCGGTAAGCTCACCCTGCCGCTCAATCAGCCGGCTCATCTCCTCGTCGTCCATCGGTTCCATGAACCGGTTGTTCACCTCTTCGTACTCCTTCAGGATATCCACTAAAGCCTGGACTCCCTCTTCCACAACCTCTTTTACCGTCTTCGTGTCGTCGAGCTCCGGCTCCTGCTCCAGCAAACCTACCGAATAACCCGGGGAAAAGACTACCTCCCCCTGAAACGATTTGTCTTTCCCTGCAATGATCTTCAGCAGGGTCGATTTGCCCGATCCATTGAGCCCGATGATGCCGATCTTGGCACCATAAAAAAAAGAGAGGTAGATGTTCTTAAGAATTTGTCGGTTGGGGGGTATCAGTTTGCCCACCCCCACCATAGAGAAAATGATTTTATGGTCTTCAGCCATTTGTATTATTAAGTTTAAAGTTTAAAGTTCAAAGTTCAAAGTAGAAATGCTATAAACAGCACCTATTATGTAATTTAAGAATACAATATCTATTTTGATAAACCCTTTGGTAACCCCTTCTACTCAATACTCACACCCTTCCTCACACTGGCCCCTGTCCCCTTAGCACTGTCCCCTTTTGTGCCGCACCTCACCCCCTTCGACTTCGCTCAGGGCATCGCCCAACCTCCTCTCTGGCAAAAACACCTCACCCCCCAACCCCCTCTCCTTCAGGAGAGGGGGAGTAAAACTATCCAATCTCCTCAGCTATAATAATATCACCCCTCCGGGGTTAAAACCACCAATAACTCATAACTCATAATTCATAACCTCCAACTCCTAACTCCTAACTCCTAACTCCTAACTTCTAATTTTTAATTTCTAATCAATAGAGTTCCCTGTCAGGATTCCGGTTCCATTCCGATATCAGTTGTTCTGCAGCGGGAGATGATAGCTGAATAAAGGGTATGTTTCGGTTGTCCGGATCCCGTGTAACTTCCTGATAAATATGGTTGTCGCTGAAACCCATCCGTTCGGCATCCTCGCGGGTAAGTGCATAATACACCTCGCTGATGCCTGACCAGTAGATGGCTCCCAGGCACATGGGGCAGGGCTCACAGGTGGTGTAGAGGGTAGCGCCGGGCAGGTGGTAATGGCCTGTGGCTTCACATGCCTGCCTGATGGCGCTGATCTCGGCGTGTGCCGTAGGATCGTGGGTGGCAAGCACACGGTTCGCGCTCTTTCCGATCACCTCTCCGTTACACACCACCACAGCACCAAAAGGGCCTCCGGAACGGTTTCTCATTCCTTCAAATGCCTCATCAAAGGCAATTTTCAGAAAGGTTTCGTGGACTGTCATGCAGATTATTGGATGCAGGGATCAGGCACAAAGATACGCACTGAATGGTTCTCCTCCAAAACCGGCATCACATGCGATCGAAAAGGAATTTTGGCAGGGTCTTCAGAATCAGGGCAACAAGATGCCAGCGGCGGGTTACATAAGCTACACGCTTTTTGCGTTGTATGGCTTTCCATATTTGTTGGCTTGCTTTTTCAACCGGCATCACCCAGAACAAACCATCCCCTTTTGCCATGTTGGTATCTACCAATCCTGGTCTGATGTCGGTGATGAAAACCGGCAGTTTTTTCCGCCATGCTTTCTGTCTCAAACCTTCCAGGTAATTGATCTGATAAGCTTTGCTGGCATTGTACGCCGGTGAAACTCTGCTTCCGCGGAGCCCTCCTATGGAGGTGATTGCCACCAGATGCCCCGATTTTTTTCCCTGAAAATGGTTGAATGCCCAGTCGGCGACAGCGGTAAACCCCAGAACATTGGTATGGATGGTGGGTTCTTCGATGCTGAAGCTGAGGTTTTCGTTCAGATCACCGGTGCCGGCGCAGATCACCAGCAGGTCCAGCCCACCGAGTTCAGCGGTTAACTCGTCCATTATATTGGCAATCAACGCAGTATCTGAAATATCAAACGATTTGACCACATAGCTTTCCGGATGCTCTCCCTTCAATTCCTCCAGCAATCCGGTTCGTCTGCCTGTGACCCCAACCAAATAATCATGTTGTGCAAGTATTTTTGCCAGTCCTCTGCCAATACCCGAGGTTGCCCCGACAACAATGGCTTTTTTCATGGAGTATTCTGATCGGTTTCTGATTTCTTTTGCAGGAGATTTATCCACCCGGTTTTATACCAGGCAAATGTAAAAACTCCCTGTAAATTTTGATGCCGTTTACCTGGCAGATAAGGATGCCACAAGGGTTGCTCTCCCTTCGGCCATGGCTTCACCTTGATCTTTGATCCATGAATCCTGAACATTTGAACCCTGACCCTGATACCATACAATGCTTTGATGAAAAAACTTCGCTGAATGTTTGCACAGTTCGGAAAGAGTTGCTATTTTTGCAGCCGCTTTCGATCATCCTTTTTTAAAAGGTTGTTTTATAGCGAAATAGGGTAAGCAGAAAAGAGAAACCTGATAAAATCAGACAGTTATAGGTTTCCGGCCCGAGCCCCCCAGGCACAAGGTCTTGTCTGTATCTGAAAGACGAATCGCGTTCTCTTTCTTCTTCCCCAAAACTGTTTTTATCTTTTTGTGAATCACAGGTTATGAAAATGTGATTGCGGATGTTGCACGTTCAGAAATTGATCGTACCTTTGCACTCCTTTTTCAGAGCCCAAATACAGCGAGTAACAATTTTAACAGTATGCCTACAATACAGCAATTAGTAAGAAAAGGACGTCAGAAGCTGACTGACAAAAGCAAGTCACCCGCGCTCGATTCGTGCCCGCAGAGGCGCGGTGTATGCGTAAGGGTGTACACAACCACCCCCAAGAAACCGAACTCAGCGATGCGTAAGGTGGCCAGGGTAAGGCTCACCAACCAGAAGGAGGTGAATGCCTATATCCCCGGTGAAGGTCACAACCTTCAGGAGCACTCCATCGTGCTGATCCGTGGCGGAAGGGTGAAGGATCTTCCTGGTGTGCGTTACCACATCATCCGTGGTGCACTCGACACCTCAGGGGTGGACGGCCGCAAACAGCGCAGGTCGAAATATGGCACCAAGCGTCCCAAGAAGAAATAATTCAGCAGTTAGTACCCCACGTTAATATATAATGGTATGAGGAAAGCCAGACCAAAAAAGAGGGTTATCCTTCCGGATCCCAGGTTCAACGACCCGCTGGTAACAAAGTTTGTCAACAACATCATGCTGCAGGGCAAGAAGAGCACTGCATTCAGCATTTTTTACGATGCCATTGAGGTGGTTGCTGACAAAACCAAGGAAGACGGACTTGAAGTTTGGAAGAAAGCCCTTTCGAACGTAACCCCGCAGGTGGAAGTCCGCAGCCGCCGTATTGGTGGTGCCACCTTCCAGATCCCTTCCGAGATCAAGCCCGGCAGAAAACAGTCGATCGGTATGAAAAACCTGATCGGCTATGCCCGCAAGCGCCACGAGAAATCGATGGCCATGAAACTCGCAGGAGAGATCATGTCGGCATTCAAGGAAGAGGGAGCCGCCTACAAGCGTAAGGAGGATACCCACCGTATGGCCGAAGCCAACAAAGCATTCTCCCACTTCAGATTCTAACCCGGAGCATTCAACCCAGTCATGTCGGAACAACTCAGACATACGCGCAACATTGGGATCATGGCCCATATCGATGCTGGTAAAACTACCACCACCGAGCGTATCCTGTTTTATACCGGCAAGAGCTATAAAATCGGTGAGGTGCATGAAGGCACTGCCACCATGGACTGGATGCCGCAGGAGCAGGAGCGTGGTATCACGATTACCTCGGCTGCCACTACGGTGTTCTGGGATTACAAATCGGAACAATACAAAATCAATATCATCGACACCCCCGGGCATGTCGATTTCACCGTTGAGGTGGAGCGGTCCCTGAGGATCCTGGATGGGGCCGTAGGGCTCTTCTGCGCCGTGGGAGGCGTTGAACCCCAGAGCGAAACGGTATGGCGTCAGGCCGATAAATACCGTGTGCCCCGCATCAGCTTTGTAAACAAAATGGACCGTGCCGGTGCCGACTTCTTTGCAGTGGTGGATCAGATCCGCACGCGCCTGGGAGCCAACCCGGTACCCGTGCAGATCCCCATCGGCGCCGAAGATGAATTCTACGGTGTGGTGGACCTGATCAAGAATAAAGCCTTCACCTGGGATGAGACCGATCTGGGTACCACCATCGTTGAGATTCCCATCCCTTCCGACATGGTTGAAATGGCCGCCGGATATCGCAGTGCACTTATCGAAGGAGTTGCCGAGGAGAGTGAAAACCTTCTCAATAAATTCCTCATCGACCCCAAGTCCATTTCCGAGGAGGATATGATCGCTGCCATCCGGAAAGCTACCATCGAAATGCGCATTACCCCGGTGATGTGCGGCGCCTCCTTCAAGAATAAGGGAGTGCAGATGCTGCTCAACGCCATCGCAGCTTTCCTCCCCAGTCCGCTCGATATTGCCGCTGTGGAAGGGCTGAATCCCAAAACCGAAAAAACCGAGTTGCGCCACCCGGATCCTGATGACCATTTCTGCGCACTTGCATTTAAAATTGCCACCGACCCGTTTGTTGGGCGTATTGCCTTCTTCAGGGTCTATTCAGGCACCCTCAAATCCGGTTCCTACGTGATCAACACCGGCACCGGCAATAAGGAGCGTATCTCCCGTATCATGCAGATGCATGCCAACAAGCAGAATCCCCTGGAGGAGATTTGCGCCGGTGATATCGGTGCTGCTGTTGGTTTCAAAACCATCCGCACAGGTGATACCCTGTGTGACGAACGTCACCCGCTGGTGCTCGAGTCTATCACATTCCCCGAACCCGTGATCAGCGTGGCTGTTGAACCAAAGACCAAAGCCGACCTCGATAAGCTTACCCTTTCGCTCATCAAACTTGCCGAAGAGGATCCAACCTTCAGGGTGCATACCGATGAGCAGACCGGGCAAACCATCATCAGCGGAATGGGAGAACTGCACCTCGAAATCCTCACCGACAGGCTGAGGCGCGAATTCAAGGTGGAGATCAACCAGGGACAGCCGCAGGTAGCCTACAAAGAGGCCATCCTCTCCACTGTCCGGCACCGCGAACTTTACAAGAAGCAAACCGGTGGCAAGGGAAAATTCGCCGATGTCATCCTCGAGATCGGACCCGTGGACGAAGGGCAGACCGGATTGCAGTTTGTGGATGAAGTGCGTGGCGGCAACATCCCCAGGGAGTACATGCCTGCCATCCAGAAGGGTTTCAGATCGGCCATGATCAACGGCCCCCTCGCAGGCTATCAGGTCGAAAACCTCAAGGTACGCGTTATCGACGGCTCGTACCATAGCGTCGACTCCGATGCATTGTCATTCGAAATCTGTGCCCGCATCGCCTTCCGTGAAGCGTCGCGCAAGGCCAAAGCGGCACTGCTGGAGCCCATTATGAAGCTCGAGATCCTTACTCCGGATGAATATGTCGGGGATGTGACCGGCGACCTGAACCGCCGTCGTGCCGTAGTGGAAGGAGTCGACAGCAAAATCAGCATGCAGGTGATCAAAGCCAGGGTGCCGCTGGCCAATATGTTTGGATATGTAACCACCCTGCGTACCCTCACTTCGGGGCGGGCTACCAGCAACATGGAATTCTCCCACTACGAAACCATACCTCCGCAGGTAGAAGAAGAGATCATCAAAAAACTCAAAGGAACCTACAGTTATTCATAAATAAAAAAATTAGCCAAGGTGAGCCAGAAGATCAGAATAAAACTGAAGTCGTATGACTACAACCTCGTCGATAAATCGGCAGAGAAGATAGTCAAGACAGTGAAAACCACCGGTGCTGTGGTGAACGGTCCTATTCCGTTGCCTACCAACCGCAAGATTTTCACCGTGAACAGGTCAACGTTCGTGAACAAGAAGTCACGCGAGCAGTTCCAGTTGTTCACTTACAAGAGGTTGCTGGATATTTACAGCACCACCTCCAAGACGATCGATGCCCTTATGAAGCTTGAACTTCCCAGCGGGGTTGAAGTTGAAATCAAGGTTTGATCAGGTTATTGACGCGATAAAAAACGATAGGATATGTCAGGATTAATAGGAAAAAAGATTGGGATGACCAGCATCTTTGACCAGGACGGGAAAATGGTTCCCTGCACGGTCATCGAAGCAGGACCTTGCGTTGTTACGCAGGTAAGGACCCTGGAGAATGACGGTTACGAAGCGATCCAGCTTGGATACGACGAGATGAAAGAGAGCAGAGCCAACAAGCCGATGCTGGGGCACTTCCGCAAAGCCGGTACAGGTCCGAAGAAAATTCTTGCTGAGTTTTCCAGGTTTGAAGAGCGGAAGCAGTATGGGCAGACCCTTACTGTGGAGGTTTTTGTTGAAGGGGAATACATTGATGTGGTAGGTGTTACCAAAGGAAAGGGCTTCCAGGGCGTGGTTAAACGCCATGGCTTTGGTGGGGTAGGCGATTCCACCCACGGCCAGCACAACAGGCTCAGGGCTCCCGGTTCAGTTGGTGCATCTTCCTATCCTTCCAAGGTATTCAAAGGGATGCGGATGGCTGGCCGTACCGGCAATGCCCGCCGCAAGATGATCAACCTTCAGATTATGAAGCTGATCCCTGAGAAAAACCTGGTGGTGGTAAAAGGTTCGGTTCCCGGGCCAAAAGGTTCATATTTAATTTTAGAGAGATGGAGCTAACAGTATATAAAATCAGCGGAGAGTCGGCCGGGAGGAATGTGAATCTCGATGACTCCATTTTCGGTATCGAGCCGAATGATCACGCCATATATCTGGATGTGAAGCAATACACTGCCAATCAGCGTCAGGGAACCCATGCTACCCTGAACAAAGCACTGGTTTCCGGGAGTACCCGTAAGCTGAAACGTCAGAAGGGTACTGGTACAGCCCGTGCCGGCAGCATCAAATCACCCCTGTTTCGTGGTGGTGGAACCATGTTCGGTCCTGAACCCCGCGAATACGGCATCAAGCTCAATAAAAAGCTCAAACTGCTGGCACGCCGCTCCGCACTCAGCTACAAAGCCAAAACAGAAGGTATTGTGATTCTTGAAGATTTCTCTTTCGAGGAACCCAAAACCAGGAGCTTCCTGTCGATGCTTAAGAACCTGAACCTCGAAGGGCAGAAAACCCTGCTGGTGGTTCCGGAATCTGACAGGAATATCTGGCTTGCATCACGTAACCTGCAGAAATCCAGAGTAATCGTAGCCGATAACATCAATACCTATGAAATCCTCAACGCAGGAAAACTGCTGATTGCAGAGGGATCACTGGAGAAGATCGGGTCGATCCTGAAGAATGACTAAAGCACAGGGTTAAACCATTAACAAGCAAGTACAATGAATATCATTTTAAAACCTGTGATCACCGAAAAGATGACTGAGATCGGCGAAAAGCTGAAGCAGTACGCCTTTATCGTTGACAGGGGTGCCAACAAGGTACAGATCCGCAACGCCGTGGAGCAACTCTACGGGGTGAAGGTTACAAGTGTGAATACGATGAATCATGATGGTAAAGCCAAGAGCAGGATGAGCAAGTCGGGATATCTGACAGGGCGCACCAATGCCTATAAAAAGGCCATTGTGACATTATCGGAAGGTGAAACGATTGATTTTTTCAGTAATATCTAAGGAATATCATGGCTTTAAAGAAATTCAAACCCACAACGTCGAGCCAGCGCTTCAAGATTATCAGCGCATTTGACGACATTACTGCGGAAAAGCCTGAAAAGAGTTTGCTGGCCCCTATCCGAAAGAGCGGCGGCCGCAACAACCAGGGCAAGATGACCATGCGTTATATCGGGGGTGGCCATAAACAGGCCTACCGTATGATCGATTTCAAGCGTGAGAAGGAAGGAATTCCTGCCCTCGTGAAGACCATCGAATACGATCCCAACCGCACGGCCCGTATAGCAATGGTATGTTATGCCGATGGAGAGAAGCGGTACATTATTGCACCCAACGGACTTAAAGTGGGGCAGGAGATCAACTCGGGCAAGGGAGTATCACCCGACCTTGGCAACACCTTGTATCTGAGTGAGATTCCTTATGGTACCATCATTCACAACATCGAGCTTCGTCCCGGACAGGGAGCCAAGATGGCCCGCAGTGCCGGCTCGTACGCACAGCTCATGTCGCGCGATGGCAAGTATGCAGTGCTGAAGATGCCCAGCGGCGAAACCCGTCTCATCCTCCAGTCGTGCAAAGCTACCATTGGAATGGTGAGCAACATCGACCACAGCCTTGAAGTGAGTGGCAAAGCCGGAAGGTCCAGGTGGCTCGGCACCCGTCCGCGCACCAGGGCCGTAGTAATGAACCCCGTTGATCACCCCATGGGTGGTGGTGAAGGTAGGGCAACCGGTGGACACCCCCGCTCCAGGAAGGGTATCCCCTCCAAGGGTTATAAAACCCGTTCGAAGAAGAACCCCTCCAACAACTACATCATCGAACGCAGAAAGAAATAATTGGTAATCAATATAACAACATTGTAATATGAGCCGATCGCTGAAAAAAGGACCCTACATCCACTACAAACTTGAGCAGAGGGTACTTGAAACACAGGAATCCCGCAAGAAATCCGTGATCAAAACCTGGTCGAGGGCTTCTGTGATTTCCCCGGATTTTGTAGGGTTGACCATCGCTGTACACAATGGCAACAAGTTCATCCCCGTATATGTAACTGAGAATATGGTGGGTCACAAGCTGGGCGAATTTTCACCCACCCGTACCTTCCGTGGACATGCCGGAAACAAGAAGAAATAATTCCGGATGAACCCCTGATACGATTACGGTACTGAGGTAAGTAAAAAAACTGAACAATGGGAGCAAGAAAAAGAATAGCAGCAGAAGAGCGTAAAGAGGCCAACAAAAGCCTGTATTTCGCCAAATTGAACGATTGTCCTTCATCACCGCGCAAGATGCGCCTGGTGGCAGACATGATCCGGGGCATGGAGGTGGAAAAAGCACTGTATGTGCTGAAGACCTCCCCCAAGGATGCTTCTGATAAGGTGCGCAAACTGGTTTTATCTGCGATGGCCAACTGGCAGCAGAAAAACCAGGGTGCACGGATGGAAGACAGCCATTTGTATGTAAAAACCATTCAGGTCGATGGAGGCAGGATGCTGAAGCGTTTGCAGACAGCTCCTCAGGGCAGGGCTCACCGTGTCCGGAAGCGTTCGAATCACGTTACCGTGTTTCTGGGCAGCCGGAAGGAAGAAGAAGAAGCCCTTCTCGCCATGCAGGAAGAGGTGAAAGAAGAAACTGAAAATTAAGAAGAATCATAACGCAGAGAAATAATGGGACAAAAGACTAACCCGATTGGCAACCGTCTTGGAATCATCAGAGGATGGGATTCGAACTGGTACGGTGGCAAAGGCAGAAGCTTCAGCGATAAACTGCACGAAGACTTCAAAATCCGTCAGTATCTGTCGGCCAGGCTTTCCAAGGCCGGTGTCTCCAGGATTGTGATTGAACGCACCCTCAAGCTTGTAACGGTAACCATCTTCACCGCCCGCCCCGGTATCATTATCGGTAAGGGTGGCCAGGAAGTAGATAAGCTGAAGGAAGAGTTGAAGAAGGTCACAAACAAGGAGATACAGATCAATATTTCCGAGATCAAGCGGCCGGAACTGGATGCTTACATCGTGAGCCAGACCATCGCCAAACAGATCGAAGGGCGTGTTTCATTCCGCCGTGCACTGAAGACCGCCATTGCCAATACCATGCGTATGGGTGCCGAGGGGATCAAGGTGATGATCAGCGGCCGCGTGGGTGGCGCTGAAATGGCCCGTACCGAAGGGTACAAGGAAGGGCGTACTCCGCTGCATACCTTCCGCGCCGATATCGACTATGCCCTGAGTGAAGCACATACCACCTACGGTCGCATCGGTATCAAGGTGTGGATCTGTAAAGGTGAAGTATACGGCAAGCGTGAATTCTCCACGGTTGACGGGGCAGTAACCCAGAAACCTGCCAGGCCGGCCGGCAATGTAACACGTGGAAACCGCGGTCCGCGCAGGAAAAAATAACCAATTGCAATAATCTGTAAACGCTAGATACATTATGTTACAGCCAAGAAGAACAAAATACAGAAAGCAGCAGAAAGGGCGCATGAAGGGGAATTCACAGCGGGGAAACCAGCTGGCTTTCGGTACCTTTGGTATCAAAACCCTCGAAGAAGGCTGGATTACCGGCCGTCAGATTGAAGCCGCCCGTCAGGCTGTTACCCGTCATATGAAACGTGAAGGGCAGATCTGGATCCGTATTTTCCCCGACAAACCCGTTTCCAAGAAACCCGCCGAGGTGCGTATGGGTAAGGGAAAAGGATCCCCTGAGTACTATGTTGCCAGGGTTACCCCCGGTCGGATTATGTTCGAATCGGAAGGTGTTCCCCTCGCCATTGCCAAGGAAGCTATGCGCCTGGCAGCCCAGAAACTCCCCGTTACCACGAAGTTTGTGGTACGTCGTGATTATGTTGAAGAATAAAAACCAGGATACTGATGAAACAACAGGTGATTAAGGAATTATCCACTCCCGAACTGATAGAAAGGCTTGAGGATGAGGAGAATCAGCTGCAGAAAATGAAACTGCACCACAAGGTCTCTGAACTCGAAAACCCCCGGAAAATCTCTGCCTTCCGGAAGACCATCGCAAGGTTGAAATCCGAGATGCGCAGAAGAGAATTGGAACAAGAGAAAAACATTTAATCCATAGGTGAATACAATGGAAACCAGAAATTTAAGGAAAGAGCGTATCGGGCTGGTGGTAAGCAATAAAATGCAGAAATCCATCGTGGTACAGATCGACCATCGTGAAAAACACCCGATTTACGGTAAGTTCGTCAAGAGAAGGTCGCGGTTTGTGGCCCACGACGAAAAGAATGAGTGCAACATCGGCGATACCGTACGGATCATGGAAACCCGTCCGCTCAGCAAAAACAAGTGTTGGAGACTAGTTGAAATCATTGAAAGAGCCAAATAGTTATGATACAGCAAGAATCACGTCTCAAGGTTGCAGACAACAGCGGGGCAAAGGAAGTCCTCTGCATCCGGGTACTGGGCGGCACAAAACGCCGGTACGCTTCCGTGGGTGACAAGATCATCGTGTCGGTAAAAAATGCTGTCCCGTCAGGCAATATTAAAAAAGGTGCCGTTTCAAAGGCCGTTATCGTACGCACCCGTAAGGAGGTTCGCCGTCCCGACGGGTCCTACATCCGGTTCGACGACAATGCCGTTGTGCTGCTCAGCAATGCAGACGAAATCAGGGGTACACGTATCTTCGGCCCGGTGGCAAGGGAACTCAGGGATAAGAAATTTATGAAGATTGTCTCACTGGCACCCGAAGTGCTTTAATATCTAATCGTATGAAGAAGTTGAAAATCAAGAAAAACGATACCGTTAAAGTGATTTCCGGTGAAGACAAAGGCCAGCAGGGCAGGGTTCTGCGGGTCGATGTTGAAAAGGAACGGGCGATCGTTGAAGGGATCAACCTGGTGTCGAAGCATTCCAAACCCACCTCAAAGAACCCGCAGGGAGGAATTGTCAAGCGCGAAGCTGCCATTCATGTCTCCAACCTGATGCTGGTGGATGGAAAAGGAAACGCCACGAAGGTTGGAAAGAAACTGGATGAGAAATCCGGGAAAATGGTCAGGTATTCAAAAAAAACAGGGGAGGTAATTAAATAATGAGTTACACACCACGACTTAAGGAAAAATTCGTCAGCGAGATTTCTCCTGCGCTGATGGAAGAGTTTAAGTTTAAAAGCGTAATGCAGGTGCCACGCCTGACAAAAATTGTTCTTAATCAGGGCGTTGGTGGTGCTATTGCCGATAAAAAGCTTATTGACTTTGCAATGGATGAAATGACACAGATAGCAGGTCAGAAGGCTGTGGCAACCAGATCAAAGGTTGACATCTCCAACTTTAAACTCAGAAAAGGGATGCCCGTAGGTGCAAGAGTAACCCTCCGTGGCCACAGGATGTACGAATTCCTCGACAGGCTGATCTCAGTTTCGATTCCCCGTATCCGCGACTTCCGCGGTATCTCCGACAAGGGATTCGACGGCCGGGGTAACTTCTCGATGGGGATCTCTGAACAGATCATCTTCCCCGAAATCAACATCGATAAGGTGAACAAGATCACCGGTATGGATATTACCATTGTAACCACGGCTGCCAACGACAAAGAGGCTTACGCCCTGCTCAAGGCATTCGGAATTCCTTTCAAGAAAAATTAATCACTTACAGAAATGGCTAAGGAATCAATCAAAGCAAGAGAAAGAAAACGGGAACGTATGGTGGCCAAGTATGCTGCCAGGCGTGCTGCCCTGAAAGAAGCAGGCGACTTTGAAGCACTGCAGAAACTTCCCAAAAACTCTTCTGCCGTCCGCCTTCACAACAGGTGTTCCCTCACCGGACGCCCGAAAGGCTTTATGCGTCAGTTCGGCATTTCCAGAATCAACTTCAGGGAGATGGCCTTGAAAGGGCTGATCCCCGGGGTGAAAAAAGCGAGCTGGTAACAAGTTTTAATGTTAATATACTGAAAAAGATATGATTACCGATCCTATTGCAGATTATTTAACCCGGATTCGCAATGCTGTGAATGCCAATCACCGCATTGTGGAGATTCCCGGTTCCAACATCAAACGGGAAATCACCCGTATCCTCTTCGATAAAGGATACATTCTCAACTACAAGTTTGTTGAAGATGACAAACAGGGGATCATCAAGATCGCCCTGAAATACCATCCCAAAAACAAGGTATCTGCCATCCAGAAGATGGATCGCGTGAGCCGCCCGGGCCTCAGGCACTATGTAAAAGCCGACGATATGCCCAGGGTACTCAACGGACTGGGAATCGCGATTGTATCCACTTCCCAGGGGCTTATGACCGATAAGGAGGCCAGAAACCTCAACATTGGCGGAGAGGTTCTTTGTTACATCAGTTAATTATTTTGGAGGAAAACAATGTCACGTATTGGAAAAAACCCCATCATCGTTCCTGCAACCGTTCAGGTTACCATTACCGGCGACAATGTGGTAAAGGTAAAAGGCCCTCAGGGAGAACTCACACAGCAAGTGGATCCGCTCATCAGGGTTGAACAGGAAGGGAACCATCTTTTACTTACCCGGGAGGGGAGCACAGGGCCCGAAAGGTCAAAACACGGTCTTTACAGAGCGTTGATTCAGAATATGGTAACCGGCGTATCCGAAGGTTTCTCCACCACCCAGGAGTTCATCGGGGTAGGTTACAAGGTTGAAGCCAAAGGGCAGATTGTGGAAATGTCGCTCGGATATTCCCACAATATCGTGTTCCAGCTTCCTGAAGAGATTAAAGCAGAATCCTTAAACGAAAGAGGTAAACCTCCGGTGCTGATTCTCCGCTCATTCGACAAGCAGCTCCTGGGACAGGTAGCCGCCAAGGTTCGCTCACTGCGCAAACCTGAACCCTACAAGGGCAAAGGGATCCGCTTCAGGGGTGAAGTGCTTCGCAAGAAGGCCGGTAAGTCTGGCGAAAAGAAATAATCACTAACAGCCCGCAGCAAAGACTCCGGTGGCGGAAGTTCTGAAAAAGCGGGTAAATGACCACTGAAATGAAAAACAAAAAAGAGATCAGAAGACAGAAAATCAAAATGCGCATCCGTAAGCGCATTTCGGGGACTGATGAACGTCCCAGGCTCTCGGTGTTCAGAAGCAACAAGCAGATCTACGCTCAGGTGATCGACGATCTGAAAGGGAACACCCTCGTTGCGGCTTCTTCCATGGAGAAGGAGATCAGCGAACAAAAACTGCCCAAAACCGATATCGCAAAGATGGTAGGAGCTGCCCTGGCTAAAAAAGCCATCGCTGCCGGTATCGAATCAGTGGTGTTCGACCGTAACGGTTATCTGTATCATGGCAGGGTGAAGGCACTCGCCGAAGGAGCAAGGGAAGCAGGTCTTAAATTCTAGAATGAACATGGCAAAATTAAACGTAAAGAAAGTAAAATCCAGCGAAATCGATTTCAAAGACCGGCTGGTAAGTATTCAGCGTGTTACCAAGGTTACCAAAGGGGGACGCACCTTCAGTTTTTCTGCCATTGTGGTGGTGGGTAATGAGAATGGTGTGGTAGGATACGGCCTCGGCAAAGCCAAAGAGGTTACCTCAGCCATTGCCAAAGGCGTTGACGATGCCAAAAAGAACCTGATCAAGGTTCCCGTGCTCAAAGGAACGGTTCCCCACGAACAGATCGGTAACTACAGTGGTGCTCAGGTGTTCATCAAACCTGCATCCCCGGGTACCGGTGTAATTGCCGGCGGTGCAATGCGTGCTGTACTCGAGAGTGTAGGGGTAACAGATGTGCTTGCCAAGAGCAAAGGATCCTCCAACCCCCACAGTGTGGTGAAAGCTACCATCGACGCACTCTCACGTTTGCGTGACGCCCGCATGGTTGCTGAAAACAGGCAGGTGGATATCAACAAAGTGTTTAACGGCTAAGGAAAACATTGACCGAACTATGAAAAGGATCAGAATAGAACAGATACGCAGCGGTATCGGACGTCCCGAACGCCAGAAAAGAACCCTCCAGGCACTGGGCCTGAGAAAAATGCATCAGGTGGTTGAACATGATGCCACACCCCAGATTCTGGGGATGGTAAACAAAGTGCATCACCTTGTGAAATGTGAAGAAATTTAAGCATAATCATCAAGATATTATATTGATATGGATCTCAGTAACTTAAAACCGGCAGAAGGGTCTGTTAAGAAAGAGAAGCGCATCGGCCGCGGACAAGGTTCCGGCAAAGGTGGCACTTCCACCCGCGGGCACAAAGGCGCCAAAGCGCGTTCGGGCTACAAATCCAAGATGGGTTTTGAAGGGGGTCAGATGCCTCTGTACAGACGTGTGCCCAAGTTTGGATTTAAAAACATCAACCGGGTAGAATACCACGGCATTAACCTGGATACCCTCCGCAAACTTGCTGAGCAGTACAACCTTGCCTCTATCGATGTGGAAGTACTTATCAACCACGGGCTTGCCAATAAAAATGAAAGGGTGAAAATTCTTGGACGTGGTGAACTTGCCGCCAAACTCGATGTTACCGCACATGCCTTCTCCGCTTCGGCGATCAAGGCTATTGAAGCCCAGGGTGGTGTAGCAACAATCTTATAATTTCCCTTATGAAGCGATTTATCCAGACCATTAGAAATATTTACAAGATTGAAGATCTGAGGAAAAGGATTCTTTTTACCATCGGTATCATTCTCATTTACCGTGTGGGTTCGTATGTGGTCCTTCCCGGGGTAAATCCGTCAGGCCTTGCCAACCTTCAGAGCCAGACCGACTCCGGGCTGATGGGCCTTATCAACATGTTCTCCGGTGGTGCCTTCTCCAATGCATCCATCTTTGCACTGGGAATCATGCCCTATATCTCTGCCTCTATCGTGGTGCAGCTTCTGGGCATGGCAATACCCTATTTCCAGAAATTGCAGAAAGAGGGGGAAAGCGGTCGGAAAAAGATGAACCAGATCACCCGGTACCTTACCGTGCTGATTCTCCTTTTTCAGTCGCCGGCCTATATCCGTAACCTCGTGAATACGATACGCCCCGAGAATATCTATCCTTTCGATCCGCTCGGAAATATCGGAATCTTCTCCTATTTCGGCCTTTCATCGCTGCTGATTCTTACCGCTGGCTCCATGTTTATCATGTGGCTGGGTGAGAAAATCACCGATAAAGGGATCGGAAACGGGATCTCTCTGATTATCATGGTGGGTATCATTGCCAGGCTTCCCTTTGCCCTTGTGGCCGAATTTGCGAGCCGCATGGAAAGCCAGGGCGGTGGCCTCGTGATCTTCCTGGTTGAACTGGTGGTGCTGATTGTGGTGATCCTGGTCTGTATCCTCCTTGTGCAGGGCACCCGCCGTGTACCAGTGCAGTTCGCCAAACGAATCGTCGGAAACAAACAGTATGGCGGGGTTCGGCAGTATGTACCCCTGAAAGTGAATGCTGCAGGGGTAATGCCCATCATCTTCGCCCAGGCCATCATGTTCCTCCCGATCACCCTGGTGGGATTCTCCAACTCAGAAACCCTTTCCTCATTCGCAAGAGCCTTTGTGAATTATAATGGCCTCTGGTACAACCTGGTGTTTGCAATCCTGATCGTCGCCTTCACCTATTTCTATACCGCCATCACCATCAACCCAACGCAGATGGCTGACGATATGAAGAAAAACGGCGGATTTATTCCCGGCATAAAACCCGGAAAGAAAACCGCACAATATATAGATGGAATCCTCTCCAAGATTACCCTTCCCGGATCTGTCTTTCTGGCGTTCGTGGCCATCCTGCCGGCAATCATACGGCTTGCAGGGGTCAACTCCCAGTTTGCCCAGTTCTATGGAGGTACTTCCCTGCTGATTATGGTGGGGGTAATCCTTGATACCCTGCAGCAGATAGAAAGCCATCTGATGATGCGTCATTACGACGGACTTACCAAATCGGGCAGGATCAAAGGGAGATCTGGAGGAATAACCGGATAACAGCATAACAATGTTTGAAAGGATACAGACCAAGACTGACGACCAGATTGAGCTGATCCGTAAGAGTTCTTTACTTGTTGGAAAGACCCTTGCTGAGGTGGCAGGGTGGCTGGTACCCGGAGTGGAAACCGGAAAACTCGATGCCATTGCTGAGACGTTTATCCGTGACCATGGAGCCATTCCAGGTTTCAAAGGGTATAACCGTTTTCCTGCAACCTTGTGTATCTCCGTAAACGAGCAGGTGGTGCATGGTATTCCTGGAAAGCGTACCATTAAAGAGGGGGACATCGTCTCCATCGACTGTGGTGTAATCCTGAACGGATACTATGGAGATTCAGCCTATACCTTCGCGGTGGGAAATGTGCCGCAGCGGGTATCGGAGCTTCTCGAGGTAACCAGGCAGAGCCTTCTTCTCGGAATTGGCGCTGCTGTGGCCGGTAACCGGCTCGGTGATATCGGATATGCCATTCAGAGCTTTGTGGAGGGACACGGATTCAGTGTGGTGAGAGAGCTTGTGGGACATGGCATCGGAAAGAAGCTGCACGAGAAACCGGAAGTGATGAACTATGGCAAGAGAGGAAACGGCGCCCGCCTGCAGGAAGGACTGGTGATCTGTATCGAACCGATGGTAAATCTCGGTGCACGTCATGTGGTTCAGGATAGCGACGGATGGACCATCCGTACTGCCGACAGGATGCCTTCGGCCCATTTCGAACATGCTGTGGCCATACGGAAGGGAAAAGCAGAGGTCTTATCAACATTTAGTGATATTGAGGAAGTGTGGAATAAAAAAAATGCACAGTAAATGGCTAAACAGAAATCGATTGAGCTTGATGGCACCGTGATCGAATCTCTCGGCAACGCTATGTTCCGCGTTGAGCTTGAAAACGGCCATGTGATTACTGCGCATATCTCCGGCAAAATGCGGCTTCACTACATCAGGATTCTTCCCGGTGACCGCGTGAAACTCGAGATGTCCCCGTACGACCTCACCAAAGGCAGAATTACATACAGGTATAAATAACATAAACCGATATTGCAATGAAGATCAGAGCTTCAGTAAAGAAACGTACCCCGGAAGACAAAATCGTCAGGAGAAAGGGGCGGATTTATATCATCAACAAGAAAAATCCGAAGTATAAACAGCGTCAGGGCTGATAACAGTTTGAAAACGAATTAATAAACGCAATATGGCAAGGATCGCTGGTATAGACATACCAAAAAACAAAAGGGGAGAAATATCCCTTACCTATATCTACGGAATCGGCCGTAGCACTGCCTCCACCATTCTGAAGGCGGTGAACATCAACCCCGATAAAAAAGTGCAGGACTGGACAGATGATGAGCAGAACCTGGTGCGTACATACATCAACGACAATCTCAAGATCGAAGGTGCGCTCCGTTCCGAGGTTCAGATGAACATCAAACGCCTGATGGATATCGGTTCCTACAGGGGAATCCGTCACCGTCTGGGTCTTCCGCTGCGCGGACAAACCACAAAGAACAATGCCCGTACCCGCAAGGGAAGGAAGAAAACGGTTGCCAACAAGAAGAAAGCAACCAAAGGTTAATAATCTGATTCATCAAACCGAGCGAATAATCATACAGTTATGGCTAAAAACACGCGAAGCACCAAGAAACGTGTAGTAAAGGTTGACCCTGTTGGAAAAGCCTTCATCCAGGCATCTTTCAACAACATCATCATCTCCCTTACCAACGACTCCGGACAGGTAATCTCATGGTCCTCAGCAGGAAAAATGGGATTCAGGGGTTCGAAGAAAAACACCCCATATGCTGCCCAGATGGCAGCGCAGGATGCCTCCAAAGTGGCATTCGAAGCAGGGTTGCGTAAGGTGAAGGTTTTTGTGAAGGGTCCGGGTTCAGGCCGCGAATCGGCCATCCGTACCATCCATACCTCCGGTATCGAAGTACTGGAAATCATGGACATCACCCCTTTGCCGCACAACGGATGCAGACCACCTAAGCGCAGAAGGGTATAACCCCAAGGGAACCAATCATTCATTTTTGTAAATTATTATCATTATGGCAAGATATACAGGCCCCCAAACCAAAATCGCCAGAAAATTCGGAGAACCGATTTTTGGTGCCGACAGGCACTTCGAGAAGAAAAAATACCCTCCGGGAATGCACGGTGCCAACAAACGTCGCCGGAAACAGTCGGAGTATGGCCTTCAGCTGCAGGAAAAACAGAAGGCAAAGTATACCTATGGAATTCTTGAAAGACAGTTCAGGAATATCTTCAAGAAAGCCTCCAGCAAGAGTGGTATCACCGGTGAGGTGCTGCTGCAGCTTTGCGAACTGAGGCTCGACAATGTGGTATACCGTATGGGGATTGCCCCCACACGCCGCGCTGCCCGTCAGCTGGTGACCCATAAGCACATCCTCGTGAACGGTGAATGTGTGAATGTTCCTTCCATGGAATTAAGGGTGAACGATATCGTGGGTGTACGTGAGAAATCCAAATCCCTCGAGGTAATCATCGATTCACTGGCAGGCAGGGGACATAAATTCAACTGGTTCGACTGGGATGAAAACCTCAAGGCAGGAAAAATCATCTCCGTGCCTACCCGCGAAGAGATCCCTGAAAACATCAAAGAACAGCTCATCGTTGAGCTCTATTCCAAGTAATGTGTTATTTCACTGAGGCTATTAAGTATTAACTAATATAAGGATCTGAAGATATGCCATTATTAGCTTTTCAGAAGCCGGACAATGTGATCATGCTGGAAGAGAGCCCAACCTTCGGAAGGTTTGAATTCCGTCCGCTCGAACCCGGTTATGGCATCACCATCGGCAATGCCCTGCGCAGGATCTTGTTATCGTCGCTCGAAGGCTTTGCCATCACCTCCATCCGCATCGAAGGAGTGGAGCAGGAGTTCTCCACCATCAGGGGTGTTGTGGAGGATGTTGTGGAAATGGTACTGAATTTCAAACAGGTACGTTTCAAACAACAGATCGATGAGATCATCACAGAAAAGGTAAACCTCTCCATCTCCGGGCAGGAAGTCTTCAAAGCGGGTGATTTCAACCGGTTTCTCAGCAGCTTTCAGGTGCTGAACCCTGAACTGGTGATCTGCCACATGGAACCCGGTACCACCCTCAACATGGAGTTCACCATCGAGAAGGGGAGGGGATATGTGCCTGCAGAAGAGAATAAACCGGCGAATGCTCCCCTCGGGACCATTGCCATCGACGCAATCTTCACCCCCATCAAAAACGTGAAGTTCACCGTCGAAAACTTCCGCGTGGAACAGAAAACCGACTACGAAAAACTGCTGATCGACATCACTACCGATGGCTCCATTAATCCCAAGGATGCCCTTAAGGAAGCTGCCAAGGTGCTGATCCATCACTTCCTCCTCTTTTCCGATGAGAAAATCACCATCGACATTGAAGAGAAGGTGCAGACTGAAGAGTTTGATGAGTCTTCGCTCCATATGCGGCAGCTGCTCAAGACCCGCCTGGTGGACATGGATCTCTCCGTGAGGGCACTCAACTGCCTGAAGGCCGCCGAAGTGGAAACCCTTGGTGAACTGGTACGCTACAACCGGAACGACCTGCTCAAGTTCAGAAACTTCGGGAAGAAATCCCTTACTGAACTCGATGAGCTCGTGAAATCCAAAAACCTCACATTCGGGATGAATGTGGAGAAATATAAACTGGACAAGGATTAGAAAGAGATTTTGACAAGGAAATACAGAATACAATGAGACACCGAAAGACCGTAAATCACCTGGGACGGACCAGTGCGCACAGGAAAGCCATGATGTCGAATATGGCCTCATCCCTGATTATCCACAAGCGGATCACGACTACTCTGGCAAAAGCCAAAGCCCTCCGCGTATATGTGGAACCCCTGATCACACGATCGAAAGAAGATACCACCAATAACCGCAGGGAAGTATTCAGCTATCTGCAGGACAACAAAGCCGTTACTGAACTCTTCCGCGTGGTATCGCAGAAGGTGGGCGACAGGCCGGGAGGTTATACCCGAATCCTGAAACTCGAAAACCGCCTCGGCGATAATGCCCAGATGTGCTTCATCGAACTTGTGGATTTCAACGAACTCTACAACGCAGGATCAACCCAGAAGAAGGCCGCAAAACGTACACGCCGTGCCGGAAAGAAAGGTACCGATGTAGTTGCCGCTCCCGCTGCCCGTCTGAAGAAGGAAGCTGCTGTACCTGAAGCAGAAGTGGCTGAACCGGAGGTTGTGGCTGATGAGACCCCCGCTGAAGTGACGGACGAAGCTCCCATGGAAGATGCAGCTGAAGAGCTGCCCCGGGAGACCGATGAACCCGCAGAGGAGGGAGAAGAAAAAGAGGCCTGATCCTCAGTGCTGAGTAAAAAAATCTAAGCAAACAGGGGACAAGGCTCAATCCGCCTCGTCCCTTTTTTGTTATCTTAATGATCGTTCACTTAAAACCAAAACAAAATGAGTCTGATAGCTAACATTCATGCACGCCAGATCCTTGACTCGCGGGGTAATCCTACGGTCGAAGTTGATGTGCTTACCGAAAACGGAATCATCGGCCGCGCTGCCGTACCCAGTGGTGCCTCCACGGGAAGCCACGAGGCAGTTGAACTCCGCGATAACGACAAAGGGGTTTACCTTGGCAAAGGTGTTCTGAAGGCCGTGGATAATGTGAATACCATCCTGGCTAAAGAGCTTCAGGGAATCCCGGTAACTGCCCAGCGGGAGATTGATGCCTTCATGCGCGAACTTGATGGCTCAGCCAACAAAGGAAATCTGGGTGCCAATGCCATTCTCGGGGTTTCTCTCGCCTGCGCATCTGCAGCAGCCCAGGAGACCGACCAGTCGCTGTTCCGGTATGTCGGAGGGGTAAATGCCTACACCCTTCCCATCCCGATGATGAATATCCTCAACGGAGGTTCCCATGCGGATAACAGCATAGATTTTCAGGAGTTTATGATTATGCCTGTGGGTGCTGAAACCTTTTCCCAGGCCATCCGCATGGGGGCAGAGGTGTTTCATAACCTGAAAAGCGTGCTTAAGGCAAAAGGGCACTCCACCAACGTCGGCGATGAGGGTGGTTTTGCTCCCAACCTCGCCAGCAACGAGGAAGCCATTATGTTTATCCTCCAGGCCATTGAGAAAGCCGGGTACCGCCCGGGCGAAGATGTGGCCATAGCCCTCGATCCGGCTTCATCCGAATACTATCTCCCTGATGAAAACAAATACCACCTCCATAAGTCAACAGGCGATAAGCTTTCACCTGCCGAAATGGTGGATTTCTGGAAAGATTGGGTGAACCGGTTCCCGATCCTCTCCATCGAAGACGGGATGGCCGAGGACGACTGGAAAGGGTGGAAACTGATGACCGATGAGCTCGGAAAGAAGATCCAGCTGGTAGGCGATGACCTCTTTGTGACGAATACCGGTCGTCTGATGGAAGGCATCAAACAGGGCGTTTGCAATTCCATCCTGATCAAGGTGAACCAGATTGGAACCCTTACCGAAACCATCGAAGCAGTGGATATGGCTTACCGTCATGGCTATACCGCCGTCATGAGCCACCGGTCCGGTGAAACCGAGGATACCACCATTGCCGACCTGGCCGTGGCACTTAATACAGGCCTCATTAAAACCGGATCAGCCAGCCGTTCCGACAGGATCGCCAAGTACAACCGGCTCATCCGTATCGAGGAGATTTTAGGAAACCAGGCATATTATCCGGGTAAGAGTTTCAGGTATATGCGATAATATAAAGATATGAACCGCAAGATTCTGTGGTGGTCCGGAGGAGCATTGCTGCTTGCAGCTTTGCTCCTTTGGTATTTTACGGCATTCCGGAAACAGACCGGGTATATGTCATTGGTTCCGGAAGGGGCTTCCCTGGTAGCGATCTTCAACCCCGCGGTGCTTCTCGAAAAGGCCGGGAACCCCGATGAATGGCAAAATAAAACGCTTTCAGCCGGTGCGGAGATGCCCGGTAAGCCTTTGCCTCTGGCAGGTATGCTTTCGCATGAGGGCTTTCAATACATCCGGAAATATATTGATCCTGTGAAACAAGGAGTTGCATTCCACTTCCGGGATAAGGAGGCATCGGTTTGGGGTATGGCCATCCCCCTTTCCGGCAGGGTTGATGCGGAACGTGTCTTCAAACCCTCTCCTGGTAATGCTGTCACTGCTGCCAGGTATAAAAATTATCGCCTCCTCATCAGTGACCTTCAGGCAGTTGCCGTCAGCCGCGATGTGATGTGGATCCTGCGGATCGGTCATCCGAAGGGAACTGCAGGAGTTCGTAGCACCCTTGAGCAGTTCCTTTCTGGTTCCCTTGCAGGGAGCTACTTTAAGGATATGGATGAGAAGGACATAAAAGTTACAGAAGGGGCTGATGCCACCATCTTTGGAATCCCGGAAGCCTTTTCTGAAGAAGGCCCGGTTCCTTTGACCGGTATCGGGATGAACGAGTGGCTGGAATCCTGGCAGGCTGATGTGACTTTTGAGCAGGGTGCCGTGGATCTGGATTTCCGTTTTACCCCTGACAAAGGGATCCAGCCTTACCTGAAGTGGCTTGTTGGAAGGGGAATCTCGCAGGAGTCGTTTCCCTTCCATGACCGCGGTAACCTCCTGCTTGTGGCAGCGCTGGCTGCGGATTCGAACGGATTTAATGCCGTACGTGCGGCAGCACCCCAATGGCTTGACCTCGGGTTGCTGTCCGGGCTCAGTTCCGATGCATTACTGCAGCACGTGGCCGGCAATCTGGTGGTCAGCATCTCTCATCCCGATGCACCCATTGGGAAAATGCTTGGTTTGGTACTGAACCTCCACGATGACATCGGCAACCCGTTTTCACTGCTGAAGCCCGAGGTTCGCATCAGTTTCGATGCCCGGAGCAGGCAGGATGCCGAAGCCCTTGTGGCTGAGCTGATGGCAAACAGAACGCTTGTGGCCGATGGAAAACTGTACCGTGCCACCGGAAACATACCCGGTATCCCTTCAGGTGTTGTTACTCCGCTCTACCTTACCATTAAGGATTCCGGGATCCTGATATCGAACCGGAAGGAACCCCTCCTGGGAACAGATCTCAGGAATCCGGCATCTTCCTCTCCGGGTGCCATAGCGGCTCCGGATGCATCGGAAGGGTTGTACCTGTTTCTGAATGCAGAAAGAATTTCAGGTCTGATGAAAGGGTTTACCCCTGAAGAAGGAAGGGGGGCGATCATATCTTTGTGCAGGTCAGTTTATGCGGGAGGCACGCCGGGAAAACTGCATCTGAAGGCAACATTGGTGCAGGATGATGTCAACAGCCTGCAACTTCTGCTCCCATGGATTGTTACAACTGATAAATAACCGTTGATGGAGACTATTACCCTTGACCATATCAGGCCAGACGTTACGGGTGGATTGTTCGGTGAGGTCTCCGGAATCTGGGGGCAGCATGTGGTGTTGTCCAGAGGTAACGCATACCTGTTCCGGTCGCAAAGCGGCAGGGGGAAGACCTCTGCACTTGCCTTTATCTATGGATTGCGCACCGACTACACCGGAAATCTCGCCTACGACGGAACCAGTCTCCGCATGCTCCGGCATACCGATTTTGCCCGTTTCAGGCGCGAAGACCTGTCGGTGGTATTTCAGGATCTGAGGCTTTTCAGGCAGCTTACCGCATGGGAAAATGTGATGCTGAAACGGCAGATATCCTCCCGTGTATCCAAATCACAGACAGAAGAGTTGTTTGCCCTGCTGGGTATTGAAAAACTGATGCACCGTAAGGCAGCCACCCTTTCATTCGGGGAGCAGCAGCGGGTGGCTGTCATCAGGGCGATGGTGCAACCCTTCAGTTTCCTGCTGCTCGATGAACCCTTCAGCCACCTTGATGAGATCAATACGGCGCTGGCAGTAAATCTGATGCTGCAGAAGGTAAAGGAGCAGGGGGCAGGGCTCATCCTGACCAGCCTGGGCCCCGACTATGGAATTCCGTTTCATCAAACACTGGAGGTGTAAAACATGAGAGGACTACAACCCTGGTTCTCCAGGCTCATCGGTGGTAAAAACCTTCTGCGCCTTGCCGGTGCTTCTGCCGGGTCACTGGTGGGGTTTTTTATTCTGATGATGTCGGTTCAGTTGTGGTTCGATGTGCGATGGTTCAGGGAAAATGACAGTGACGACCTGTTTGGGCCGGGAATCATTGTCATCAGTAAAAAAGTAACCCTGGTAAATACCCTGGGCTTATCGGGAAATGCCTTCCGGGATGACGAAATCGGGGAAATCCGTGAGAAGCCTTTCGTATCCAGGGTCGAACCCTTTGAGCCATGCCGGTTTAAAGTCTCGGTGCAGGTGAACCTGGGGGGGCTGGAGGTCCCCAATATGGTATCAGAGTTCTTTTTTGAGTCGATACCTGATGATCTTGTAGATATTTCTGATGCAGAATGGCATTGGGACACAGCATCCCCGTTTGTTCCCGTGGTATTGCCCGCCGATTTTCTCCGGTTTTACAATTTCGGATTTGCACCCGGTCAAAACCTACCCCGGTTGTCAGGTAAAAGCCTGCGGCTGGCGGATCTGGTGATTACCATAAAGGGAAACGGTCAGGTAGTGCAATATCCCGGAAAAATTGTGGGCCTGAGCGAAAAGATCAACGCGATCCTGGTACCGCACTCCTTTCTGCAATTCAGTAACAACCTTTACGGCGATCAGAAGAAATCGGATCCCACCCGGCTGGTGGTGGTTTCCTACAGGGCTGCTGATCCTGACCTTACCACCTTCATCCGTAAGCAGGGATACGAAACCAACCAGAGTGAGCTGAGGAGCGGAAGGCTCAACCAGCTTTTGCAGGTCAGTGTGCTGGTCACTGCCATCGTGGGAATTGTCATCGTTATCCTGGCCCTCTACCTGTTCATACTCAGTTTCAGCCTCTTCATCGTGAGATCAGATTACGAGATCAGAACACTGGTGCACCTCGGTGTCCCCCCCTTTCGTGTGGAGAGGTACCTGCTGGGGATGCTGACGATGGTCGTGGTGATTCTGTATATGGTTGACAGCATCATGGTCGGGGTAGCACACCACTGGATCGGGAACCAGTTATCTGACCGGGGCATAAATATTATGGACAGTCCGAACCTGTTTACCTTCCTGCTGTCTGCCCTGCTGATCGCAGGCATGCTTCTTATCAACCAACTGAATATCCGCAGGAACATCCGCCGGGTCATCAAATAACAGCACCATGCGATCTGAATCTATGTCGGAATTTATCAGGCAGCTTGAGGCAGCAGGAGAACTGCGCCGCATTTCGGTACCTGTCAGCACCCATCTGGAAATCACCGAAATAGCTGACCGGATGATCAAAGAAAACGGCCCTGCGCTGCTTTTCGAACAGAATGGCACCAACTTTCCGCTGCTGATCAATGCCTTCGGATCTGACCGCCGCATGGCTATGGCCTTTGGGGTGGAAGACCTGGTAAATGTTACCACAGATCTGGAGCATACCATGCAGGTGCTGGAGAAAGCCGGAAGTCAGGGATTGATCAGTAAAATCCCGCTGATCCCCGAAGTGCTGAGACTATCCCGCAGGCTGCCCAAAAAACACAAAGGACGGGGCAGATGCCAGGAGGTGGTGATGCCGAAACCTGACCTTACCCGTTTGCCGGTGCTCACCTGCTGGCCGGGTGACGGGGGTCCGTTTATAACTTTTCCGCTGGTCCATACCGTTGATCCTGAGACCGGTAAACCCAACACCGGTATGTACCGGATGCAGGTCTACGATGCCGTAACTGCCGGAATGCACTGGCATCTGCACAAGGATGGAGCTTCCCATTTCAGAAAGTACAAGGCGATGGGAAAAAGGATGCCGGTGACCGTTACTCTGGGCGGGGACCCCATACTCACCTATGCTGCAACTGCGCCGCTTCCCCCTTTCATCGATGAGATGCTCATGGCGGGGATTATCCGCAAGAAGGGAGTGAAACTGGTCAGGTCCCTTACCAACGACATCTGGATTCCCGAAGGTTCTGATATTGTGATCGAAGGATATGTGGACCCGGAGGAGGCCCTTAGGATGGAGGGTCCATTCGGGGATCATACGGGATTCTATTCCCTGGCCGACCTCTATCCGGTTTTCCATGTTACTGCCATTACCCACCGGCGCGATGCGGTCTACCCCACCACCATCGTAGGGATCCCTCCTCAGGAAGATCTCTGGCTCGGAAAAGCCACAGGCCTGATCTTCAGGCTCCCGCTCCGCAAAGCGGTCGCTCCTGAACTTGTGGATATGCAGATGCCCGCCGAAGGAGTATTCCACAATATGGTTCTGGCATCTGTAAAAGCCTCCTTTCCGGGTGTGCCGCAAAAGGTCGCCTCTGCCCTGTGGGGTGCCGGACAGATGATGTTCAACAAAGTGATGGTGTTGTTCCCTGAACCGGTGAACCTGGATGATCCGCAGAAGGTGCTTGCCACCATCGCCTCCTCGGTAGACCCGGCAAGGGACCTGTTCTTCCAGAAAGGGCCCCTGGATGTGCTGGATCATGCTTCAGGCTCCTTTGCCTTTGGTGGAAAAATGGGGGTGGATGCCACCATCGCGAGGGCACTTCCCGGTGCAACACTCCCTGAGCAGACAGACCTTGACGCTTTGCTGCAGCTTCAGGGGGTGGTATCTGTATCTGGCCAGGCCATCCGGTCAGGGCTGCCTCTCATGCTGATATTTGTTGATAAACAAACAGGTACATCCGTCAGGGAACTGCACCGGATCATCTCCCCCCGGCTCCTGAAAAACCACATCCGGTT
>ERZ795054.479-NODE-479-length-50959-cov-8.570034_pt1 | contig 50959 bp, 41 predicted proteins | sample MGYA00375138_ERZ795054 | MGnify/ENA primary metagenome ERZ795054 (study PRJEB30183, sample SAMN05720215) | anaerobic digester metagenome | isolation source: active sludge of municipal wastewater-treating anaerobic digesters | place: USA | collected 2014-12-23 ... | reverse complement strand
CAGGTTCAAATCCTGTCGCTCCGACCATCTCCCCCAATCACTTACAAAAAAAGACGTCCAATTCTGCCAATCTGGACTTTTCCACCCGGATGGATTGTTCGCGCTCCGCAATTGAAATCGATGACAGAAGGATGACGACTGCATCACTGGTCTGCGGTGCGAGCATCACTCCTGTATATTCAAAATTATGGGACTGACGTTCGGCGATGGACGGACTTTTGCCGGCCCCTGAGTAATCCCAACACCTGCGGCGAGTCATTCGCATCGCAACGCCACATTCGGGTCCACTTGCGTCGCTCGCCGGGCCGGCAGGTAACACGCCAATGCCGCCACGCCCGCTAGCAGGAGCGTTACGGCAAAAAAAACCGAGCCGTCGAGCGGTTGAACGCCATAGAGAACCTTGGCGAACACGAAGCTGATCCCGGCAGCGATGATCAAACCGCATCCGACTCCGATGAGCGTCAAACGCATGCCTTCGCGCACCACCAGACGCAGGACGTCCCATTGCCGTGCCCCTAGCGCAATCCAGATGCCGATTTCCTGCGTCCGCTGATTCACTGCATAGGACACAACAGCGTAAAGCCCCATGATTGCCAGGAACAGGCCTATCACGCCCTGCACGCACGCGAGTGTTGCTCCCATCCGGATCGGCATGAGTGCGAGCGCGCTGGTCCGTATGTGTTCCTCGAACGTCCGGAGGTTGAACAGCGGCAAGTTTGGATCGAGTGCGCTCACCTCGGCCCGCACGGCGTCGCTCAAACTGGCAGGTTCCACGGAGGTCCGCACCAGCAGAGTAATCGGCGACCGGTAGCTCTGTTCCATCGGCTGGAATAAGTAGGGGCGAGGATCTTCGCCCAGCATCAAGTACTTGCCGGTGGGCACGACACCGACTACCTCGGCCAACTGTGGGCTGCCACGGAACCGAAGACGGCGGCCCACGGGATCCTCATTGGGCCAGAATTTGCGTGCTAGAGTCTCGTTGACCACGACCACCCGTGGCGTGTCCGTGTGGTCCTGGGCTGTGAAGCCGCGCCCTCGCAGCAGGGGTGTCCCGGCGGTATGGAAATAGCCCGTAGATACCGTGTTTTCGCCCACGGCCACGTATTGGTCGGCAGCGTTGGGATCGCTGTCTTCGGCCTGCACCTCCTGCATGCCGAATCCAGTGTCGAAGGGCACGCGTTGTGCCACACCGGCCGCGACCACGCCGGGCAGCCCCCTGATCCGTTCGAGCAACTGACGCTGGAACTGCAGCCCTCGCTCGTCGCTGTAACGTTGGAGCCCAAGGTCCACCGAGGCTATCAATAGGTGGTCAGCCTGCAGGCCTATGGGGGCATCCTTGAACCGACTCAGACTGTGGAGAAACAGCCCGGCGCAGATCAGCACGACAAGCGATGACATCACCTGGACCACCACCAGCAGGTTCCGGAACGGATGCCGGCGCGAGCTGAGCCGTCCGGTGCCGGATTCCTTTAGCATTTCGAACACCTGGAACTTTGAAGCCTTCAAAGCGGGCATCAGTCCGGTGGCAATCCCGGCCACGGCGGCGAGGCCCGCGGTGAAGAGATGGACCCGCCAATCGGAGGAGTGATCCGTGTTGATGGGAATATCCGACTGTGGTGTAAACTGGGCAAGCATCTGCCCACCCGCCTCGGCACAGAGCGCACCAATAGCTCCCGCAACCGCCGCCACCACCAAGCTCTCGACAAGGAGTTGCCGGATCAACTGCCACCGGCTCGCCCCGATCGCGGCGCGCAGGCTAAACTCGTGCTGACGGGAGAGAGCCCTCGCAAACATCAGGTTCGCCACATTGGCGCAGGCGATGAAAAGAACCATCACGACCATACCGGCAAAAACCGCAGTAAATACCCACATAAAATCCGAAAACACCGGATCAGGCCGGCAATGCGTCTCCGGGATCACCATTAAACGCATCCCCTTGTGCTGATCGGGGAAGTCCTTCTTGATCTGATCCGCCAGACCAGAAATCTCAGCACGTGCCTTACCAAGGCTAATCCCCGGCTTCAGCCGGGCAAAGAGCCGCCACATCGGCGTGCCGCGCTGGGTCAGCATTTGCTCCCCACCACTCAGGAACTGGGGTGCGAAGGTGCTGGGCACAAACGTGCTCAAGGCCATCGCCCAGTGCATCCCTCCGAAGTTCTCCGGGGTAACCCCGATCACCATGAATGGCGTTCCATTGAGCTGGATGGTTCGGCCCACGATCTGGGGGTCGCCGCCAAACCGTCGCTGCCAGTAACGATGGCTCAGGATCGTGACCGGCACATCGCCCGCCCGTTCGCCCTCATCCACCCGGAAGGTTCGTCCAAGGGCGACACCTACGCCGGCAAAGGCGAAGTAGTTCGGAGATACAACCTCCACCCAGGTGCGCTCGGGGACGAGGCCTGCCATGCCGATATGCGCCGGCGAGGGGAAACTGGCCGTCAGATCGCTGAACACCTGGTTGCGGTCCCGCAAGTCCTTGAAGTCTGGATAGGACAAACCGTGAGGCAGGCCGAGGTTGTCACTACGCTGGAGCACCATTACGACTTCATGGGGATTACGAATCCGAAGCGGTTGTAGAAAGAACACGCTCACGAGACTGAAGATGTTCGCGTTAACGCCGATCCCAAAGGCTAGCGTCACGATCGCGACAACGGTGAAACCAGGGCTTTTCCACAGCATCCGGAGGGCAAAACGAAGGTCATTCATGTTTTGTTTTCGGCATTCCGATGGCCACTTTTTCATATAGCAAATTCCGAGCCATGCCATTTATCCTTGGCTAATCCATTCTCAATTAATGAGAAACGCCTGGACTCTTTCAGTTCAACAGCCAATGGGAGTCCGTTTGAGGGATGGCTTGGTCCCAGAAATGGGAAAGGGGTGCGGCCAAAATCCGGACGGCGGCGGGTCAACTCCTGGGTTTACCGTCCGACGGAAAGGAAGCAGTCGGCGAACAAGTGGGACTAACCGCCAATCTTCACTAATTACCACGAATAGAAAAACCTTTGAGCCTTTTTATTGATTTAAAATAGTCGTAGATGCGTACCCGTAAAGCTGAAATCCTTTGAATGCGTGAAGATTGGCGACAATAAGTGGCTGAAAACAGTTGCGGTGGGTATTCGCAATCTTGATCTGGATCAAAACTGAGCAGGCGAAATCGGTTAGGTTAAGCGCAAAAAGAAGACCGACTATGGAAGCGACATCAAAACAGACAACTCAAGGGCCTGTTCTGCTGGCGGACCTGGTGCAATATCAGGAAGGCTCTGTGGTCAGCCGCGAGATCCTCAAGAAATCAACCGGCAGCGTGACTGTATTTGCCTTTGATGCGGGGCAGGGATTAAGCGAACACACCGCGCCCTTCGACGCCCTGGTCCAGATTCTGGATGGGGAGGCGGAAATCGCGGTGGCAGGGAAGCCGCATTCGGTGAAAGCGGGAGAACTGCTCCTCATGCCCGCCCATCAGCCTCACGCGCTGAAAGCATTGAAACGCTTCAAGATGCTCCTCATCATGATCCGGTCTTAGGATCGGTCCACAAAGGGGCTTTCGTCTGCCGGGAGCCATAAAACCTGCAAGTAAGGGCATGTGGTGAACGGAATTTCCGTATTGCCATGCCAGGCGGGGGTAGTGTAGGAACTCACGCCGTCGCAAAAGGCGAATATTGGCTGCCACAGCCAAATCGCGCTAAGAGGCATGCCGAATTCCGGGTTTCTCTCGAAGGGGATGGAATCAGGAGAATGGTTTTCAACCGCCTGCGACTGCGGGCCTTCCGGATTTCCTGACGGAACAGGATCGCCCAGGATTTGTGAGATGAGCGAAGAGAGCATGGCTGAAATACAGCGCCGCCGGACATTTGCGATCATATCGCATCCCGACGCGGGCAAAACGACTTTGACGGAGAAAATGCTGCTTTACGGCGGTGCGGTCCAGTTGGCGGGATCCGTCACAGCCCGAAAAAACCAGCGGGCGACAACTTCCGATTGGATGGAGCTGGAAAAAAAGCGCGGCATCTCCATCAGTTCGACGGTGCTTCAGTTCAATTACCGGGATTATTGTGTCAACCTGCTGGACACCCCGGGGCACAAGGATTTCTCGGAGGACACCTATCGGGTGCTGACGGCGGTGGATTCCGCCATCATGGTGATTGATGCCGGCAAGGGGATTGAGAGCCAGACCCGGAAGCTGTTTGAGATCTGCCGTCAGCGCGGCATCCCGATTTTCACATTTTTCAACAAGCTCGACCGGCCGGCGCGGGATCCCCTGATGTTGCTGGACGAGCTGGAGAATGTCCTGGGGTTGCATGCTTACGCGATGAACTGGCCGCTGGGGGACGGGACCTCATTCCGGGGGGTCTACGATCGGCTGAGCCGGCAGGTGCACTTTTTTGAGCGCGTGCCCGGAGGGGCATTCCGGGCACCGGTGACAGTCTTGGATCTGACCGATCCCCAGGTCCAGGAACGGATGGAGCCCGATGTCTACCGGCGGGTGGTTGAGGAGATGGCCATGCTGGAAGGGGCGGGCGCCGGTTTTAATGCGGAGGCCGTGAATGCGGGCAAGCTGACTCCGGCGTTTTTCGGAAGTGCGGTGAATAATTTCGGCGTGCAACTGCTGCTGGACGCCTTTTTGGAGAAGGCCTCCCCGCCAAAATCGCGTCCGGCAATCGGGCGGATGGTTCAGCCGCAGGACCCGGACTTTTCGGGCTTCATTTTCAAGATCCAAGCTAACATGGATCCCAAGCACCGGGATCGACTGGCGTTTGTCCGCGTCTGCTCAGGCAAGTTCACGCGCGACATGACTGTCATTCACACCCGCACCGGCAAGCGCGTCCGGTTATCCAGCTCTCATAAGCTGTTCGCCCGCGAACGCGAAACAATCGATGAAGCTTACGCTGGCGACGTGGTCGGTTTGGTGGGACACGGCGAGTTTGGCATTGGCGATACCCTGGCGGAAGACAGCAGCCTGGTCTACGACGAGATCCCGCGTTTCAGTCCGGAGTGTTTTGCCTGGCTGCACAGCGCGAATACCGCGCAATTCAAACGCTTCCGAGAGGGACTCGACCAACTACTTCAGGAAGGAGTGGTGCAATCGCTCCTTCTGAAGGATGCCACGCAGCGCGTGCCCCTGCTCGCCGCCGTGGGCCCCCTCCAGTTCGAGGTCGTACAATACCGCTTGCAGACGGAATACGGGGCGGAATCACGCCTGGAACCGGCGCCGTGGCGCATCGCCCGATGGATCGCGTCATCCGTGGATGAGAACGATCGCAAATCCATGGAACTCCCCACCGGCAGCCGGATGGCGACCGATGGCGAGGGCCAGACGGTCTTGCTGTTTGCGGAGGACTGGGCGCTTCGGCATTTCCAGGAGCGCCATCCGCGAATCACTCTCCTGGTTCAGCCCCTGTCTTCCCGCCGCCCGGTCAGCCTCGAGGTCGCGGTCTCCTAACACTCCAGCGACACTTCGGATCGCGGCTATGTCCGACGGGCTGAATCCCAGACATTCCATCGTTGTTCCCAACATTTGAGGGCCTTCGTATTCGGCCTGCCATTATTCGCGTTTATTGGCGTCCATTCGCGGTTCAGTCGTTTTATTGGCGGTTCAGGTCGGATCTTTTGCTTTTGCATTTCCCGTTCAAAAGGAACAGGATGCCCCATGAATAATCACCAAATCTCCATTGTGCTGTTCTCAGTCCTTTTTGGCAGCGCTTTAGCTTTGAACGCAGCCGAGGAGTTCACCGGTCTCGATCTTAACCTGGGCAATCTGTATCGCACCTCGAAAGCCCAATCCCGATCGATCTGCCCCGAGAATTTCACCGGGGAAAAGGGCAAGGCGGGAATGGCCACTGAAGGCACCGGCAAGAATGCCTCACGGGACCTGGGCCAAACGTGGAAGGTCTCTCCCTCGGTCGTCGTCAAGGCCGGAACCACTTTTACTTTGGGAGATATCAAAGGGCCTGGGTGCATCCAGCAGATCTGGATGACACCGACCGGCAATTGGCGACGTTCCATCCTGCGGTTCTACTGGGACAACGAGACCGAACCTTCGGTGGAATGCCCGGTGGGCGACTTTTTTGCCTGCGGCTGGGGGCAGTATTGCCAAATCAATTCCCTGGCGGTCTGCGTCAATCCCGGCAGCGCCTTCAACTGTTACTGGCCCATGCCCTTCCGAAAGAAGGCCCGCATCACCCTGGAAAATATCGATGATAAGGACATGGTCCTCTATTACCAGGTCAATTACACTCTGACAAAGATTCCGAAGGACGCCGGGTATTTCCACGCCCAATTCCGCCGCGAAGACCGACTCAAGACCAAAGGCATGTATACCATCCTCGATGGCGTCCAGGGCCAGGGTCATTACGTGGGCACCTACATGGCTTGGGAAGTGTTCAGTCCCGGCTGGTGGGGCGAGGGCGAGATCAAGTTCTACATGGATGGCGATCGCGAGTTTCCGACGATCTGCGGCACAGGGACCGAGGATTATTTTTGCGGTTCGTACAATTTTGAAAACCGGGAAACCAAAAAATACCAGATGTTTTCCACGCCTTATTCGGGATTGGCCCAGGTCATTCCGCCCGACAAGATTTACGAGCCCGGCCAGCGGTTTGGTCTGTATCGTTGGCATATCGGCGATCCGGTTCGTTTTGGCCAGGACCTTCGGGTGACCATCCAGGCCTTGGGCTGGCAAGAGGGCGGCCGCTACCTCCAATTGGTGGACGATGTCGCTTCAGTGGCTTACTGGTATCAGACCGAGCCCCACGCGAAATTTCCGAAACTTCCGGGCAAAGACCAGCTGAATTGGTGATCTCGACTCAGGGATTGGGAGGAAACAAATCCCGATTCTGCCGGATCGAGGCGGGAAGGAAGTTGTCCGCAAGCGCGTTGACAGCCGTTTTCACGTCGCTGACCACCAACTGGAGTTCCGACGCGAGGGGATTTTCCCACTGGGCATTGACCGAAAGCCATAGTTCGCGGTTCACTACCGTCCAATGCTGCTCGAGGGCTTGGATCGGATTATGAGGATCCGGACTGCCGGAACGCGTGATGGCCGGTGGATGGGATCCGGGTTGCTGTGATAAAAAGAGCAGAACGGCCAGCAGGACGCAGGCCAGGCCGGTGGCGGTAAATGCGAGCGGTCGCAATCCGACTGGCGCGGGTTCCCGGATCGATTCGGATCGTGAAAGGGCGCTCAGGATTCTGGTTTCGAGAAAGGGGGGCGCGCTGGCGCGATCGGCTGCGGCGGATTGTCTCAGGTGATGGATCACCCTCAGTTCCGTCTGATAAAAGGACCGGCACGCCGGGCATTGAGCCAAATGCCGCTGCAGTTTGAGAGGCGGGTTGAGACCGAGATCCAAGGCTCGCCGCGCATTGCGGCGATGGAGCCAACAGTTCAGCATTGCCGGTATCATAAGCTAATGACGATGGGTTAAGTGTCGGGCCAATTCGCGGCGGGCCCGATGCAGCAGCACGCGAACATGAAGGGTGTTGGTCCGCATCACCCGCGCGATCTCCGTTAAATCCAAGTCCTCACCATACCGCAGCCAAAGGGCTTCGTACTGCTTCTTTTTCAGCCGGCGGGCGACGGTCCACAAGGAAGATTGGGCGTCGGATACCTCCAATTGCTCGGCGGGATCAGGGGCGCTGGACCTGTGATCTTCGGGCAAGGGATCGAATCTGGGTGTGCGCTGGCAATGGTTAATCGCGGTGTTTCTCGCGATGGTGAATATCCAGGCGGTAAAGGAGCAGGTCGTGTCAAAGCGATGTATGCTGCGATACGCTTTCAGGAAGGTCTCCTGAGTGAGATCCTGGGCGTCAGCGTGGTTGCCTGACCACCGAAGAATGAAATGAAAAATCCGGTCGGCATATTGACGGACCAGGAGTTCAAAGGCATCCCGGCAACCGGCCTGGCATTGACCGGCTAATTCCTCGGGACTTTTTATTTCACATTCCTCAACCGTTGTCATGGATGCCTGCGGTTTTTCTCAGATTCGTCTTCCCCGGACGCTCCTGTCAAGTTGCTCATCGACACGCCCCGTCAGCGTTTCAGGGTTCACGGAAATCACCAACGCACGGTTCAGGGTTGTTTCTTGGATTCGGATTCCAGATGGATATTAATATCGATCTCGGGATGCTTCTGGCCAATCATTTTCAACACATTGGTCACCGGGTATTCGACACTGGCGTTGACCATCCGATGGTTTGTGGTCACCTGGATCACGGGGAGAAAGGCGTTGGGATTATTGGCCTGGCTTAAGGCCAGGAGAGCAGCCATGCCTTGGATCACCTGCTGCATCTGGCCCGCGCCTTCCGGGTTCTTTGCCTTGAGGGCCAAGCTGATATAAACCTGTTTCTGGCGTTCACCCATCATCAACTGGCCACCTTGCGCCGTTTGCAGAATCTTGGCCTGGGGCGGCAAATGGGTGCCGATGCCACCGCCCTCTTTGTCTCCTCCTAAGTTCATAGTGTTGAATCCTTCGGCCACTCCCAAGAAGAAGAAGCTGTTGCCGATGGCCGGGAAGTCTGCGAACACACCGCTCGTTTTCATATGGCCGGTCTTGCCCTGAACCACCTGCAAGGCTTGTTCCAGTTGCGAACGGGATTTGGAAACCAGCAACAGTCCCGAGGATTGGGGCGAGAAAAAGACTTCGTTTTTTAACGAAAAAAGTGCGAAGGGCTCATCCTGGAGTTTTTGGAGCGGGCCAGTGGTCATTTGTGTGAGATTCGTCTGTCGCTTGAGCAGGTCATGGGCGATGTCGACGACGGCGAGGGTGGTTTGGATGATTAATATGCCATTGGCATCGGGGGGTTTCTGATAGCCCGTTCCGAATGCGGTGAACGAATGGATCTTCTTGGGATCCAAATCCAGGTTGAGGTTCTTTTTGGCCTCGGCCAGTGGCTGTTCCAGTTTCTTATCGACCATTTGACTGATAAGAATCTGCCCCAGCCGTGTGCTTCGGAAATTGTCCACATCAATATGAACCAGCCATTTGGCATCAGCTGGCACGAGCTCCTGCCGCAGAGGAGCCGCCTGCATGGTTATCATCAAGCCTGGCACCAAAAGCAGACTTCCCAACAAGTTTTTCATGGTTCGACCTTTCGAGTTCATCATCCGGTGTTTACCGGCGCCGTTCGAGGGCAGCCGTTACCTGGATATTCCCGCAAACCCGGTGTCAGGTTACAAAAATTTCAGGGATTGCCGCGTGCGGGCACGCGGAGGAAGGCGGCCTGGGCGAGGGGGGTAATCCGCGCAGCTTAGGGCCTGTTTGAAAATTCCGAAGGGCCTATACACGACGTCATAAATACTTGCGTATGCCGCGGCGAAGATTTTTGGTGCCGGACGCGAAGCGAGGAAGGAGAATATCGCAGGGATCTTTGACTGACGAGCAACAAAGTCCGGTGCCAAAAAGACCGCCGCCCTGCGGGTTGATCAGGAGAGGGCCATCTGGCTTCGTTTCTCCTCACTCACAGACCGCAACGGGTATGCTCGTTCGTCGTGCCTCGCCATATAGCCCTCTCCCGATCAACGGCATGCGCAATTATTTATGACGTCGTGTATAACTCAACCGAGGAAGGTTCCGGGAGTGGATCGGATTCGGGGGTTGGCCACTCGACGAAAAACGTGGCGCCGTGTCCGGGTTCACTCTCGCAGCCCACCGACCCATTCATCAGTTCCACCATTTTTTTCACAATGGACAGCCCTAATCCTGTGGATGGCTCGTTGGCCGTCGGCCGGGCGCTTAATCGGGCAAATTTGCCGAATAACCGGGTCTTGTCTTCAGGGGTCAGGCCGGGGCCTTGATCCTGGACTTCGATGCGGATCCGGTCTTCATTGGAGTCGGCACGGATCTGGATGGCCTTGCCGGGAGGCGAATACTTGATGGCGTTGGAAATGAGGTTGCCGATCACCTCGGTCGCGCCTGTGAAATCCAGGTCGGCTGGCAATGCGGTCAGGGGACAATCCAGAATGAGCGATTGTTGTTTGGCGGCGGCCTTGTTGTCGTAGCTGTTGACGACATCCACCAGAATCTCCCGCAAATCACACCGGGTCAGGTTGAGTTGCCATTTGCCGGACTCGATGGCATTCACATCCAGGAGGTTATTGACCAATTGCAGCATGTGATCGACCGAATTGGTCATAATTTCAAACAACGATTCCTGACGTTCATCTGCGGGACTGGATTCGGGGCGGATCATTTCAATGCAGCTCATCAGGTTGTTCAGGGGATTGCGCAAATCGTGGGCGGCAATGGACATCAGTTCGTTTTTCTCATTGTTCATTTCGCGCAATTGATTGGCGTAACGCTGCAAGGCTTCGCGGTTCTGTTTCAGTTCCAGATGGGTCTTCACCCGAGCCAGCAGTTCCATGGCGTTGAAAGGTTTGGTCACGTAGTCGACCGCGCCAGACTCGAAGGCCTCGACCAGGTGGCCCGTTTCGGAACTTGCAGTCAAAAAAATCACAGGAATCTCCTGGGTGGCCGGGTCATTTTTCAGGCGGCGGCAGACTTCCATGCCGTCAATTTCTGGCATCATCAGATCCAGAAGAATCAGGTCCGGCAACTGATTGACGATACGCGCCAAGGCCTGGCGTCCACTGGTGGCCGGCATGACTTCATAGCCGGCCTCTGTAAGGATCGAACCGACAATCTGGATGTTCCTGGTGCAGTCATCCACGATGAGAACAATGGCACTGGACGACTTCACGTCGTCACTGTCATCGAGGATGAATTCGGGCGGAGCAATCATGGCGGAGGTAGCATTCATAGTTTACTTAATGAGTCGGGACAACATGCCCGAGGGGCAGGGAAGAAGACAGGGCGGATTCGCTGCCAAGGGACCGGGCCACAAGGCGGTCCTGTAAATTTGCGATGACGGCGGGAAAATCGGCCAGCGTCCTGGGAAGATGATCCAGATCGAGTTCCTGAGCCTGCTGCAGCAATCGATCCGCGTAGCAGCTCAAGGCGGAAGCTCGATGGCTTTGTCCCCAATGCCGCAATTGTTGGGCAAACAAGCCGATACGGCGGACAGCCAGAGTCTGACAGAGGGCCGGCCAAGTTTGCTGTTGTTCCCGGATCAGATGATCCAAAAGAACGGGCCAGGTGGCGGTCGAGTCTTCCTGCGTCGAATCTGGATCAGCGGGCGCCGCCGCCTCAGCCTGGTCGCGGGGTTCGATCGGCTCCGAAGATTTGACCTTGAGGAATCGGGCCAGTTCGCCGGCGATTTCCCGCTCTTGAAAGGGCTTGCGGACGAAACCATCACAGAGCGCCTTGGCCTTGGCCTCTTCCTCCTTGATGGTGGAAGCCGTAATGGCGATCACAGGAATTTGGCGCAAGCTGGCATCGGCCTTCATCCGGGCCGCCGCTTCAAAGCCGTCCATCACCGGCATCCGCATATCAAGGAGAATAATGTCGGGATGATGGCGGCGCACGGCGTCGAGCGTTTCCTGGCCATTGGTGGCTTCGACAAGGCAGTGGCCGCCTGCCTCGAACAATCCCCGCAGCAAATCCCGGTTGAGCTCGGCATCATCGGCAATCAGCACGGTCGCGGGCTCGAACTGGGACAACGTATCCCTGGCTTTTTCGACGGGCATCGAAGTCACGGCAACCGGGACCACCTCAACGTCCTTGAACTCGACGCGAAACGTGCTGCCTTGACCCGGCTGGCTCGTGACGGTGACCGTTCCGTTCATCATCTGAGCCAGACGCCGCGTGATGGCCAGGCCCAATCCCGTGCCGCCATATTTCTTGGTGCTCTGCCCGCTGGCCTGGGAAAACGACTGAAAGATCAGCTCTTGCTGGTCCAAGGGAATGCCCATGCCCGTATCTTCAATTTCAAGAAAAATGCTGCGATGCAGAGAGCCTGGAGACACCTGTCCGGGCCAGGCGCGGATGATGACCGAGCCTTGGTCGGTGAATTTCAGCGCATTGCCCACCAGGTTGAAGAGGATCTGCCGAAACCGAACTTCATCCAGCATCAAGTCCCGGGGCAGTTCCGCATCCAGGCGCACAGCGATCTGCAGGCCCTTTTCTTTGGCCTTCTGGGAAAAGATGTGCTGGACCTCCTCGATGATCTGGGGCAAACAGACAGGCTCGAATTTGACAATCATCTTGCCGGCTTCGATTTTGGAGAGGTCCAGGATGTCGTTGATCAAAGCAAGCAAGGCGCGTCCGCTGGAAGAAATGGCCTGGAGGTATTTGCGATGTTTCGGGAGGATTAACTCATGGCCCAGGAGATCCGCGAAGCCCAGAATGGCATTCATCGGGGTGCGGATCTCATGAGACATGTTGGCCAGAAACTCGCTCTTCGCCCGATAGGCGGCCTGGGCGGATTCCTTGGCCTGGAGGGCCTCCGCCTCGGCGTTCTTGCGGGCGGTGATGTCCAGTCCGTAAAAATTGGCATACCCGGCTTCGACCACGGACGCCACCACAAACACGAACACCCGCTCTCCGCAACGCCATTCGAACTCTCGCTTTCCGCCGGCGTCAAACGAGGCCTCCAGGAGTTCGCTCCAATCGCCCGTCAGGAAATCGCCTTCCTGGCAGTTGAGAGCCTGGAGGACCGCCTGTCCGGCGGCATTGCTGTAGAGGACCTGGCCTTTGCGGCTGAAGCGCATGACCGGATAAGGGCTTTCGGCGGGGATCCGAGCCAGCACCTCATTCTCCCGCAGGGTTCGCTGCAGATCGTGGTTCGTGGCCAAAATCCTGTTTTTGAGATCGGCAGTGTTGCGGGCCACCACCAGGGCGTCGGCGCATGTGCCCAGCATGATCGAGAGCAACCGGTAGCTGATCTCCTGGCTCGCACTGGCCTCCTCTCGCATCAGACCACAAAACATGCCGACCGTGTGATTGGCAATCCCCAGCGCGTGCAGCAATCCCCGATACCGCGAATTGGACTTCTCCGGGCTGAAAAATACCGGCCGCCCCTGCCGCAAGGCCCAGGAAAAACGGCCGCTCTTGATCTGTTCGCCCACAAGGCTTTCGATCAGGTTCGTCTCGGCGGCCGGAAGACAGAGCGCCGCTTCGAAGCTGAAGTCATTCGGATTCACCAGAAAGAAGGCCGATGTCTTGAACAACCTCAGCCCGGCCAAATAATGACTGGCCACCTGGAGAATCCCCGAGATGCCTTGCTGGGTCTTAATATCGCGCTGGAAATACTCGAGGGCGGTGAACAGCCCCAGGAGATCATCGTTCGGCTGCCCACCTTGCTGTAACCGGTCGATGCCAGACTTGAAAAAATCGGCAAAGATGGACTGCGAGCTCTCTTCCATCACCCGGTCCCTCCCTTGGCCGGAAGAAAGGCCTTTTCCACCGCCGCCAACTGGTCATCCATGGCCGTGACAACCGACTCCAAGACATCGGGCGGCAGGTTCAAACGTTCCCACGCCTTGTCATGAAGTGTTGGCACAACTCTTTGCCCCGAACTGCCCCATTGCATCGCGTTGACCAGGTGATCGGCAACATGAGTGATCGATGCCTCCAGTTGAAAGGCGCCGGCGGATAAAGGATGATGGTGATAACGCACGCCCGCCACTAGGTTGGCCGGATAATTCCAGGCCCGCAACAGACATTCGCCAATCTCCGTATGATCGAATCCCAAGACCTCCCGCTCCGTTTCTCGGAGAGACTCGGACGACAACGGGTAGGCCTTGAACACGAATCGCGATTTCTCCGGATCCTGGGCGTAAAGCACCAAGCGTCCGATATCGTGCAGCAATCCCAGCACAAACAGCTTCTCGGGCTTGGGCATCCGCCGGCTCAAGGCCAGTTGGCGCGCCGCCACACCGCAAGCCAGGCTGTGCTGCCAGAACGATTTCATGTTGACAAGATCAGCGGATATTCCCTCAAAAATCTCCACCACCGTGGAAACCGTGATCAAATCCTGCACCTGCTGGATTCCGATCAGACTGATGGTCTCCGAAACGGTTTCGACCCGGCACGGAAATCCGTAGAAAGAACTGTTGCCCAGCTTCAACAAACGGGCCGTCAGATCTGGATCCTTTTCAATAACCTCGCCCACATCGGTCAAGGTGCTTTGCGGATTGTCCAGCACAGCCTCGATCTCCGCCAGCACACTGGCGTAGGATCCCAGGCTTGGCACGCCGGCAATCAGATTTTCAATGGGATGTCCCATGAGCAAGCGTCATCATCACACGACGGAGAATCGCCAAACGCAGGATTTCCTGTTGGACAGGACTGCTGTCATCCAGGCTCCGAAACCGTTTCCGGACATCGGCGGTGATTCTCTGGAGCATTTCGGGAGGGATCGTCCGAAGCGGATCCACCGGTTCGTTCACCTGGTCTCCCGCCTCCACGACAACCTCCTCAATGCCCCACGTCAGGAGGATATTGATGTGTTTCTCAGTCAGTCGGGTGCCCGCCGGGATCAACAACATGTCGTCCATGTTCTTGACATCCGTCGCGGCCACCATGTTTTCCCGCAGCGATTCTGTTTTGATCTTCGGCATGCCGAGGTGGATTCACTTTGGCCTCGAAGAAAGGCGTTTCCACACCCACACCCAAATCCAAGGCCGTGTTTTCAGTGCCCGGAAACGCGCTCTCATTGGTCTGGGACTGCCCTCCCCCGCCGATTCCGGCTCTCGAGTTTCTCTATCGGTATGCCGGAGTAAAACTTGAGCGCGGGCTGTCCGTCCCGGCATCAAGCCCCGCGTTTTTCGGTGACAGGATTCCTCCGCCTGAAATAAAGTCGCTGCCAGATACCATGAAATGCCTGATTACCGCCGGCCCCACTTTCGAACCCCTCGATCAGGTCAGACGATTGACCAATTTCTCAACGGGCACTCTGGGTTCAAAACTGGCCAACCACCTCGTCGCGCGCGGCCACCAGGTTCTCCTATTGCTCGGGCAGGCCAGTTCGTGTCGTGTGGAGCTGCAGGCTCAGGAATTGGAGCACTTCACGACCACGGATGACCTCCGACAACGGCTATGCCGCCGACAAAACCAAGGCGTCGAGGCGGTGTTCCATGCTGCCGCCGTCAGCGACTTCGCCTTCGGCCGGATTTCACGGCGCACGCCAGACGGCAACCTCCAGGATGTGGCCGCAGGCAAAATCAGCACCAGCGAAGGTCCCTTGCTGGCCGAGCTGCTGCCCACCCCCAAGCTCATCGAATACTTCCGCGATTGGTTTCCAGATGCCTGCCTCGTCGGATGGAAATACGAAGTCGATGGAGCGCACGACACCGTGATCATGCAGGCGCGCCGGCAAATTGCCCGCTGCCGCACCAACGCCTGTGTAGCCAATGGCCCGGCGTATGGACCAGGCTTTTGCCTGGTCGGCTCGGACGGATCGGCTCGGCCTCTTCCCGACGCAAAAACGCTGTTTGAAGCCCTGGAACATAGCGTCTACGCCTGGATAGCCTCCCGGTAATCCCCCCCTACCGAGCGGTTCCCTTAAGCCCTGAATAGATATCGCGACAATATTTATCGCAGCCACGATATTTTTTGTCGCGACAAATTAGTTCGTAGCTGCGATAAATATTGTCGCGACGCCGTATGGCTGTCTGAGCCAGTCGAGGGCTGCATGGGGAGGGCGTGATGTTTCGGTTTACTCGACGATGATATCGTTGCGGATTTTGAATTTGGCGATGCGTTTGCGGAGGGTGGCGCGGGTGATGCCGAGGAGTTGAGCGGCCTTGACCTGATTCCCCTGGGTTGCCTTGAGGGCCTGGATGACCAGGAGGCGCTCGACAGCGGGGATGATCTTAAGCTGGTCATCCCGCCGGGCCCATTCGAAGAGCAGGCGGGTGAGGGATTCGAGGTCGGCGGGGGAGGAAGGGCCGAGAGTCGAGGGCAAGGCGGGCGGTTGGGTTTTGGGCCGCAGACGGGGCTCGACGGGAGCAAGGCGGTTTTGGGTGATTTCGAGCGGGAGATCCTGAGGCAGGATGAGGTCGGTTTTGGCCATCACCAAGGCTCGTTGGACGGCATTTTCGAGCTCTCTGACGTTACCGGGCCAGGGGCATGCTTGCAGGATGTCGACCGCTTCGCGTGCAATGGATTTTTTGGGCGCTTTTTGCTGTCGAGCATATTTATTGAGAAAATAATCGACGAGCAGGGGGATATCGGCGCGACGTTCGCGCAAGGGAGGCAGATGGAGTCGCACGACATTCAGCCGGTAGAAAAGATCTTCCCGGAACTGCCGGGTGGCGACGGCATTTTCGAGGGGTTTATTGGTGGCAGCGATAATTCGGACATCGACCTGGAGGGGCTGGTTGCCGCCAACACGTTCGAACTGACCGGACTGGAGCACCCGGAGGATTCGGGTTTGGGTGGAGAGGCTCATGTCGCCGATCTCATCCAGGAAGAGGGTGCCCTGGTGACATTGTTCGAACTTGCCAATCCTTTGGGCATTGGCGCCGGTAAAGGCGCCCTTTTCGTGGCCAAAGAGTTCGCTCTCGAGGAGGTTTTCCGGGATAGCGGCGCAATTGATGGCGAGATAAGGTTGATGGCTGCGTTGACTGTGATGGTAGATGGCTCGTGCGACCAATTCTTTGCCGGTGCCACTTTCGCCGGTAATCAGGACGGTGGCGTTGGAGGTGGCCAGTTGACCAATAGTTTTGAAGACATTCTGCATGGGGTTGGTGCGGCCGATGATGCTGGCCGAGTAGTCGTCGGAGTCGAGCAACGGCTGGCAGGAGACGACTTGCCTCATGTCTTGGGAGGCTTTCAAGGCATTGAAGACGACTTCCTTCAGGCGCGGCACATCGAAGGGTTTGAGGAGGTAATCATACGCGCCGAGTTTCATAGCCTCGATGGCGGTTTGGGTGGTGCCGTAGGCGGTCATCATGATAACGGGCAACTTGGGGGCGATTTGGCGGATGCGCCGCAAGGTTTCCAAACCGTTGATTCCGCCGAGGCGGATATCCATGATGACCAGATCGGGCTGGGCTTTGGGCACAAGTTTCAAGCCTTCTTCGCCGTTGTTGGCGGAGATGATTTCGACGGACGGCGAATCAAAGATGCGGCGAAACGAATATTGCACATCGGTCTCGTCATCGATCAAGAGCAGTCGATCCATAGGCAGAGCCTGAACGATTGGGCGAAAAATATCAGGAAAAAATTCAGATTGATTTCGGGGTGGCGCCGAGGCGATCCCCGACCCAGCGACGGGCTTCCTCCGCGGTTTTGAGTTCGTCCTGGAGCTGTTTTTCGCGGATTTCGGCGAGGAGCGATCCCAGGTGAGGGCCTTCCTGCATGCCCATGTCCAGGAGGTCGCGTCCGGTCAGGAGGGGGGGGCGGAGGGTTGGCGTTCGACGAAGGGCTTCGCTTTCGCGCTGAAGGAATTGGTAAATGTCCAACTGGCCGTGGGAAGCGAGGCAATCGAGGCGATGCAATTGGAGTTCGGTGGGGAAGGTTGGGCGCAGGAGCATGCGGCGCAGGGTGGCCTTGCGCATCTGGAGAGCATCCTTGAGCTGCATATGCATTCGCACGCAAGTGGTAATTTCCTCGAGGCGCCGCCGTGGAAAGCGGAGCCGTTTTAAGAGTGCGCCGGCGAGGGTGGCTCCAACTTGTTCATGGCGAAAGAAATGGATGGACTGACTGATGGGATCTCGACTGGCCGTGGCTGGCTTGCCAATATCATGGAGGAGAACGGCCCAAACGAGGACGGACGAGGCGTTGGCGGGAAGGACGGTCAACATTTTGAGCAGGTGCTGGTAGACGGTTCCTTCCGGATGAGACTCCGGGGGTTGTTCGCACGGAATCGTGGCGGCCACTTCGGGAAGCACGTGGTCAAGCAGGCCGTTATGCCGGAGGCCATCCAATCCCCGGGCGGCATGCGGAGGGAGGAAAAGCCGGAGGAGTTCATCGCGGATTCGTTCAGCGCTGACGAGGCGAATTCGGGGCGCCAAAAGCCGGATGGCATTGGAGGTATCGGCTTCGAGGGAGAAGTTGAGAGTGGCGGCGAACCGAATGGCGCGGAGCAAGCGCAGATGGTCTTCGGCGAATCGCTCCTGGGGATCACCGATGGTACGGATCAATCGGTCGCGCAGATCCTGCTGACCATCGACCCAGTCGAAGACTCGGCCGGTCATGGGATCGAAGAACAGTCCGTTGATGGTAAAATCGCGGCGTCGGGCATCAGCCTGGGCATCACCAAAGGCCACACGGGAGGGATGCCGGCCATCTTCGTAGCCAGATTCGGATCGGAAGGTTGCGACTTCGAACCAGATGCGATTGAGGCTGACCAGCACCACGCCGAACTGTCGTCCGACGGGCCGGGATTGAGGGAAAAGGGCGAGAACAGTTTCGGGACGGGCGGATGTGGCGATATCGTAGTCCTTGGGTTTTTGTTGGAGCAGGAAATCGCGCACGCACCCCCCGACCCAATAGGCATCGTGGCCGGTCCCACGCAAACGCCGCACGATTTCCCGGGCGGCTGTTTGCATTTCAGACGGTTCCGCGAAGGAGGGGCAGCGGGGATTCACGATGAAGGAAAGCGGGGAGGTTGGTTATCGGTCCGAGATTGGATTATCAGTTTATCAGTTCCAGGAGAATGGAGAATCAGGAATGAGTGACTTCATAAAGGTGTTGGCGGTCCCGAAGAAAAAGGTAGACGGCCCCGCCGCCGAGGCTCCAGATCAGGCTGCCGGCATAGGCGAGCAGGGACAGGGAGAGGGCCGAGGTGGCCGGGGTATTGATTTCGGGCACAGCCAGCATCAGGACATACAGGTTCTCTCGAATTCCGAGACCATTGGGGGTAATCGGGATGGCCGAGATGCAAATGATGATGGGGACGACCAGCAGCAAAACCGGCGGGGACAGATGCAGGTCGAGTCCGAAGGCCAAAGCCATCACTTGACCCACGCAGGCCAGGTTTAGGATCATGGACACACCCAGCATTTTCGCCAGCATGACGGGTTCCCGGCCGATTCGCCGGGCTGCGTCGAGGGCGCGCTCGAGCAAATCGCCTTTGGGCAAGGCCCGAAGCCAGTGCCGGGCCTGCGGCCAATGACGGGATAATCCTCCCCAGAAGGCGATCAACAGGAAGACAGCGCAGCCAACCATCATAAGGAGGATCAGACCGGCCAGAGCAGCCAATCGTTCGTGTGACCTCAGCAAGGAAAGGTTGGGAACCATCATACAGCCGGCGAACGTCAGCATGGCAAAAAGACCGATGATCCGGTCCACAAGAACCGTCATGACCGCTTCGGGTTTCTGGTGGTGGGTTTCGCGCGCGGCATAGTAGGCCTTGATCAAGTCTCCTCCGGAGGAGCCCAAAAGAAAGGAGTTAAAGAAATGAGCGACCAGGGAGATTTCCAGGGCGCGGCCGGCTGGCAGATGGAGCCCCTGGGTCTGCATGACCAGGCGCCAGCGCCAAACCCCAATGAAAATCGTGAGTCCCATGAAGAGGAGGGAGAGGATGAAGGCGATCGGATGGACCAGGTTCAGAGTGTGCCACAACTCGCGAGGGCCGTAGTGCCAGGCGGCGCGCCACTGTTCCGGCCGGGAGAGTTGGTCGAACTCCTGTCCCAGGGCCTGCAAGGCGAGGCGGCCTTCCTGCGTGAAGATCCTGTGGAAAATCCACGCCAGCAGAAGCCCGCATATGGTCAGCCGCCACAGCAGGCTCCAAATGGCTTTTGGCTTGGTCACGTTTCTCCCCAGATTGACTTCAGATGAAGCAAACCCTGACGGATCTCCTCGGCTTCAACTCCGGGTGACATTTCAAGGATTCGGAGATGGTGGGACTGAATGAACGGACGCAACGAGGCGAAATCGATCACTCCCGTGCCGGGAGGGCAATGATCCCGGGCTGGAAACTGAACGTCATGGATATGGCAGCCCAGAAGGCGATGGGCGAGGTTTTCCATGTGGATGACGTGGTTCATGAACCCGAGATTTTCCTTGATCTGGGCGTGGCCGGTATCGTGCCAATAGCCGATAGCCGGATGATTAAGCTCCTGGAAGAACCAGGGGAAATCCTCCTCGAGGGGGATTTCTTCGACGGCTTCCCGGTTCTCAACGCCGAGCCGGACTCCGAGTCGCTGGGCATGATCCGCGAGGCGCAGGACCATTTCATTGGCGAGCTGAACGTGTTTTTCCTTGCGGGCCTCGCGTTTGGAAATGGCCTCGGCGCAGAGCTTTTCGAACTTGGGTGACTCCCGGAGTCCCGCCTCGACGAGGGCAATCAACTTGTCGGTATAATCCTTCATCTCGATGCATCCGAGGTGAAGAACAACGACGGGGGCCTTGACGCGGGCGGCGGTTTCGATGGTTTTGACCGAGTAACGATAGGCGTTTTCGCGTTCTCGAGTATCGAGCGAGGTAAACTTGAAGATGTTTGGGGCGGCGTGGTTTACTCCGATCGGGAGGGGACAGAAGTTATGGAGGGAGGAGATCCGGATTTCCCCGGCATCGACGGCTTCAAAGACGCCCGGGAGCAGACTGATTCGGATGCCGTGGCTGAGTTCGGCGTATTCAAATCCCAGCTCCCGGATTTCGCGCAACATGGCACGTCCGTCGGTATGCCGGCTGGAATTCCAACAGGTGGAAAGGGAATACATAAAACAAAAAAGCCGAGTGCGGTTTTGCCAACCAACAGCACTCGGCCTGTATTATGGTTCAAACCGGTTACAGGTCCGCGTACCGGGCGCTCAACATGGCAGAGAAGCGCGCCATCTTCATCTTGCGACGGCGTTTTTCACTCGGCTTCTCATAATACCGATGGCCCCTGACTTCTTTCAAGACCCCTTCGCGATCCAGGCGTTTTTTCAAGCGGCGCAGGACCTTTTCGAGGGATTCGCCTTTTTTAATTCTAATCTCAGTCAAATTAACTCAACTCCTCTCCATGACCCTTTCCAGTGGCGCCATTCGCGGCGCCCTGGGAGCTTCAGTCGTGCGGTGGAGCCTAAGTTTCCGTCAGCCGCCTGTCAACGGCCAAAATTCAGCCGCAGCAGACAGACTTCCAGCGCCAGGGCCTCCTGGACGTTGGTTTGCAGGAGGCGGCAGGTTTTTTCCAGGATGCGGAGGTTCTCGAGCGCGGCCTCGGATTCGAGGCGATGGGCAATCTTCTCGGTGGTGGATGATAAAGAGGCATGGAGGAAGAGGGCTGGGCTTGCCGCAAGGGTAGCCAGCCAGATATCCCTCAACCAGGCATGGACTTGGGCGAGCATTTCGGCACGCCGCAATCGGTATTCGGCTTCCATGGCGGCGGCCAGTTCCTGTTCCCATTTCTCACGAAGACCGGGATCGGCGTCTTCGTATTTTTCGAGCGGCGAACGGGCGGTGAGCTCGGTTTGCGCGCGTTCACGAGCCTCGGCAAGATGCTGCTGGAGAATGCCCAGGAGGCGGTAACGTGACAACAGCTCACGACCGGTTTCTTGAAGGACACCCTCGCTGAATTTCCGCAGATAGGAGGGGGATTCAGGGAGGGGGGATGCAGCGTGAGGGTTCTCGCAGGCCAGGCGGAGGCATCGAGACATGATGGTCTCAATAATCCGCTGAGGCTCGGTGGTGAGAAGGAGCAGAATGGACTTTTCCGGGGGTTCTTCCAATGTTTTCAGGAACGCGTTGGCGGCTTGGGCATTGAGGCGGTCCGCGGCCACGATCACAGCGACTTTGTATCTGGCTTCGAGGGGTTTAAGATAAACGGTTTTCCGCAGCTCACGCACCTGGTCGATCGTAATGATCCTGAGTTTGGATTCAGGCCGCCACCATAGGACGTCGGGATGGTTGTCGGTGCTGATGCGCCGGCAGGCGGTGCATTGGAGACAAGGGGCGGTGCCGTATCCTGCTGGCAGGCGGCCGATTGGATTCTCGCAATTCAACACTTGCGCCAGTGTGCGGGCGGTCTCCTCGACGCAGTCCAGGCGATCGCCTGTCAACAGGTAGGCGTGACCGAGGCGTCCATTTTCCAGGCTCCGCTGGAAGAAAGCCGGCAATGGCCTGTCAACAACCGTTGGTGGCAAAACCATAGGGCAGCAGCATGACTCGGTTTTTGAATCCCCTCAACGCCTTTCTAATTCCGATTGCAATTGGAGCGTTCTCAGGCCACGTTCGGTTCATGCGCATTTTGCCGCCTATCTGTTCGTTGCTGATCGGAGCCGCGGTTTTTTCTCCGATTCGCGCGGACACCTTGGCTTGGTTTCAGGTCCCGTTCGGAGAGATGGAAGTGGTATTGTTCGATCAGGACAAACCGCTCACGGTGGGCAACTTTGTCAAATTAGCGCGGGCCGGGGCCTACGATCGGTCCTTCCTTCACCGGTGTGAACCCAACTTTGTCGTGCAAGGGGGAGGTTACTCGGTGGCGCAAACGAACCTGTATGAGCCATTCACCCGGTATTCCGCCGTGCCATCGTTTGGGCCCATCACCAACGAGTTCAATCGCGGGCGGCGAATTTCGAATGAATTTGGGACGATTGCCATGGCGAAGATCGCTGGAAACCCGCACTCGGCAACCAGCCAATGGTTTTTCAATCTAACCAACAACTCCGCCGTCCTGGATACGCAGAACGGTGGATTCACCGTCTTCGGCCAGGTCAAGCGCGGACGGGACGTCTTGCTGCTTTGGCGGGCTTTGGAAATGGGAGCGGGCATCGTGGACATGACCCAATGGTATGGAAACTCCGCGGCGGTATTCAGCCATCTTCCGGTGCTTTACACCGGCTTCACTCCGCCATTCTATCCGGACTTAACGTATTTTGAAATCCGATTGCTGGAGGTCACCCTCCGACGGGGGAAGGATGGCAAGACGACGGTGTCCTGGCCGAGCGTGGCTGGAGTTGCCAACCATGTGGAAGCCAGTTCGGTTCTGACTCCCCCGCAATGGCAAGTTGTCAAAACCGTGGTGGGGGATGGAACTCAACAGGAATTTGTCGATGCTGATTCGTCTCAAAACCGGCGCTATTATCGAGTCCGTATCGCATATTGAGAGTGAAGATCCTGATCACAGGTGCAACCGGTTTTGTCGGAAACGCCCTGGTGCGTCAACTGGTGGACAAAGGCCATGGGGTGCGCGCCATGGTTGGACGATCGAATTCGTCCCGGGCGACAGCGCTGGCCCGGATGGAACGGGTGGAAAGGGTTGAAAGCACATTCGACCGGCCCGACCGGCTTCGCGAGGCGATGCGGGAAACCGAGGCTGTCATTCATTTGATTGGGATTATTGCCCCGACACGATCGCGGACCTATTCCCAGGCACATGTTCAGACCACGCGGCTTTTGCTTGAGGCAGCGCGTCAGGAGGGGGTGCGACGGTTCGTTCATATGAGCGCCCTGGGCACTCGCCCGGAAGCGATTTCCCGGTATCACCAAACCAAATGGGAAGCGGAGGAACTGGTCCGGCGGAGCGGGCTGGATTACACGATTTTCAGGCCGTCGATCATCTACGGGCCGGGGGACCAGTTTGTCAACACGCTGGCCAAGCTCATTCAACGCTTTCCCTGGGTGCCTGTCCTCGGCAGTGGCAGGGGGCGAATGCAGCCGTTAGGCGTGGATGAAGTCGCTTTCTGTTTTGAGCGGTGTCTTGAGGAAGTGCGAAGTCATGGCATGACTTTCGATCTCGGCGGACCGGAAGCGCTCAGTCTTCGGCAGGTTTTCGAGACGATTGAGGACGTGCTGGGCAGGCCGCGGAGGCAGTTCCGAATTCCGGCAGGACTACTTTGGCCTTTAGCGTTGGGCTGTGAATGGATCATGGGAGGCCTGCTGAATTACCCCCCTCCTCTGACCCGGGATCAACTGGCGATGTTGGAGGAATCGAATACTGGCGATATACAGCCTGCCCGCGAGATTCTCGGATTGGAGCCCCGGTCCTTTCGTGCCGGGATTTCGAGGTACTTGCGTCCATGACCCGCCTCTATGCAAGTTCAGAACCCTCCAACGCCTCGGATCGCCGGACGCGGAGCGATTGGATGCTCCTTATCGGGGCATGAGGGAAGAGATGAAGCTACTCTATGTTCATGACCGATTTGGGGGGGGGGCGGGAGCAGACGGAAGTCTGCTCCTGACCGCGACTGAACTCAAGCGGCGGGGCCATGAAATCGGCATTATTCATGGGCTTGGGAACGGGATGGATCGAGCAGAGTGGGACCGAACCTTCAGCCATCGCTACTTGCTCACAAGCCATGGTAAAAACCGGTCGATGTTGGACGCTCTTGATCGATTCAAGCCGGACGTGGTCTTTGTCCATCAATTGCGTGATCTCTCGGTCTTGAGGGCCTTGGTTTCTTCGAGACGGCCCCTGGCACGGATGGTGCACGACCATGATCTTTATTGCATGCGACGCTATCGATATGCGCCATTCAGCCGCCGGATTTGCATGCGTCCCGTATCTCGTTACTGTGTTTTTCCATGCGGCGCGTTTCTGATTGGGGCTCGGGAAGGCCGTTTGCCGTTCCAATGGAACAGCTTGTCATCCAAGAAGAAAGAGGTGATGCTGAATCAGCGCTTTAACCGGATGCTGGTTGCGAGCCATTACATGAAGGAACAACTGCTGCTCAACGGATTTGACGGCCGGCGGATTGAGGTCCACCCGCCCATTCCCCGTCCCAGTGACAATCCGATTCAGAGCAGCTTCTGCGATCGGAATTTGATACTTTACTCGGGACAGATTACCCGGGGCGCAGGAGTCGATGTGCTGCTGGAATCCTTGGCCCTGGTCAGAACGCACTTCGAGTGCGTCATTCTGGGGGAAGGCCGCCATCGAGCCTACTGTGAGCGATTGTCGAAGCGGTTAGGAATGCAGCATCGGGTTTCATTCAGAGGTTGGATTTCCCCGCAGGAGTTGAGGGAATACTATCGGGAATGTTCGGCGGTTGTGATCAGCTCCCTGTGGCCGGAACCCATTGGCTTGAGTGGACTGGAGGCCATGGGTTACGGGCTGCCAGTGGTGGCCTTTGACGCGGGCGGAATCAAGGACTGGCTGACCGACGGTTACAATGGATACCTGGTTCCTTGGATGGAGAAGGCGGCTTTTGCCGGCCGGGTGGAGCGATTGCTCAACGATAAGGATCTGGCTCAGACCCTGGGCCAGCGCGGCTTGAATCGTATCAGCCGGGATTACAATTATGATGAATCCCTGCGGAATCTCGAGAGAACACTCAGCCAAGTCGCGACGGAAGGCCCCTGCGGGGCGGACGATCCGAATGCCCAGCTGTGAGCAACAGCCTGTGTCTCCGAAAACACTTTAGGACCTTCGCCTTTGGCCGGCCATGATTCGCATTGATTGGCGTCCGTTCGCGGTTCAGTCGTTTTATTTGCGGTTTGGGGTCTTTCCTGGCGGTTGCGCAAAGGTTTGAATCCGATTAAACTGCGTGCATGACGGACGACGGCCTGAAGTCTCTGTTGACAGAGAGATACGCCATGGCTCAGACCCCGTGGGGGCGCTGGCGGCTGGATTTGCGTGTGCGCTGGAAGCGCCTCACGTGGAAGTTCGTATTGGGCGGAGCGCTGTTGATCAAGCGGGTGTTTGACGTCGTGGCGACCCTTGGCCTGCTGATCCTATTGAATCCCCTGCTCCTCATAATTGCCTTGCTCATCAAGCTGGAGGACCATGGGCCAGTGCTGTTCATTCAGCGGCGCGTGGGAAAGCATGGGCGCGAGTTCCGGATGTATAAGTTCCGATCGATGTTTGTGGATGCCGAGTCGCGTTTGAGAGCCTTGCTGGCCGAAAACCAGCATGAACAAGGCGTGACCTTCAAAATGAAGAATGATCCTCGAGTCACCCGGGTGGGCAAGTGGTTGCGGAAGCTGTCGTTTGATGAACTGCCGCAGCTGTTCAATGTGGTGAAGGGCGACATGTCGCTGGTGGGTCCCAGGCCGCCAATTCCGAGGGAAGTGGAGCTTTACAGGCCCGAGGACCGCCGGCGTCTGGAGGTCGTGCCAGGGATCACGTGTCTCTGGCAGATCGGAGGGCGCAGCGAAATCGATTTTTCGGGCCAAGTCAGGCTCGATGTGCAGTATATCGAGAGCCAGAGTTTCTGGGGGGATCTGAAGATTCTACTGAAGACCGTTCCCGCCGTGTTAACCGGTCATGGCGCCTACTGAGATGAAAGCGGTGTTGATCTGCCCAGGGGAGAAGCCAAAACTCAGGTTTTGGACCGGGACGATTCCTGTGGTGCTGGCACCCTTTTTGGGGAGAGCACTGGTGGATCATTGGCTCGAGTATTTGGCGCACCGGGGCGCGAAACAGGCGCTGATCCTGGCGACAGACCGTCCGGAACAAGTCAGGCGCCATGTGGGCGATGGCCGGCGGTGGGGGATGCGGGTCGAAGTGGTTCCGGCCTTGAAAGAGTTCTCGCCGCGGGAGGCCCGCGAGCAATATCGGAAATCGGAGAACGCCGGTTGGCTTCCCGAACCGGATGATGTCATCTTGATGGACCGGTTGCCGGGCTCGAATTCCCGGGAGCTTTTGGGCAGTGGCCGGGACTGGTTCGAGGGGACCCTTGAATGGCTGGAATCACCCGCGTATCGGGCTCGATTGGGAGCGCGGGAGATCAGGCCGGGTGTTTGGGCGGGATTGAGAACACAGGTGGCGCCGAGTGCCGAACTGAGGGCGCCCTGCTGGCTGGGAGAAAATGTGTGGGTGGGGCCCGACACGGTGATTGGCCCGAGGAGTATTCTTGAAGATCGAGTGGTCATCGAAGCGGCGTCCGAAATCACCGACAGCCTGGTCGGGCCCGAGACTTTTGTCGGGATGCTTGCCGAAGTCCGGCAGTCGATGGTCTGGGGGAACCGCCTGTTGAACTGGGCAAGTGAATCCCAGGTCAGGGTGCCGGATCGATTCATCTTGTGCAGTCTTCATCGATCTCGGGACCGCCGGCCGGCGGGCAGCTATCTGGGGCGGATTTTGGCCTTGATCTTTTTGATCCTGACCAGTCCGTATGCCTTGTGGGTGGCTTGGCGCGCGTGGCGGAAGAAACAGCCATTTTCAATCCCTCAGGTGGCGGTTCGTCCCTGCCCGGCGGGCATGTCGTCCGAACTCAACACGCTGGTCTATTACGAATTCCCGCATCATCAGGGCTGGGGCAGGCGCTGGCCGCAACTGTGGCAGGTGGTTCGGGGGGAGTTTGCGTGGGTTGGAAACCGTCCGCTGAGTCCGGGGATGGCGGCCCAGTTGTCGAATGACTTCGAGCGGTTATGGTTGACCGCGCCGATTGGTTTGGTTTCGTTGGCGGATGCCGAAGGTTGTTCGGACGCCTTTGGAGATGAAGCGCGGGCTCATGCCAGTTATTACGCCGTGCAGGCGGGTTGGCGCATGGACCTTTGGATATTATTGCGGGTATTAGCACGACGTTTCCGGCGGCCGCCTCAACTGGCCGATTCCCGACCGGAGGAGGCGATGCCCCTGGAATGATGACTTTATGAAAATGGTAATCGACGGCAAACTGATGCGGATCACCGAGCTTAAAGAATTGGGAGCGGCCAATGCCACTCTGTTTCGCGATCAAGTGCGAAACTCGGTTCCGTCTGGACTCAAACTGATTGAAATCGACCTGTCGCGGACTTCGTTCATCGACAGTTGCGGACTGGGATCCCTCATAGCCCTGCATAAAACCATGTGCGCGCGCAACGGCCTGGTGCGACTGCTGAATCCGACCGCGCCGGTGCAGCAGATTCTGGAACTGACGCGAATGCATCGGATATTCGAGATCGCGAAGCGCTAAGCACATGCCTCCATGCGATCAGACATCTAGGGCGGCCCTGCAGTGGAAAACCAGGGTCCCGCCGGATCTCTTGGCGGTACGGCTGGTTGCCAGGCAGGCTCGTGAGTTCATCACGGCCCATGGCTGGGGCGAACTGGAACTGAGCGCCTGCGAACTGGCCCTGGTTGAAGCGTGCAACAACGCCCTCCATCACATTCCCGAGGACGCGCGCCATCTTTCGATGGAAGTCGAGGTCTTGTGTGACGCGGACCATGTCGAGATTCGGGTTTTGGATCATACGGCGGGATTTGAATGGCCGGACAAAATCGAGCTGCCGGCGGATCACTCGGAAGGCGGCCGCGGACTCTTCCTGATTGCCTCGCTGATGGACCGGGTGGTTTACTTCCGCAATCGGGATGGCAACTGCATGGTGATGTCCCGGGGGCGGATTGCCTCCGCGCCGGAGGATCTCGAAAAGATCGACCAACAACGCATCCTTCAGAACGCCGAAAACGAGCTGATGATTCGGGACATGCTCGAGGAATTGAGTTCCTGTTACGACAGCATTTCCACGATCTTCCGCTACAGCTCGGAACTGGTGAAGAACAGCCGGGTATCGGATTTTTCACATCAACTGCTTAACGACCTGCTGCAGATCACGGCGGCAGACTGGTTCGTTCTCAGGTTAAAAAACGGTATGCGGCTGGTCACCGCAGCCACGTCCGAGGGACTGGAAATCAATACGCCACTGGACTTAAACCGAAAGGAACAGCTGGAGGAATCGTTGGAGCTCAAGGCGGGACTGGAACGGCAGGATCATTGGTTTGACCAGCAGAAGCCGTTGAATCCCAAAGATCCCCTGGCCTCCTGGGCGCGTCAGAGCCAGGGATTCGCCCACCCGCTGGTTTTCGGCGAGGAACTCATTGGGACACTGACGATCGGCAAATCGCTGACGGCCAGGCCGTTCACTTCAGCGCCCCAGAACGTGGTCCACACGTTTGCCGATTTTCTCGCCATCCAGGTGGTCAACGCCCGGTTCCAGGAAGAAGTAATTAACAACCGGCTGGTCTCCCGGGAACTCGAGATTGCCAAGAACATCCAGCGTTCGCTGTTGCCGAAGGAACTGCCGCAGATGCCTGGATTCAGCCTGGCGGGTTTTTGTGAGAGCGCCCGACAGGTCGGGGGGGATTTCTACGATGTGCTTCGCCTGTCGAGTCACTCTGTATTATTGGTGATTGCGGATGTCATGGGCAAGGGCATTCCTGCCTCCATGTTCGCCGCGACACTCCGCATCTTGCTTCGGGCGATGCCGGAACTGACCAGCCAACCGTCCGCCCTGATGACCCGCGTGAATCATCTGCTCTTCGCGGAGTTGTCAGGGGTGGACATGTTCATCACAGCGGCCCTGGTTTATGTCAACATCCGGGAGCGGCGGTTGGTCACGGCGAGCGCCGGGCATTGTCCGGTGCTTATCGCCTGCGCCGATCAGCCTCAAGTCAAGGCGTTGACCCCCGAAGGCATGCCGCTGGGGATTCTGCCCGACACGCTGTTTCAGGAAGACATTGCCGAACTCAAGCCCGACAGCCGCGTTTTCCTTTATACGGACGGTTTGGCGGATGCCAGCAACACGAACGGCGAGTCCTTCGGACAAAACCGTCTGATTCAATGGCTGAAATCCTCTGTCGGCATTGGCCAAAGCGCCGGGCAGCTCAAACAGCAACTGATTGAAGAACTCACCCGGTTCCAAACTGGGGTCTCTCCCATGGACGATCAGACGTTCCTTATCCTGGCGGGCGAACCGAGTGCGGCGGGTCAATCTTCGTGAACCCCTTTCATCATGGCCGAGACAATTCTCATCGTGGACGATCAGCCTTTCATGGTACGCCTGATTCAATTCAATCTGGAACGGGCCGGTTTTCAAATCATCTCGGCACGCAACGGCCGGGAGGCCATTGAACAAGCCGAGGCCAGGCAGCCCGATCTGATCGTAATGGACGTGATGATGTCGGAGATGGATGGCTTGAAGGCGTTGGGCGAATTGAAGCGCCGCCAAACGACCCAGCACATTCCCGTCATCCTGATCACCGCCAAGGGTCAGACCCTTACACGCCAGGAAGCCGAGGCCCAGGGAGCCGCTCTGCTGTTGAGCAAACCGTTCAGCCCTACCCTGCTCCAACACGAAATTCGCCGACTGCTGGCTGGAGACGCGCCCCGTCTTTAAACGGCCAGATTGTTGCCAGGAGCCCATGGAACTCAAAGAGCTAGTCAAAGCTGGTGTGATCGCCGGGGTCCTGTGCGTGGGGGTGCCGGCAGGCGCTTTCCTGCTCTATTGGCGCCCGGTTTTTCAGCGCTGGGCCTTTGGCTTGCTCTGTTTTCTCACGATCGGCGGCCTGATCGCGCCCAACGACCTTGGTCTGACACTGCACTCGATCGAGACCTATCGCGGCCATGTTCGCGGGTTTCATTTCTACCTTTACGAAGCCGTGTTGCTGTCGTTACTGGGGGCGCTCCTTTTAAAACACCGGGTCAAGTTTGTCTGGTTCCCGAGGGGGCTCTGGCTTTACCTGCTGTTCTGTGCGGGAGCCGCGATATCGGTCATCAACGCGCCCGACAAGATTCTGGTGGCCATGTCGGTCTGGAAGTATGGCAAACTGGGTTTGGTGCTGGTTGTCGCTTATAACTACTTCCAGCGGGAAGAGGATTTGTTTTTTTTCACGCGTGTCATGGCGTGGGTGATGCTCTGGGAACTGCTTGTGGTGCTCAAGATGCGTTACGGGGATGGGATTTATCGGGTGGCGGGCACCTTTGAACACCAAAACAGCCTGGTGATGTTCTCGAACATGGTGGCCATGGTGTTCCTAGCTCTTGGATTGGATCCCCAGGGCAAACACCGCCGCCTCTATTTGGGCGCGTTTGCCGGCTGCGCGATCATCACGTTGCTGACCGTTTCCCGGGCGGGCGCGGCTTTTTTTGTTCTGGGCACACTCATTCTGATCGGGGGCTTCACGCTGGCAAGGCCTTCGATCCGAACCGCGGCTCTATCGGGATTGCTGCTGGTCGCTTTGCTGTTCGGAGGGCTGAAGGCCATGGACACATTCCTGGGCCGGGTGCGGGCGGAGGGGACCGAGAGCCGCGAGGACCTGCGCGCGGTGATGAATCGGATCTCGTGGAAAATGGCGAAAGACCATCCTTTGGGCATCGGGTGGAACAACTGGGTGCTGGCCGTCACCCCTCCCAATGAGTATTCCGCCGACATGGCCCAATGGCAAATGGAGGCCGGGCACCGGGTGCGCGACGACAGCAGCTATGCGCTGGTGGAAAGCCATTGGTTTCTGATCCTGTCGGAAAATGGATTTCACTCGCTGATCATTTTCGGAGTTTTTCTGGCCAGTTTTCTGTGGCAGGGACTGCGTTCCGTGATGTATTTCAAGGGCACGCATATCGGATCCTTGATCAGTGGTGTCACGGTGGGTTGCCTGGTGAACTACCTGGAGAGTTTTTTCGAGCATGTGCTGGCGCAACCCCGGAACGCCCTGCTCTGGTTCATTTTCTTGGCTGTGACAGCCCGCTTGGATTGGTGGCGGAGGCGGCGGGTGTTGGATCGTCATTCAATCCTCGAGAACCCAGCCAACACTCGAGGCCGCACAACGCTTGAATTGCCTCCCAAAATGCTGTCGCCCAGCCCCATCCGGCCTTGATCAATTGTTTGATCGGCGGTTCTTCAAGCCATATCAAGCACAGCCCGCACGAGTTTGGAGATCCCCGCTTCAGCTTCCGAAATAGATCGCGCCAGCATATAGGCAGGGGTGGTCACGATCTTGAGACGGCGGTCAATGACGATTTCAGTGACGGCGCAGCGCGTGTGTTTGGCGCCGTTTTTCTCAAGCGCCTCGGCCGTGCCGGGATCGCTTCCAATCGTGAACTGCACGCCCTCGCCGCCAAACAGACTCGCGGCAATGGCGGGGGCGATGCAGATGAATCCCAGCGGCTTGCCCGCCTGGTGCAGGGCGCGCAGCAATTGGGCCAGCTCGGGCAACACCGAAAAGGCCGCGCCGCGAAAGGCAAAATCACACAGGTTTTTCGCCGCGCCAAATCCTCCGGGAACAATGGCGGCATCGATCTGGTCCGCCTGGAGTTTGTCCAGCGGCAAGATACTGCCCCGCGCCAAACGCGCGGCCTCCACCAGGACATTCCGGCTCTCTCCGACCGATTCCTTCTGGGTCAAGTGATTGAGGACATGATGTTGCGGAATGTTGGGGGCGGCGCAGATCGCCTGGGCGTTCGCCTTGTCCAAAGCCAGCAACGTCAATACCGATTCATGAATTTCCGCGCCGTCAAACACGCCGCATCCCGAAAGGATCACACCCACTTTTTTCATGATCTCACCCTAGCAAATTCCCGACCGAAAGCAAGCGAACCGAGCCCGAAACCGCACCGAAGACGCCCCGAAGTGTCGCGGGAGTGTTAGCCTGCCATGATTCGCGTTTATTGGCGTCCATTCGCGGTTAAGTCTTTTTATTTGCGGTTTAAGGGCGCACCCGGCGGCATCCGTCGAGGAGATGCAGAAGCGCTAAAAAGGGATGTTTCCAGAGCATTTTGGGACCGGCGTAACGCATGATCATTCGCACCCGTTCCCGCTGCCTCGGGGCATAGCAATGGACCGGACACTTTGCGCAACTGGGTTTCTTCTTCTGGAAAGGGCAACGCGCCAAGCGCCGTGCGGCGTAAGCCAGCAGATCCTGGCACTCGGAACAGAGGGCTCCTTCCGGTGAATGGTGGTCGGCGCAATAGCAGGCAACCAGGGCCTGAAGCGTGCGGTATTCCCGGGCGAGCCGGCCCGACAAATGCATCGACGGCCTCTTGCCTCCATCCCCAGACGGGATCAGGAACGATTCCCCCTGCGAAATTGGATCAAGGTTTTCTGCCATTGCGCTCCAATCTAAAGGAGGAATGGGCTTGGGTCCTTGATCCAAGTCAAAACGTGCCGCGCGCCGCAAAAGCCACGATCGGAAAATGATCTCAATCGCCAACGGCCGGGACCTCGGCAAGCGGCCCGGGCTTCAGGGAAAACAGCCGGTGATAAAAGTCGTCATCGGTAATCCCCCAGTGGCCGGAAAAATAGGACCGGGCGAACTCCTGGCTGACTTCGGCCTGAGCATCCCAACGCCGCTTCAAATGCTGCCACACGAGAGGACTATCTTGGGCCTGCCGATGGGGCTCAGGACTCGAGGACGGCGATGGCGGTGGCGTAGGTGGCGGTATGGCTCAAGCTGATCAGCAAGGCGCGGGCTTTTCGGTTTTGGAGGAGGGCTTGTCCAGGGCCGTGGAGTTGGACGTAAGGTTCGCCGGATTCGCGACGTTGCACTTCCATGTCATGCCAGGAAAGCTGGCGGCCGATCCCGGTACCGAAGGCTTTGGAAATGGCCTCCTTGGCGGCAAAGCGGGCGGCAATATGGGGGCCGGGCTTGAGGAATTGCAGGCAATAACGGATTTCTTCGGGCAATAGGATTCGATTCAGAAACTTATCCCCGAACTTCTCGCGGACTCGTTCCACTCGATCGACTTCGATCAGATCAATGCCGACACCTAAAATCATGGTTTACGAAACCTCGAACGCGTGATTGCGCATGAGAATCATTGCCCCGGGCGATAGGGAGCCATCAAGGCCAGCATATCTTGAACGGCTTGGGTCATGCCGACAAGGACCGCGCGGCTGATGATGCTATGACCAATGTTCAGCTCAACGAGGTGGGGAACGCGGAGCAGGGACGGAAGATTATGGTAGTTCAGGCCATGTCCGGCGTTCACCTGCAAACCCAGGCTATGGGCGAATTCGGCGGAGGCCATGAGCCGGTTCAATTCGAAATCCCGCCGGGCGATTTCATGGTAACTTTCCGCATAGGCGCCGGTGTGCAATTCGATGAACTGACTCCCGATCTGGGATGCCGCCCGAATCTGTTCCGGATCCGGGGTGATAAAGAGGCTGACCTCGATGCCGGAGGCATTCAATTTTCGCCGGGTTTCAGCAAGGTCAGAACAGTGTCCGGCAGCATCCAATCCACCCTCGGTCGTGACTTCCTGGCGTCGTTCGGGGACAAGGCAGACGATGTCGGGCTTGAGCTTGAGGGCGATTTCGAGGATGGCGGGCACATTGGCCATTTCGAGGTTTAACCGGGTTTGGATGGCTCCTCGGAGTTTCCAGATATCACGGTCCTGGATATGGCGGCGATCTTCACGCAAATGGACGGTGATCCCATGAGCTCCGGCATTTTCGCAGAGGCGGGCGGCCTCGAGAGGCTCGGGCTCGCCTCCGCCCCGCCCCCGGTAGCGTGCTTCCCGGAGCGTGGCGACATGGTCGATGTTGACACCCAATTTCAGCATGGGAACGGATCGTTCAAGGTTTGACGGGATTGGGGACCGCCACGGGCGGCAACTGATTGAGCCATCGGGCCAGGGCGATAATCTCGACGCTGCTCAGGCCCAGATGCGATTTTCGCACGACCTGGATTTCCCGGGGGGAGGTTGCAACGACCTCGGTGACGCTATTCCCGAGCTGAGGGGCCATGGCTTTGATCCATGCGGCGATGATCTCCTGATGCCCGCGTGGCTGGGCGGCGGCAGGGGACTGGAGATCCTCCGGGCTGAGGAGACTCAGCAGAGGGACCAGCATCTGGAGCTGGAGCAGGCGTTCCTGAGTAATTTCCCAATCGTAAAACAACAGGTTGGTGCGTCCCTGAACCTGGGCGGCCAACTCGAGAGGCATCGGCGTGGTGTTGGTCAGCACGGTGGGGAAAAGCCCCCCAACCAGATACTGGCCCGAGGGGGCCTTGGCGGTGGAAACATACGGAATCACAAAGGGAAGGCCACTCCACTGGATCACGGGCTGGTTGGTAAGCATGATGACCTCGCCCACGCCTCGGGGAGGGAAACAGGCCCGAATGAAGTCCGGCAACCGTTGGGCCAGGTGCGGCAACGTGTCCGGACCTTCCTGGACAGGCAAGGCGGCATAGGTCTGGAATGGAGTATCAGCCAATGCCCATACGAAAGCCCGGTTGGGCGGAGGATTCAATTCGAGCAACCGCACCTTTTCCCGAGAGGCCAGCCAGGGACCAAATCCCTGCAGCGCCGTGAAACTGACCATGGGATCCATGATGATATTGGTGGGGATCTGCCAGGGTTCGAGCTGCCACTTCTGATCGCGGTCGTATTGGATCTTGACCCGGGATCGAAGATAACCGCCGTGGCCCGAGACAGAGAGCACACCCCGGGCGCTGGGATCCGGCAACAAGCCATTCAACCACCCCGGGAAGAAGTTGGGCGGCAGAAGATTCCTGTCGAAGGCGATCTCCAGCCAGTTCGTCGAGGGAGCCTTGAGGGAATCGGAAGTCTTGAGTTGTTGGACGAGGCGATCGGCGGCGGCGGGCCGGTTCCTGAACCAATCAATGACACTCCAATTGCCGACGGTGGTAAAGCGGACGGTGCCGGCCGGGTTGGTCATCTGGAGAGCCCATCCGGGAAATCCAGCCAACGTTCCTGAGGCCTGCGCCCCGGTGCCGGTGGCGGCAATTCGCCAGAGATTAGTGCTCCAAAGAGCCGCGCGTTCCGGTTTCAGCCGAAGGGCCAGCATCCATTCGTCCATCTGCTTTTCCCGGGTGAACACCGTGAGACGGCCTTCGCTGTGTTTAAGGTCGGTCCAGAGCGAATCAAGGCTGGGGCTATGGCTGCTTGCCAATCCCGGCCAACCGGTCTTTAGGCAATCCAAAAGAGAGCGGGAAAGGCCCGGTTCCATGAGCTTCTCCACCGCTTGGCTTTCCTTCAGAGCCACGACCTCCCTGAATCGCATTGAGTTCGTTTCGCTTCCCAGCCGGTCCAAGCCCACGAAATAGGCGTCGAATGCGGGACTTGTCTTTCGCATTTCCGGCGCCCCGGAGCGGCAGCCAGACAAAACAGCCACGCACAAACCAGCCCAAATCAACAAAAACTTTCTCATATATTGCGCCGGATTATCCCTCGCGCCCCTTTCTCATGCCAAAGAATCTGCTCGGAAGCAATGGGGAAGTCAGCGTCAGGAACCCTTGAGGCGTTCTGCCGGATCCGGCGGCACAGGTCAGGAAACCGACGGTTCATCGGAATCTCCCGGCATGCGATTTGCTTTTACAGGCTTGCAGGCACCGGGCATATCTCTTGGCTCGGAACCAATTTTATGCGCCACAAAATGCGATTATTGCTGAGTCTGACGGTCGTTCTGGCTTTCGTCCCCACGCGGCTTGCGGCTGCCGAAGAACTGATCCTCTCGGAGTTTATGGCCGCGAACAGCACCAGCCTGGCCGATGAGGACGGCGAGTATTCAGACTGGATTGAAATCTATAATGCCGGCGAACAGGCCGTAAATCTGGCGGGCTGGTGGTTGACGGATGACACAAACAACCTTTCCCGGTGGCAGTTTCCGGCCACCAACCTGAATCCACATGCCTTTCTGGTGGTGTTTTCATCGGGTAAAGACCGACGCGCGGCGGGGGCGCCGCTGCATACAAGTTTCGGACTTTCTCGAGAAGGCGAATACCTGGCCCTCGTCAAGCCCGACGGCCAGACGGTGGCCTCGGAGTTGTGGCCCGCCTATCCAGCGCAATACCCGGACATTTCTTACGGTACAGGCCAGTCCACAGTGCTGATTGCCAGCAACGCGCCGGTCCGAATCCGGATCCCCGACGATGATTCCCTGGGTCTCGCCTGGACCAGTCCGGCCTTCAACGACAGCGCCTGGACGGCCGGCACCAATGGGGTGGGCTTCGAGACGGTGGTCCCGGGATTTGCGGTCCGAACCGTCAAAGCCGCCGGCATGGTCAGCAGCCTGTCCGAGGCCGAACAGGTCCTTGCCTCCCCTGCCCTACAGGCGGCCGTGTTCACGGCCAATACGCGTGTGATCAACTTCTTTAACTCGGGCGGAGATGGCTATTACTTTGATAACGAGTCCTTTCCGGGACTCAACCCGAACGAGGATGTGGAGGATTTCGTGGTCGAAGCGACTGCGACACTCACGATTCCGGCTGCGGGCCAATGGACATTCGGAGTCAACAGCGACGATGGTTTCGGGCTTAAGATTGGGAGTTATGAAATGGCCTATCCTGATCCTCGAGGGCCGGGAGACACGTTGGCGACATTCAATGTTCCGGCGGCGGGGACCTATCCGTTGCGACTGGTGTTTTACGAGCGCGGAGGCGGATCCGAGCTCGAGTTTTGGGGGGCCAAGGGGGCTTTCAGTTTCTGGAACGAATCCAGCTTTCGTCTGATCGGCGACACGGCTCAGGGCGGATTGGCGGTCGCATCGACTCCGATGACCGGCGGGCTGGGATCGGGTTATCGCTCGGATATTCGGACCGATGCGCAGTCACAGATGCTGAACCGGCGCAGTTCGGCCCAAATCCGGCTCCCCTTTCAGGTCACGAACCCGACAGCGAAAGGGTCCCTGAGCCTAAAGATCAAGTATGACGACGGTTTTGTTGCCTACTTGAATGGCGTGGAAGTGGCTCGACGCAACGCGCCCGCGACGCCGACCTGGAACTCCACCGCAACCTCGAGTCACTCGGGGCGGGACTGGGAAATCATCGATCTGACGGTTCATCGGGCGGAGCTTCGCGAGGGGGCCAACGTGTTCGCGATTCAAGGATTCAACGAGGCCCTTGCGGGCGGTGATTTTCTGATCCTGGCCGAACTGGTGGCGTTTCAGAGCGAGGGCGTGGCCTACGGCTATTTCGCACCGGCCACGCCGGGACAACCCAATGTCACCCCTCGACCGGCTCCGGCCACTCCGGTTCAGTTTTCGATGCCGGGCGGGATTTACACCAGCAACCTGGTGGTCAGCCTCTTTTCCAGCACGCCCGGCGCCGTGATCCGTTACACGCTCGACAACAAAATCCCGATGGAAAACTCGGCGCTTTACACAGCGCCCCTTGCAATCAGCAACTCGGTGGCCATTCGAGCCCGGGCTTTTGTTCCGGGACTGACGCCCAGCGCCCCGGTCACCGCCATTTACACGTTGTTGGATCTTGACACCCGGAGTTTCAGCTCTCGATTGCCGCTGGTTGTGGTCAATGCGTACGGCCGGTCCATCAGCCCGGATATGGCATCCCTGGTAGATGCCTCCTTGACCGTGATCGATGTGTCTCAACCCAGCGGCGTGGCCACTCTGGTGGACCCACCCGATTTCCACGGCCGCATCGGGATCGAGGGACGGGGGCAAACCTCATGGGGTTTTCCCAAGAAACCGTACAACGTCGAGATCCGGGACGAGGACAACCAGGATCGCAACGCCTCGCTGCTGGGCATGCCGGCCGAGTCCGACTGGGTCCTGCTCAATACTTACAATGACAAGACCTTCCTCAATGATTTTCTCGCGCACGAACTCTTTGAACAGATGGGGCATTACGCCGTGCGCCGGCGGCACGTCGAGGTCTTTCTGAACGGCACGCGCCCCGAGGGCGGTTCGGATCCCTCGGGGAAGGTCGGCTACAATGATTATGTCGGCATTTACCTGCTCCTGGAGAAGATCAAGATCGATGAAGGCCGGGTCGACATCGCAAAACTGGGGCCGAATGACGACACAGAACCAGCGATCACCGGGGGGTATATCTTCAAGAAAGACAAGGATAGCCCCGGGGACATGGGATTCAGCACGTCAAGCGGGCAGTATTTGAAGTACCACGATCCGAAAGGCTCGGAGTTAACTTCCGCGCAACGCAACTGGCTGATCAACCACTTGAACCAGTTCGAGGCTGCCCTGTACGGCGCGCAGTGGCGGAACCCCGCAACGGGTTATGCTCGATATATCGACGTGGATTCGTTTGTGGACAACCATTGGATCGTGGAGTTTACCAAGCAGATCGATGGTTATCGTCTGAGCAACTACCTGCACAAAGACCGGGGCGGCAAGATCCGAATAGGACCGATTTGGGACTGGAACCTGAGTTTTGGCAACGCGGATTATTTGACGGGAGAATACACGGAAGGCTGGTATTGGTCGCAGATATCATCCGGGGATCACCTTTGGCTGCGCCGCCTGATCGCCGAGCCGGGCGATCCGGATTTCAACCAGAAAATCATCGATCGCTGGTCGGTCCTGCGCACGAACGTACTCTCGGGCACCCGAGTTCAAGCCCGGATCGACGAGATGGCGGCCTTGCTGAACGAAGCCCAGGCGCGCGACTTCAAGCGCTGGCCCCGCCTCGGTTCTTACGTGTGGCCGAATCCCAGCGGACTGGCCAATGCCCGGACCTATGCCGAGGTTTTGGCTTGGGTGAAGAACTGGGTGGGCCGGCGGTTTGAATGGATTGACAAACAGTTTGTGCCAGCGCCAGTGTTCAGCCGCGCGGGAGGCGCGATTGTGCCAGGCGAAAGCGTCGCGTTGAGCGCGGCCCAAGGCACCGTGTATTATTCCCTCGATGGAACCGATCCGCGCGCGACCGGCGGCGCCCCGGCCCCGGGCGCGGTTATCTATAGCAAACCGTTGCCGATTTCGTCCAATGCCCGGGTTTTCGCTCGCGCTCGTCTGAACAATAATTGGAGTGGCCCGGCGGTGGCTTCGTTTCTCACCCAAATCCCCCCTCTGGCCATCACAGAACTCATGTACCATCCCGCCCCACCCGCGCTGGGTGACACAAACACGGTGGACGACTTCCAGTTCATCGAGCTCAAGAACGTGGGCTCCACCCCGCTGGATCTGACCGGGATTCGGTTCGTTCGTGGAATCGACTTCACATTTGCGGGAGGAGTATTGGCTCCGGGCCAACGCATGGTCTTGGTCAAGAATCCAACAGCGTTTCAGTCACGATACGGCGCTTCGATCGCGATTGGCGGCGTGTTTACCAACTCGCTGGCCCGTAATGGCGAGCGCCTCACTTTGGTGGGCCGATGGGACGAACCGATTCTGGATTTTACCTACGACAACGACTGGAATCTGACGACGGACGGCTACGGTTTCTCGCTGGTCATCGTGAACGAAATGGCCGCTTTTGACACCTGGCAGGATCCGCAAAGCTGGGGGCCCAGCACCCTGATCGGTGGCTCACCAGGCTCGATCGATATTCCGAGTTCCATCCCGCCCGTGGTGATTAACGAAGTGCTGTCGCACACCGCTCCCCCCCAGCTCGACAGTATCGAGTTGTATAATCCCGGCGCGCAACCCGCTGACATCAGCTATTGGCGGCTGACGGACGATCCTCGAATCCCCCATAAATACACGGTCTCCGCCAACACGATCCTGCCGCCAGGAGGATACCTGGTCTTCGACGAAAGCCACTTTGATCCGAACCCCGGAATTGATCCCGGCTTCTCTCTGAGCGCCCAAGGCGATGAGGTTTTTCTCTTCTCGGCGAATGCGGCTGGAAACCTGACCGGTTACAGCGACGGATTTCGTTTCGGCGCGGCCGCCGTCGGAGTCACCTTCGGACGCTACACGAATAGCGTGGGGGACATTCAGTATCCGGCCCAGCGGGAAGCCACATGGGGTGCGGTCAACAGCGGTCCGCGGGTGGGACCGGTGGTCCTCAATGAGATTCACTACTATCCGGCCTCGAACCAGGCCGAATTCATTGAATTGAAAAACATCACGGATGCCGCCGTGAAGTGTTTCGATCCGATTCACCCGTCGAACACGTGGCGAATCGCCGGGGTGGACTTCGCCTTCCCCACGAATGTCGTCATCCCCGCGCGGGGATTTCTTCTTGTCACGGCTATGGATCCGGCCCTATTCCGAGCTCAGAACAACGTTCCAATCCAGGTGACCATTCTGGGGCCTTATGCGGGTCAACTGCAGGATAACGGTGAACTCATCGAACTCCAGCAGCCCGACACGCCGGTTTTCGAGACCCATGGAATGACCTCGGTTCCCTGGGTGACCATCGACGCGGTGCGGTATGATTCCACCGATCCCTGGCCTGTCCATGCTGCCGGGCAAGGTTCATCGCTCGAACGTATCCGATCGGATGCCTATGGAAACGATCCAGCCAATTGGCGAGCGAGCATGGGCATTGCTTCACCCGGTTGGGAGAACCAGGGCAACCGCCCGCCCCTGGTGGACGCCGGCCCCGATCAGCAACTCGAATCAGCCCGATTTCCTGTTGTGATGCTCCTGCAAGGAACGGCGATCGACGACGCCTTGCCTGAACCGGGGATTCTGACCCTCGCCTGGAGCCAGGTTAGCGGCCCCGGAACAGTCATGTTTGCCGATGCCAATCAACTCAACACCAGCATCAGTGTGCCGGGTCCTGGCACCTTTGTGCTGCGCCTGAGGGCTTCGGACGGCGATCTGACGGCCGAGGACCTGATTCAGGTCGTGCTGACTCGTCCGCCAGCCAAGAGAACGATCATTCCCACTGCCGCGGAATGGAAATATCTGGATAATGGCTCGGATCAGGGAACGGCCTGGCGCCAGCTTGGTTTTGACGACCGGGCATGGGCGGCAGGCCGAACCCAGTTGGGTTATGGAGACGGCGATGAGACCACGATCCTTGGCTATGGTCCTGATGCGGGCAATAAGTTTGTCACCACCTATTTCCGGAAGACGTTTTCCATTACCAACGCCGCCGGCATCCGCGAATCCACGCTGAAGATCATCCGGGATGACGGTTTCGTGGCTTACCTCAACGGAACCGAGGTGTTCCGCGATAACCTCCCTGCCGGCGACGTCTCCCGGTCAACCTGGGCTCTGAATGCCATCAGCGGCGAGGATGAATCGACCTTCCTGACAACCCCCGTCAATCCCGCGGTTTTCGTCGAAGGCGCCAATGTCCTGGCCGTGGAAATGCATCAGGTCAATGGGACCAGCTCGGACTTGAGTTTCGATCTGGAATTGGACGCGGTCTTTACTGATATCGATCCACCGATCCTCGATATGCCGGCCTGGGAAGACTCATCGGGTCCGGCCATTCGCATTCGTTTTCTCCAGCAACCGGGCGCCACGCATATTCTTCAATACCGAGACTCTTTGAATGAAGATCCGTGGCGGGAACTCCTCCAATGGCCCCCGACCTCCAATCCGCAGAGGATCGACGTGCCCGATGTCATTCCCGAAGGTGTTACGCATCGATACTATCGTTTGGTCCTCGAATAACCGGGAAATTTGCAGAAATCGAACTTCCGACTATCACAGGAAGAGGTTCTTGGATAAGATTCGCCCGCGCAAAATCCGGCCCTTAGGGTCCGTACAATAATAAATTCCGATTTTGCTGCTGAGGATTTGGCTCGCTGGCGAGGCTCGACGAGGGAAGATACCCGCAGCGGTCTCTGACCGAGGAGTAACGAAGCCAGCGAGCCAAATCCTCGCAGCCCTCCGGGGCGGGGCGGCGCCGGGTCATCTGCGTTGTTGCGTGGACGGTCGAGTATCACCGAGGATACACTCCCGCCCACGCGCCTAGCATCTGACCCGGCGGCGCTCCCGCCAAAATCGGAAGTTACTTTTTGCACGGACCCTTAACACTGGAGAAGCTTGCTGACGAACCATGAACCAACCCAATCCTGTTCCTTCGTTGTCTGAAGTCCGCAACCAGTCTCCGGCAAGGCCTCAGGCCGCCCTGTCGTTGTTTGACTCCACGTGTCTGATCGTTGGCATCATCATCGGGGCCGGCATCTATCAGATGGCGCCGGACATTGCCAAGGGGGTGGGGGGCGCGTGGGGCGTCATAGGCCTCTGGGTGCTGGGCGGGCTGCTTTCCCTGTGCGGGGCGCTGAGCTATGCAGAACTGGCCACCGCTTATCCTCAAGAAGGGGGCGATTATGTCTATCTGGGACGCGCCTACGGCAAGTGGGCGGGTTTTCTGTTCGGATGGGCGCAACTGGCCATTGTGCGTCCGGGCGACATCGCGGTGATGGCTTTTGCTTTTGCGACTTATGCCCGGGCCATCTACGATCCAATGGCAGGCTCGGCCTTTCCCTATGGCCAGCAGATTTACGCCGTCCTGGCCACCTTGATCCTGACTGTCATCAACGTCATGGGGGTGAAAGAGGGAAAATGGACGCAGAACCTGCTGACGACCGTCAAGGCAGCGGGGCTGTTGTTCATCGTTGGAACCGCGTTTCTCACCGAGCCGCGCGCGACTCCGGCCGGAACGGCCTCCGGATCGCTCCCCTTCAGTCTGGCCCTGATCTTCGTTCTGTTTACTTATGGAGGCTGGAATGAGATGGCCTATGTCGCGGCTGAAGTCAGGAATCCGCGACGGAACATCGTGCGAGCGCTGTTCATGGGAACGTCCGCGGTCATCCTGCTCTATCTGCTGGTCAACAGCGCCTTTCTTTATCTCTTGGGCCATACCGGCCTGACCGCTTCCAGCGCTGTGGCATCGGATGCGGTGGCCACGGCCCTGCCCCGGGCGGGGGGCGCCCTAATCAGCGCTCTGATCTGCATCTCGGCACTGGGCGCCGTCAACGGGCTGATCTTCACGGGAGCCCGGATCTCCTACGCCGTCGGATCGGATCACAGGCTGTTCAAAATCCTGGGGCAATGGCACCCAAAGCTGGGCACCCCAGCGGCAGCCTTGATCGTCCAAGGCGCCATCGCCATCACCCTGATCGTCACCCTGGGCGGTTTCGTGAACGCCGTGCTCTATACGGCTGCGACCGTCTACGCCTTCTACCTGGCCTCAACCCTCGCAGTCTTTGTGCTGCGGCGCAAGGAACCTGAGATTGAACGGCCTTATCGGGTTTGGGGATATCCCTTTACGCCGCTGATCTTCGCTGCGGTCTGCCTATTCCTCATTCACAGCGCGGCAACCTACAAACCCCGGATTGCCCTGGTTTCAGGCGTGCTCCTGCTCCTGGGATTGCCTCTCTACCGTTTAAGCAACCGTCTGTCAGCAAATAGAAGTGACAAGCGCATCTGGAGGGAATGATGATGAAAACCATGTCCATAGTCGGTGTCGTGTTTGGTCTGGCACTTCTGGCGGGTTGTGCAAGGTCGGATGTCGGCCCCAGGTTTGCTGGAACTGTTGTCTCTCACGTCGATACGTACGGTTCGGGAACCGGCACCCATTCGGTCTTGGGGCGGGAGGGTTCGATGCGGGGGGGATTCGACTCTGGAGACTCATCCAAACTTGATTGGACCTCGAATGTGACTTGGCGCTTCTTGCGCCGCGATGGCACGAATGACGTCTACACAGTCGAATGGGCCTTCCGTCCGAAGGGCGGCGCCAGTGATACGAAGGCGAAAGAAGTGTCCTTCGATGGGGCACAAGCGGTCAGAGTTTTCGAAAATCAATGGGAAGTCATATCGATTGAGCCCGGCTCGATCACCACTCACTCCCAGCCAGTCAGTCCAGCGAACAGGAGCCAGCCATTTGTCCATTAGACACCGACACCAATTTCAACCCGTGAACCCTCAGCAGCGTGATCAGAGGTTAGAGGTTAAATCTCGACCATCAACCGCAGCGAAAAGAAAAGGGGCCAGTCAAAACTATTGACAGACGGCTCTAGGGTCGCCTGCGAGGCATGCCCCGCAAGCTGCGAGTGCAGTATCTCGGGGCGGTTTATCACGTGATGAATCGTGGCGACCAGCGCAAAACCGTCAAGAGTGTCGTGACATGAATCCTATCAGCTCATGAACCCGCTTGCCTTTGACTCGGATTCGGGCAAAATAATCCTCAGATGGGATGCAGCGGATTAGCTTGGCACAAGGCGTTTTGATTCGGAGCGCTTCCAAGGCTGGCGATGGTTCTGATCTCACCGGCGCAGATTGGATGCTCGAGGATATAATAGCAGTGTGAGCCGGTCGGCATGTTATCCCAAAAGTGGCTCCAAGCCATTGATAGTCAGAGAGTGCGCTCGTAGCTCAGTTGGATAGAGCAGCGGATTTCTAATCCGCGGGTCGCGCGTTCGAGTCGCGCCGAGCGTACCATCCCTCAAGCCCATCCCAATGGATCCAAGTCGCCTCTTTAATCACGGACTTGCTTTCTGACACCAAAGTCCTTTGCGGGAGGATTACAAAGAAACGAATTTTACCGCGCTAACAATTGAATATAATATTTTTTACTGCGTCAGTATCCTGTTTTGGCTTGTCATGATTTTAGAATTCCTGCAGTATCAGCGCCGGTGAGTTTCCCTTTCGGTTTCAGAGGCGCAAGAGCGCTCACTCCGAGCCCGTTTTTACGGGCTCGCGCTTTTTGGGTGGAGTGACTCGCAATTACTCGACTTTCGTTGCGTGTCGCTTGCGCCTTATTAGCGCCAAGAATTCCCCCCCCCCTCGCCGCGAATGGTTCTATGAGCGAGTCACCAGATTAGCCCCGCCGGTCTTCCCATCGTCCCGCAATCGGCGTCTGGCAATGACGGCATCGTCCATCGACGATATCGAGGCGGGTGACGGCAAAGATCTGGCGTTCAACGACAGGGCGGCGGCATCCCGGACAAAAGGTTGTCTCGCCATCAGTGACTTCGGGGGCATTGCCGACATAAACGTAGCGGAGGCCGGCCGAACGGGCGATTTCCCGCGCCTTGACCAGGAAGGCGACAGGCGTGGGAGGGAGATGGGTGAGCTTGTGTTGGGGATGGAACCGCGAAAAATGGAGGGGTTGGTCCGGCCCAAGGTTTTTCACGAGCCAATCGGACATGCGCCGGATCTCATCAAGATGATCGGTATAGGTCGGCACGACGAGGTTGATGACTTCGAACCAAACCCCAAGGCTCCGATACACACGCAAGGTGTTCAGGATGGGCTCGAGCTTGCCGGAGTTGAGCTGACGATAGGTTTCGTCGGAGAACCCCTTGAGATCAACATGCGCCGCATCGACGTATTGGAGAATCTCCCGCAAAGGCCGTTCCTCGATTGAACCGCAAGTGACCAGGACGTTCTTGAGACGGTGTTCTCTGGCCATTTTGCAGCAATCCAGGGCATACTCGAAATAGGCGGTGGGTTCGGAATACGTATAGGAAACAGAGGGACAATTCAGGACTTTGACAACGGGAGGCAACTGATCCGGCAGGAGGGTGAGCCGATAAAGATCCTGCAGGCGAATGGATTCCGGCAACGGCGGTTTCAGATAAAATGCCGGACCGGTTGGATCTTTGGTTTCCTCGGGTTTTTTCTGGGAGATCTCCCAGTTTTGGCAGTTCAGGCAGCGGAACACGCATCCGGAGGTGGCCAGGGAGAAAGACTGACTTCCCGGCAGGAAATGAAACAACGGTTTCTTCTCGATGGGATCCACGTGAAAGGTGCAGGGATTCCCATAGGCCATGGTATAGAGGATGCCATCCCGATTGATCCTGTTGCGGCAATGACTGCGGTCGCCGGGTTCGAGAATACAGTTGTTGGGGCAGACCTTGCATTGCACATTTCGGCCGAGCTTGAGGTAATGGCGGGCCTCGAGGGTCCAGCCCCGTTCGCACCAAAGTTTCCAAACCGCATCGGAGGGGGCGTCTCCCTTAAACACATCCGCGGGGGATTCATCGCGGGCGAGGTTGCGGATCCATTGCCACAGGGATGATCCGCCGCCGACAGCGGTCAGCGCGGCAAATCCTCCGGTTATAGCCTGGCGCCGGCTCAAGCGGGAGCCTTCGTCTCGGATTGGATCCGGAGTCGATCCCGGATTGTGTTCAGGATTGTTCATGATCGTTTCAGCCAACCCCAACGCTGCATGGCAAGATACACCGCGGGAACGGTGTGCACTACCATCAGAAGCATCAAAGGCATGTGGAGCAGTTTATGGAGGGCCAGCGCGGTCTTTTCGTCCAGTAAACGATCCAATTCAAATCTCCCGCTCATGATGTAGCCCGTCAGGAAAAAAAACAGAACGATCAACAACAACAGCCAACCGCTCCACCGGACGGTCTTCAGGCAGTAAGTGTCCCAAGGTTTCATGGCGATTTTGTCCGGACAATCATGAACCATCCGATGATTCCGTTCAACGCCGCCGTCAACCAGCAGGTCCAGTGCAGTCCAACCGCCGGCACCAGGCAGGCGCCGGTCAATACAGCGCCCAAAAACGCTCCGAGAAAATCAGCCTGGTAAAGACGCGAGGCGAGGCTGAATCGTTGTGTCTCGGTTTGCCGGCTCGCCACCACAAATTCCATGCCCACCAGGACCGCCAGTCCAGCGAGGATGAGGGCGATCGTCCAACCGCTCTGCCAGGGTCCAACCGAACTCCGTCCGCCTCCCCATCCGGCAGAAAAAGCCGTCGGCACCAGGGCAGCATATAAACCCAACGCCAACGCGGTCCAACCCAGGGACCGTCGTCCCGGGGGAATCCGACGGCTCACCATCGAGCCCACAACCAGGCCGCCCATGAACAAGGCCACAAGCCCGCCAAGCCCCTGATAAAGCGCTCCGCAGGCAATCTGAAAAACCACAATCAACACGACCTCCATGGCGGACGCGGAAAAACCCGACACAAGGATCGCCAGCGATTCCGGATGCCACCGCAACCCAAGCACCGCCACAATAAACAGGAAAACCGCGCTCGCCCATGCGGCAGTCCGTGTGTCGGCAAATTGATCGATCCAGGAACGAACATGAGACAAATAGAGAACCGGCTGGAAATCGCGGTTGATCTCGCCCTTGTCCTCCACCGCCCTTTTGAGATCCGCCAATCGATCGGCAGTGAACATCCCTCGCAAATACGCTTCGGAAACGAAACGGGTGGCGATGTTCCTCTCCTTCAACCGCGATGCAACATCGGAGTTCAGAGTTCTTTCCGAGGCCAGAAAAAAAGTCCGCAGCCCTGGCAACAGAATGACCTCGGGGAAAACCTCGCGGACAGTAGTGTAAGCGGTCGACAACAACCGGGCTTGCACAGGGCTAATATAATTTTCGTACCGTCCCAGGGCGAAACTCAGGACACCGTCCCGAGCCAGTATTTGACGCGTCTCCCGGTAAAATTCCCGGGTAAAATAGCGGTTGATCATCGAGGTGGATGGATCGGGCAGGTTCAGGATCACGACGTCGTACCGATGGGTCGTCTGCCGAATATGCCGGCGCGCGTCGGTCGCGATCCATTGGACACGGGAATCCTGCCAAACACCGGGCAGGTATCGCCGAGCCATCTCGTTCAGACGCGCATCATGATCGACACAGACCACGTGCTCCGGATGATACTTGAGCACCTCGGGCACAATGCCCGATAAGGCGCCCCCCACCACGAGAACCCATCGGGCCTGGGGATGCTGGCTCATCGCGTAATGGGCCGCCTCCTCCGCTGGTTCGACCTGATCGGTAGAGGCGACCACCATACCGTTCTCGACCATCTGATACTGGCCTCCATACTCGGTAACCAATGTCCGGCCGTAGGGCGAGTTTGCCACAAGAACGAGGCGTTGCCCCGGATATTGGGCCCCAATCGATTGCTCATCCAAGAGTCCATTCCAATTGATCACCAGCAGCAGCGCAGTCACACTCAGCCCCCAGCACCATAAACCCCGCAATCGAATCGCCCGCGCAACAACCACCACGAACAAGGAAAGCATGAGCCCAGCCACAATCAGAATGGCCAGATGATCCAGCCAAACGACGAGCACAAACGTGAAAACCACCCCGCCGATGAGACTGCCGAGGCCATCGGCGGCGTAAATGCGGCTGATGGCGGTCGTCGAACCGGTCTGGTATTCAGCCAGCAAGCTGGCCCACACCAGCAGCCAGCCTACCAGCAGACCGCAGGGCAACAGCAAGACCAAGCTGCTCCAGAGGGTCCCCACCGGCCCGATCATCGCGCCACGAACAAAAAAAAGATGGAGCCCCATCCGCAACGCGAGAAGCACCAGCACAGGCACCCATGCCAGCACCAGCAGGCCCGCGAGAAAAACCCCGAGGCTGCATCGCGGAAAATCCGATCGATCGCGCAATCGCCGTCGTCCGCCCCAGGCGCCCACGCCTGCCAGCAGAAACCAATGGCCCAGGAGAATGCCCAGGACGAGTTCGTTGCCGTGGTAGACGCATAGCATTTCTCTCAGCAACACCAACTGAACCATGGTGCTGGTGATCCCGAGGAGAAAGGCCGCGGCGATCGCGGGCGTTTTTCCGTCCAAGGTGCCCAGGCTCATAACCCAGATTCTACAGCGGGAACCCGAGGGGCCGACAAGTGGAATCGCCAGGCCCGGACTCCAGGAACCAAAGAATAGAGTCGAATCGTCGGGCCGGCCAGGCATTGTGCAACGGAGCTCGGCACGCCTAACAGCCCACATGTGATGGGACAACTTGGTCCTTGAACTGTCGCCCGGTTATGCCACCCTCGGTTTATGGACAGGGAAGATTTATCGGCGGGTGGCCACTGTCAAAAACCTGATTCTCCATCTCACAAGACTGGCCACGGTTTCTCATCCAAGCGATGTTCATGTTGGGGACGGTTCCTTTTTCTGGGAGCCGGATTGATTTCGCTGATTTGGTTCCTGGTGCGGGTGATCCCCAAGCCCAGTCGCGCCGCTTATCCCTGCCAACGCGCCGCCGCGCCTTTAGCCAGTGCCTGTGTGCTTTGGATTCTCAGTCTGGCAAGCTCGACCTGGCTCTGGCGACGGGCCAGATTGCACTCACGGGGCCCCCGGTTTGTGCGGGCGTGGCTCTGCGCGGGGGCGGCGGCTGTTGCCGCACTGGTGTCGGTCGTCCATCTGCCCCACTCGGCGCTTCTGGGCAAAACGACCGAGCTTCACGGCCCGATGGGAATTGCGAAGGGCATTTACCCGGGGCGCGTTGTCTGGGTGCATGCCCCGGACGCCACCGATTGGGCAGGCTTCAATTCGAGCGAGCCGTCGTGGCAAGCGAACCACACGGACCTTGCCGTCGTGGAAGAGATGGTTTCGCAGGCCATTCGCGGCGTGGTGGGAACAACCAGCGATGCGTCGGCTTGGGAGAAAATGTTCCAGCACTTCAACGAAGTCCGAGGCAACGGTCCCCGCGGCTACCAGGCCGGTGAAAAGATCGCGATCAAAATTAATCTCACCACCTGCAACGGAGCAGATCCCAAAAAATACGAGAAACCGGCGTCGCTGAAAAACGCGATTGATAATTCGCCTCAGATGCTCCTGGCCCTGCTGCGGCAGCTGGTTTATGTCGCCAAAATCCCGCCCGGCAATCTCAGCATGGGCGATCCGACGGGGCTCTTTCCGAACTACCTCTGGAACCTCCTGCATCCGGAATTTCCCGAGGTGCGGTATTTTGACACGGTGGGTAACCTGGGACGGGTTCGCACCGAGTTTTCCTCGGTCCCGTTCCACTGGAGCACGACGGGTGCGGACGGCAAGCGTCCGGACTACGTTCCGGCCCCTTTTGCCGAGGCGAATTATGTGATTAACTTCGCGATTTTGAAGGGGCACTCATCGGGCATCACGGTCTGCGGCAAAAACCACTACGGCTCGTTGTTGCGAACCCCGGTCGGGTCCCTGCGCGGCGTTTCCCATGCCGATTACTACAACATGCACCTCAGCCTGCCCAATGCCGAATGGTCACCCGGGATGGGGCATTATCGCGCCCTCGTGGACCTGATGGGACATCGGGAATTGGGCGGCAAGACGCTGCTTTGTCTGATCGACGGACTCTTTGGCGGGTATTACTGGGATTCTCATCCTTACTTGTGGAAAATGCCACCGTTCGGCGATGGCACGAATGGGGATTGGCCCTCAAGCCTGTTTGCCTCCCTCGATCCGGTGGCCATCGACTCGGTCGCCCACGATTTCCTGGCCACCGAATGGCCGGATATCGTCTCAGGAGGCGTCGGGGCGGCAGGCAGCCTGCAAGGGGGAGCGGAGGATTATCTGCATGAGGCGGCCCTCGCCGACGCGCCGCCATCGGGCACTTTCTATGATCCGGAAAAAGACGGCGTCCGTCTGGCGAGCCTCGGGACGCATGAACACTGGAATAACCCGCAGGATAGGCGCTACAGCCGCAACCTCGGCCTCAACCAGGGCATCGAATTGGTTGCGATCCACGTCGACCGCCAGCCCCCGCACCTGGCCGTTCGCCGCCAGGACAACCATATTCTCGTCTCCTGGCCCGCCTCGCACGCGGGATACCAGTTGCAGAGCACGGACCAGCTTGAACCGCAATCGAACTGGCAGGCCGTCGCCGATCCCCCGGCGTTTTTTGAGGCGCAAAATGTGGTCTCCAACACCCTGGGGAACGACCGTCGTTTTTATCGGCTCACGAAATAGCGTAGTGACCCAAAGGAATCCTTGGGGGTCATGACTCCTTAGGATCTGTCATTTCCGGGTCGTGGTGCGCTCCGCCACCCAGGTGATGTCGCTCTTTTCGGCGGCGGGAACTCTCACCGGAAAATCACTGGTGCTCTTCTTGATGGCCCGCAGAGTGCTCCCATTCACCCAGCGCTTGATCTCGGAGTGACCGTCCGCAAAGGAGAATCCGGCGGCGCCATTATGATAGGAAGCCGGTAGATCGCTCCATGCGGTGCGTTCCGCGGGATC
>ERZ795054.475-NODE-475-length-51355-cov-25.840624_pt1 | contig 51355 bp, 63 predicted proteins | sample MGYA00375138_ERZ795054 | MGnify/ENA primary metagenome ERZ795054 (study PRJEB30183, sample SAMN05720215) | anaerobic digester metagenome | isolation source: active sludge of municipal wastewater-treating anaerobic digesters | place: USA | collected 2014-12-23 ... | reverse complement strand
CGTGCCGCCTGTGCCGCCGCCGCCGCCTATGCCGCCGCCGATGCCGACCGTGCCGCCTGTGCCGCCGCCGCCGCCTATGCCGCCGCCGATGCCGACCGTGCCGCCTGTGCCGCCGCCGCCGCCTATGCCGCCGCCGATGCCGACCGTGCCGAATTAAACTTAATCGAAATCGCAGAGAGGGCAATAGCATGAACACAGTGATAGCAGAACACTTGAACATGAAAGCCACACTCACGCCAGACAAACCGCTAGTGCTGTTAGTGGATGATGTGTTTGCAGAACACCCCGGCTGGTATCGCTGCAAGCGTCGTGGCGGCGTGGTAGACCCGGAGGGCAGCCGCTGGCGGCTGTGTATGCGTGATGGACTGTTCCGCTTGACCGAATGGGGCGCGGGCACACTTAGGGAGCGTGAGCAGGTAGCGGAAGCGTGCCGGAGGGGTTTCTGATATGAAATGGGAATGTAAAATAAAAAAATGGGTTTCCGGTGATTATGAAATAATCAAGAAAGGGGCACACGATTATTCAATCTACTATAAAGGGAATCTGTCTGACGGTATGCACTGCCTGGCCGATGCAAAATTATATTGTGAACGCGGCTTAGGAAAGGGGAGCGTATGAACCGCCTGATAATAAGCCGTAGTTTTGAGCCTATCGAATACTGGCTATTCGCAAGGGGCGGCGCATGTCCTCAAAATGGGTGGGTGAATGACGAGACCGGCGAACCGGTTGAACCGCCTGCCCTGGATGATATTTTGGAGTGGGAAACGGAATATGGGTATAACACACCGATGAAGGAGGTGGAGGGCTGGCCGGTCAAGGTGATGAGTATCTGAATTAGGCGCGGGAAAAATTGTATAATACCGCGTCAAACGTGAAAGAAAAACCTGAAAGGAGTTGATTATCATGCGCGATTAAAGTATTTTGAGCAGAGAGCATACGCCCGGAAGAATAGCCGCTTCCGGGCGTATTTGTGTTTGCGCCGGAATTAGGTGCGGGAAAATGGCAGGGCGTAAGCGTAAAATGGGTGTTTATATCGGATAACCCCGGTAATAATCCAGCACAGTGTTATGCACAGTTGCGATCCACTGTTCAGCGGCAACGATGGCAGCGGGTATGTCCGGGTAACTGTTGCTGTACAGGTGTTGCGCGTCCGGTTGTGCGAAGATGTGTAGCAGCACGTCGTCTGCCAGTCCTCTGTTAGGTTGTGGCTGATTTTTGCGTTCAGTGATAGTGTAGTAGAAGTTGCGGAATTTGGTCATAGTAAAGTCTCCAGATGTTGCGCAACACAGATAGTGTCATTTTTAGCCCCACCATGACAACAAAGAAGTATTTCTTTCATAGTCCACATACGCCCCATCCCTGTGCTATTCCAACCAAACGACAAAGCAACGGTTCCTGGGTGCGCAAGTTCGTTAAACAGATTTCTGCATTGCTTTCTCATGACAGAATCTTGTGTTGATTTCATCGTACACGGAACACCAATTTCTTTATAAAGTTCGCTGATCTGGCGCGGGGAATATGGCGGGTCAAAGATGATGGTATCCACTTTAATTTTTTGGCTAACAAGCATTTCCAAGAAGTCTACACAGTCCATGTGATACGCTGCTTTTGTGTTGGGATTCAGGTCATTTGAATAGGTAAACCCAAGTTCATTATTTCGTGCAAACGGGTCAACAGAAACGCCAGTAAGATGGGACAATACAAACTCTCTGATCGGTTTAATAGTGAATGTATCACCGCTCGCCATAGCCCATGTTCGTGTAAATTTCATGCGTTTATCAAATCCTCTTCCGGTTCAAACGGTTCGTCCTCATCATCGTATTGTGTATCCTCAACACCTGGTAGTGACGGCGTGTAGGTTGGTTTATGCTGCGATACGGGCACAGGCACACCACCAATGACAGTTACTATCTCCCGGCGATGTCCGCCACGTGATGACCACTGCTTCAGGAACAGCCCCGCCTGTATGCCGATCTGGATCGCTTCCTGGATGTGCAGCGGTGTTACCCAGTCATGCCCGCGTGTAATAAGTCGCCGGATCAGCAGTTCAACGCCCGGTCGTTTCGTTAGCCCGTAGAAGGTGGACTCATCATTCTCCTTGATATAGGCGGCAATGTCCGGGAGTAGTAGTTTAGGTTCAGCATATTCGGCATCCTGAGTTCCGGTCTCAATCAGACATGCGCCGTCAAACCCAAAGAACCATGAGCGTCCAATCAGGTTGTAGGCCGAGTAGTTCGCTTTGACCAGCGTCATCTTCACGCCCTGGCCTGTTTCAGGGCGACGCGCAACGAAATGTGTACGTGCTTCATCCTTCAACGCCGACGCACCACGCGCATCATCAGCGGATGTTTGCTTAGACTGTCCGCCCATCTTGCTGACGTGTGAGAGAACGAGTGCTGTCCCGTTACTGACACGAGCAAGTTTGGTTATGAGTTCCATCGTGTAACCCACGACCGCGTTATCGTTCTCATTGGCTGCACCCAGGGCCCGGCGCAGTGTATCAACCACGATGAGTCGCGGTTTGATTTCCTCGCAGTAGGCGTACAAGTGATTGTAATAGGCAGATGGCGCGATGTGCCCGGCACGTATCTGTTCGATGAGTGCGCCAGTGCCCTCAGTTTTGAGGTGGAACCGCTTCTGTATGTCGGCACGGTAATCGCCGGACGGGAAGTAACGCCGCTCGTATGCGTTCAGGCGTAACCGCATAATCTCGATGGGGTCCTCACCAGACAGGTAGAGCACATGCGCAGGCGCATCCACTGGCCTGAACGACGGGTAGAGCGTTACCCCGGTAGTGACCGATAGCGCAAGCCCCAGACCAATGAGCGATTTACCTAGACCGCCAGGTGAACTGATAACGGCAGTGATGTTTCGTGGTAGTAGTTCTTGAAATGTCCAAGTGATCGGTGCGCAATTCCAGTACTCGCCGATCTCGTCAGTCTCGAACGCGACAGTTGATTTGGTAGATTCGGTCAGTTGCGCAAGCCGCTGCTTCACGTCAGTGATGTGCTCTGCACCCGCTTCCAGTGCGCGTGTGAGTGATTTGGTTTCGTTAATCAACCGCCGCTGCATCTCATGATTGGACACTATTTGGCAGTAGTTCTCGAAGTTCGCTGTGGTCGGTACAGCCGATATAATCTCCGACATGACAGTATCAGGACTATCAATGTCAAGGTACTCAAGCAGCGTTACCCGGTCAGGTTTGATATTCGATTCATCCAGGAACAACAGTGCGTCGTAGATTTTTTGGTGCGCTGGTATGTGGAACGGCATATCGTTAGGACAGCGTAGCAGCGTGTGTGTGCGTTTGATCAGCGCGGGTTTCATCAGCATACAGCCCAGCACGGCGCGTTCCGCATCCGCATTATATACTTCGCTTTGCATCCAGCATCCTTTCAAACTGCGCCTGAGATATTATCTCCGGTTGAAAGAGAAACCTCACTACTGCCCGTTTAAGCCGTTTCAGGTTGATGTCATGGAACCCGATAGACTGTGATCCGTCGAACGGTGTAACGATAGCGACAAACGTCATCCATTGCGGTTGCCATTGCAGCGTCACGAAGTACGGGTCCACGGTCGCGGTCAGGAACGGAACCGTATCGAATATGTAGCGGTACTGGTAGTCAATGGTCATACATACAGGTCCGCCGTACTCCGTGCGATGATGGATATGCCGCCAGCCTTGCGCACCTGCTCATCCCAGTTGGATTGGTCAGGTCGTAGCACACCCGAATCTGTCTTAACCTCGATGGATACGAACTGCGCAATGCCGTCCACAGTCTTCCAGCCGATCAGGTCGCCACTGCCAGGGGTCAGACCACACCTGATCTTCCGTGCAGTCTTGCACATGTTCAGCGCATCCGGGATGTCGCCACGCAGTATTGCAGCACGGATCGCGTCTATGGTGAATGCGGGCGCGAACAGCCCGACGTTGTTGCGGAAGAGCGTGAACCCGTGCCTACACGATTCTTTCCAGACCGCATCCTGTATGTTTTTTTCAAGCATTCCGTATTATCCCTTCCAGCCAGTTAGTCCAGTTCAACATACACAGTTCCTCGAACCCGGTTACGTTGAATGGCAGACAGTCCGTGTTCATATCTATGACATAACTGTCGTTTCCGTCCATATAGTTGAGTAGAAACAGCCTGAACACAAACCAGTCCCAAAGGTCACGCGCGCCGCATACGTCGCAGGTGATTTCGGTGATTTCTTTAACGGCCATCACCGCGATTCCTTTCCCAGCATCGGCGGCAGTTCGCGCAAGAGAAACATTATCGTTCCAGTAATTCTGTGGCCTGTTAGGTCGCAGTATGATCCTGTTGCTTCATCGAAGATTATGTCAATCTGTTTCCCGTCATCCATCAACGCCCGTGCCTGTTTTCCGCGTTCTATCTGGTTTCGGAACGGTATCCACTGCTTCGCGGCCTCAAGTTCGGCTATACGCTCTTCTGTAACAGTTAGCGCGTTCTCCAGCCGTATCAATTCTGTTGGCGACAGAGGCATTCCGTTTTTAGCCATTTCGCGGGGAGTTAATCCTTGTGATTTTTCTGTTGACATTATCGTGATTCCTTTGTTGTCTTCTGTGCCTTCCAAAACGCCTCGCATTCTCGCAGTTCGATTTCTTGTCTTTTCAGCGCGGCCTCCAGTTCGGCTATGCGCTTCTCTGCTTCCACCCTCAACTCATGCGGCGTTTTCCCGTTGTACCGCTGTAATGTCAGCACCCAAGGCTCCGTTCCGCCTTTGGCATTTCCGGTTACTTCTACTCTGGATTCTGCGTAATTTACCATGCCAAGATTTACGTTGTGCTGGTATAGTATTTCTGTGAGTGTCTGAATGGCTTCGTTCTGCACGGTCAAACTTGCAGTTTCAACGTCAATCGCAACTATTCTTGTGTGAGTGTCAATCTGCGCCTCAAGTTCGGCAATACGCTGCTCTGCAATCGTGAGCGCGTTTTCGAGTAGGATCAATTCTGTCGGTGACAATGGCGCGCCTATTCTGGCGGTTTCCCGTGCAAGCAACACATGCCTACTATTCTCCGGCGGATCGCTCGCTGGATGCCACGAGTCAAGCCAGTCTCGCAGCGCATTTATTACGTCAGGCTTATCTTTGATCGAAGCATGAAGAATCCTGTCATGTCCACATTTCGGGCAATAGTAACCGCCAGTATTTTCGCTTCGATCAGCCTCATCGAATCTATGTCCACAAATAAGACAGAAGTATTTTTCGCTCATTATGCGTCCCTCTCCCAGTCCGTGTCCCTTAGTCCAGTAGATTCCTTTCCCTGCGTCGGCGGCAGGTCGCGCCAACGGACAATTCCAGCATACGGCCAATATCTGCACTTATAGTTATAATAACTTGTACTTACGTGTCCGTTTGCATACTGAACTTCAACGGCCTCAGCGAGTCCTGTTGCGGGTAGGGGTGGCGGCTCGCTCGCTGAATGCCACTGGTTAGCGGCCTCCAGTTCGGCTATGCGCTCGCGCTGTTCCTGTACGGTCGCGGCCAAATCTGCAATATCGTCTATGGTCGCCATGTGCGGGTTTACGCTGATCGCGTTAATTCGTTCGTCCTGTGTCATTTCACTTTACTCCTGTATTTCGATGCAGCCTTCTTGCGCTGCTCCTTCATCCACCACGCCCAACCGGGCTTATATCCTAACTTTTTGCCAACTTCGAGCAGGTCGTCGTATGAGGCGGCCTTCTTGATCATATCACGCTTCTGCTCTTTGCTGAACGAATCCACACGTTCAATAAGTTCGCCATCTACTGTTTTTGGTCTGCGGTCCTGGGTCTTGACCGCAAACTCGTATCCGCAGTTCGCACATTGTCGTTTACTGCTCGTGTCAACCCAGTAACACTTCGGGCACTGACGTATAGAGATTCCCACATCGTCATCTCGTTTGGGCTTGACCACTCCAGCCTCAAGGCTCCATTCGCGGATGTCGTCAGGTAGTCCGTGCATGTTGCAGTTGCCGACATGGTCAAGTATGATCGCATGAGACTTGTCCTTATAGGGGCGCAAACACCGTCCCCACTGTTGCATACATATTACCAGCGATTTAGTCGGACGCAAACTCAGCATCCCATACGCGCCTGGAACGTCCAGCCCTTCGTTCACTAAGTCGCAACTCATGAGCGTATTCACGCGCCCTTCCGAGAAATCACGTATCGCCGCATCACGGGTTACACTGTCCATAGTACCGTCCACTGCCACAGACCGGAACCCGGCCTCCTGGAACATCGCCGCGCAATGGTGCGCATGTTCGACAGACACGCAGAACACAAGTGACGGTGCGCCGTTCAAGTGCTTCGCGTAATGGCCGACCGCATCACCAGTGATGACGGACCTATCCATCTCCGCAGCCAGCATATCGCGCTGGTAGTCGCCACCCGTGGTTTTCACACGTTTCAGGTTCATCTGTACCGGTGGTGCGAAATACTTGTAATCGGACAAATATTTATTATCCATCAACCACCGCGTAGGCGGACCTATAATCAGTTCATCGAACACGCTTCCTAACCCGGTCCCGGTCATCCGGCACGGGGTCGCGGTTACGCCGAGAACGTATTTCGCCTTCGCGATGATTTTCTGGTACGTTTTCGCTGTGGAGTGGTGCGCCTCGTCAATCACGAGCAGATCAATGTCCGGGATGGTACGTCGGTTCAGCGTGTCCTTTGATGCGATATAGACCTCATGCTCGCCGGTGCGATGTCCAGCCGCGATAAACCCGTGCGGTACGTCGAAATCCGTGAACGTGCGCGATGCCTGGTTCAGCAGTTCGCGCCGGTGTACCAGTACCATCACGTTATTCCCCTTCATATTCGCCGACTGCGCGATATACGAGAATATGACCGTCTTACCCATACCGGTCTGCCCCTGGAACAGCACATGCTTGACTCCACGGGCAAACGCGGCACGGATACCGTCTACGGCCTCGTCCTGGTAGTCTCGTAGGATCGGGAGCGTCATTTACAGAGTGCCTCATACAGCATGTCTACTGGTTTCGTGAATGACAGGTGGAATATGGATAGCATAATCAGCGATATAAACAGCGACACGCAAAGTGGTACGAACCAGATGTATTGCCAGATTTTTTTCATTCGACCTCCTCCACCTCCGCACCCATCCACACCTCACCAGGCATATCCAACGCCGTGTCCGATGCGAATGCGTAGTACCGACCACCAACCGCTTCCAGTAGATGCGCGACCAGTTCATCCATCACACTGTCGTCCAACGCTTCCAGCCGGTCAACCAGCGCGATACCAGAACCAGCATACACCTGCCCGACCGCCCAAGAACACAACACCAACTCACCGTCGCTGACCTCGCGCACATCGCGCCAGCCGCATGCGTCGTCGTGGAACAGGATATGCCCGTCGTCCACGTTGATCCGTTTGCCGAACGGGGACAGTACCTCGTTCACGCCCGCGACGAAATCGTCAATCTCGGTCCCGGCCAGTTTCGATGGTAGTGCCGGGTCGTTCAGCGTGTTATAGAACTGCGTATACCACTCGACCTTATCCACCAGCCCGGCGTGTTTGTTCTTATCCGTTTCCCATTTCTGGATGGACAGCAGCGTGGTCAGGATGCGTCCACCGTCCTCGATGCGTTTTTCCAGTGCGTCGTATTCGGCCTGTAACGTTTCCACGTTCTCCGGTTCGGGTTCGGCTTCGATCCGGGCGAGTTCCTCTTTCTGCATGGCGACCCGCTCGGTAATCTGCCTGATCTCCTGTACCCGCTTATCCCAGGCACGGTGCGCGTCCGTCTCTGCGGCGTGGTCCCGGTTCATGGTCGCGTATTTGGCCTCAGCCTCGGCTGCGCGTTCCTGTGCGGATTCATATTCAGATTGCATCTGCGCTGTGAAGTCCTTGCCAACTTTATGTCCGCAGGTAGGGCATGTACCGGTCTGGAAAACTTTCGTGTCTTTGCGAATTTCTGAGAGCACTCCGTTTGCAACTATATATTGCTCATGTGCGGCTTTCAACTGTTCGGTCGTGATTGTTATCTTCGGCTCGCGTGGCACTTTCGGGATAGCGACTGGTTTCTTCAACTCCGCGATCCGGTCTGCCTTCGATACGACCGCCTGGGCACGGCCTATACGTGTCAGTAGTTCGCGCTGTTCTGCACGTAACTGGTTCATCGCGTTATGGACGGCAGGGATCGCGTCTACGGTCAGTATTTTGCCCTTGCTGTTGCGCGGGTTCTCCGGGCATGTGCCAAGTGCCAGCGATTTCAGTTCCCGGTTCAGCCCGGTGCGCATGTCATACGCCTGTTGTGCCGTTTTTTTGATCTCGGCAAGTGTATCAAGTTTGAACCCGACTTCGGATATGATCGTGTATTCTTCTTCGCCGAACAGGTCTATCAACCGTTCTTTCGGGATCGTACCGTCGCCCATCAGCCCGTCAAGCAGGTCGTCGCTGGTGAGCAGGTACATGGGGTCCACGGCCAGCCGATGTTGTTCCAGACCGAAGTACCGGTACATGGCCTGACGCTGATCGTCACCTGGCAGCATGGGGTCGGTCATGAACGAGAACTTGCCCTTCTTGATGGTAAGGGTCGCTTTCACATATTTGTCCTCATGGACGATCATGGCTTCGACTGTGGCGCGGTCGCTCCACTTGCCGACAAAGTCCTCGGCGACCAGCGGTTGACCGGCATGGTCAAGTATCGTTGTTGCCGGGGTCTTGGATTTCTTGCTCATGCGGATGCGCTTGTCACCAATGAGCAGTAGCCGGATCGCGTCCAGTACGGTTGATTTGCCGCACCCGTTCGGTCCGGTCAAGAACCCGGTTCGTCCGTTGAATAGGATGTCGTGTTTCTCGATACCTTGCAGGTTCATAATGTGCAGTTCTGTGATGTGCATTATAGTGATACCCTTATTGTGTTGGTTGTTATTCTTCCATGCCTTCGATATACTTGTTAAAAATGTGGTCTACTAAATCACACAGATATTGAGTATCTATAGATTTAGAGTCGTCTTTCAGGTCCCTTTCGTATGCGTCAAGGAACCAAGTAAAATACGCCGAGTCCACGCCGATAAGTTGCTCTTTCAATATGACCGGATTTTTAAGGTCAAGGTCGTTTAACTGCAACGCCATTTTCAGATACTGTGCAGCGTTAATTGACCAGTGACGCTTGATAAATTTTCTTGTCCGTATGATTGAGCATAAGGGATAACGAGAACCCATATAGACCAGTTCCCGCGCTAAGAGACTTTCCATTGCAGGCAGATTTGTAACAACGCCGCTCTCAAATGTGAAGTAATTTGTGGCGTGAACGAAATCATAGTTCTTATGAATTTCTTCCGCGCATCCAGTGAAGCGAGTCACTATCTGAATCTGGTCGGTGAGCGTGATTGCGTTTGATGTCACATAGGCAACCTGATACTTTTTATCAGGCTCCTGTTCAATTTTTTTGAAGCCGGTAGACTTGATGTAATTGTAGACTTGATCGCTCGCAACTTCAAACGGGATAAAGTCGTTTTTTTCGTCTACTTGAACATGCTCTGTTTTGTCGTCGCTTGTGAATACTTGCCACCTGTCGCCTGCGTAATGTCGCGCCAGTTCCGCACAGACATCCCTGCTTGCAATATAAACGTCGTAATCGTTCACATCTTCGCCAAGAAGCATGGACGCGATAGAACCGCCTGTTAGAATTACTTCCGGCTTTACTCTTTTGGCAAGACCAGTAGGTAATGTTTCCAGCCATTCATTCAGTTTCTTGCGACATACCATATCTATCGTCTTCTTCTTCATAAGTCGTTCTCCTCATACGCATGTTGTTCAAGGCTGTTATATACAACCCGTACTTTGTCTATTTCCTTCTCCAGCGCAGCATACTTGCGCTCCCACAAATTCAGTTGTCGGTTCAGATCGCTCACCTGCTGGTAGGCGATGTTCAGTTCCTCGGTCAGGTCCGCATTGATCACGTCCTGCGATGCCGTTTTATCTATCACGGCTGCGTTCTCGTACCGGTGCAGTTCTTTGGCCTGGTTCGCGACCAACGCCTGTAACCGCCGGATTTTATCGTTCAGGTCGGTTCTACTGTTGCGTGGCATTACGGGTGTTCTCCATAATTTCGCGTCCGTAGTAAATACACAATTTCGCTCTCGACGTTGTACCTTCTTTTCTATAGAACCCAACCGCCACCTCCCAGAACGCACGGTTCAGGCGGTCGTTGCGGGCGATAAGTGCTTTTCCGATCTCACTCATCTGTGCTTTCAGTCGGTCATTCTCGATTCGCAAATTATCGTTATCTTTGTGCAGCAGCATATTATTCAGTTGCTGTCCAGACTCCTTAATCAGGCTGCAACTCTGCGCTTCTTTCAACCGCTCGTTCAGTTGTTTCAGCAGCAATATCTCGCGCTGCCTCGCTGCACACCGCTCTTTCAGCAGTTCGATAAACAGGCGCATGTCGGATTTATTCATCAACTTTTCCTTTCTGCTTGACCGCACTAAACTTCTGCTTCGGTTCTTTCGTTAGCAGGTGCGGGTATTTCTTGAACAACCTCTTCGCCTTCGTATTATTCACCGACATGAACTCGACCGCGTCCGGGACCTCTTTCAGGAACAGTGCCGGGTCGTGAAAACCAAGCCCGTCCGATTGGTGGTAGCCCCAGACAAGCCCGTTATGCGTTACCGTGCCAACGCTGTCACACCACCGTTTCAGCGCGCCTTTCATGGCGGATAGTTCGGAGTCAAGCAGCGCAATCGCTTCAATCGCCTTACATGCGTCCTCGTGGCTGTTGATTACGTCAACCACGTTCACCTTCGCGTCGCAGCAGTACCGGTACGCGCATTCAGCACAGGCGACACCCGGCGTTGGTGCAAACTCGGTATCGTCCTCGATGATCTGGCAGATAGCGAGTATCTCGTCGCGCATCTCATTAAACATCACTTTCTCATACGAATACGTTTCACGCCAGTCGGTCGCGGTATGCTCAAAGATTACGGTTACACTGTCGCACCCGGTCAGCCAGAGCAACAGCCACGCATACACTCGCGCCTGCATCTCGTCGCTGGTCCGGGCGAACCCGGTCTTGTAATCTGTTACCACGACATGCGCGGCATCGTCAGATTCGACACGGTCCAGTACGGCACGGAACCAGACATCGTCATCGTCCCACGGTACAGTCTGGCCGGTCGCGTTGATACAGATACGCTCTTCAACACCAGTAACCATGCCACGTTGGATCGCGGTACGTTCCGCCCAGGGCAGGCATAGCGCGTTGTAAGTCTCACGCCACTCTTCCATAGACAGGATAGGCTCTCCAGCATCACGTGATTCGGCTGATTGCAGCGCATACACGGTATTGTACAGTTCCCGTGCGGCATTCAAGTCCTGCGTTGAATTGGTGCGCAACAACCCGTTCACATACTCCTCGTAGAACCGGTGCGCGTATTTGCCCTTGACCATGATGGTTGGCAGGCTACTCTCTGGTGTGTGGTTGATCCGGAACTTCAGTTGTGCCGGGCAGTTCCGGTACATCTTCATGCGGGAATAGGAATTTTTCATCTGTAGTATCCTTCAATCATTACGCAGCCAAGGTCCTTAAATATTTTGTTAAACTTCATGCTGTCAGCACCAAGATAACAAATCATCTGTCCCTGTAGCGGCGTATTGGCTGGTTGTAGGTTTTCGTCCAGAAACTTAATTCGCGATTGTGGGAAGCATACGGCGCTGGAACGTCTCAACAACTGTTGTCCCCACACCGTTTCGGTTGCGTTATTGGTCAGGATTATCGCGGACTTGATCTCGCTTCGGTTGTAAGACCATGTCGCGTTCGCGATAAACTTGCGCATCATACCAGCCGAGTATGGCGGGTTAAGGAACACATTTCCATGCCACGGTAGCAAAAGCCCGTTCTGTTCTTTCGTGTAGAACTGCTTGGCTTTCACTATCTCGTTTGCCTTCTCGCATGATGCAGGGTCCAAGTCAGGAACGTCTCCGAACATTTTATGGACCATTTCGATGATAATAGGCGGCGTGTACCACTCTTCCTTGCCGCTGTTGTTCGATACGTGTGCGCTCATAACACCGACTCCTCAACCTGCTTAATCCGCCCACGCATCGCGGTCAACAACTGTTCCAACGTCCACTTCTCCTTCACTGCCTGTTGCGTCATCACCCTGAATGCGGTCGGCGACAACTTATCCTGTAACGCAACCACGTCCGGGTGGTTCGCCAAGTCACGTGGCGGTTCCGGCTGCTTTAACGGCGCAACCGTTTTCAGCGGCGTAACTGGCTTCGCTGGCTGTTCTGCCCGCTTATCCTGCTTCGGAACCTGCGAATAATCGTGCTGCGCTGGCGCGTCGTCGTCGAACGGTATATTAGCCGTGTCATCTACAGGGTCAGGCTCCGAAATTGCCGTGGCGGGCAGCACAGGCGTTCTGCTTGATGCGTCGAACACGGGTACTCCTGCTTCAGATGCGATTTTACGCAGAATTTCAGTCTTACCTTCATGTACTACACCGTCCTCGTCAACGGTAATCTGGCTGGCCGGGTACAGATCGTCCGGTGCGTCATGCTCCAGTAGCGGTGGCAGTTCGGCCTGTGGACCGGAGATCAACGGGCGTAACGCTTTGATGTCGTTCAGTCCGCACGGGATGATCACGTCCAGCACGTATGCGACCTGCTTCTTCCCGTCCGGCTGAATCTGTTGCGATTTCAGTATCAGCGTGACCGGGATGAAAGAGATCCTGCCTGCTATGGCACGAAGCGTTTTCAATGCGGTGTTCACGTTCACGATACTGTGAAACGAACTCGTGTCAATCTGCCAGACGAACAGTTGGTTGAAGTCCTTGATGTAGAACTGCAAACTCGCCAACTGTTTGCAACCCGACTTACCGCCCTTACCGCGTGACGCGGCAAACTCGCAATGCTCCGGGGACGGGCACTCACACTCGACCAGCGCACCACCCTCGGCGGTACGGTTCGCGGTATTGCCGTCACCTTTACAGAGCAGCCCGCTTGCTCCGTAGCACTTGTAATACTGCGGAAATACCACTTCCTCGTCCTCGGACGGGAAGCAGATCAACAGTTTGTCCGGCTTGTCACCGAACTGGCTGTGAATCTTCGGGAGCAATGATTCATCTTCCGGGTCGAACAGGAAGTAATCAAGTTTCGCAGGGTATTCGATTGTTTTCCCATTCTTCTCCATCTTACGCTTCTCGCCCAAGCGGATTTTACCGCCTCGGCTCAAACGTATCCTTTCTGAGAGTCCTTTAATCGGCATCGTATTCTCCTACTGGTCTGTAATGCGATTTCATGTTTACCGAACATACCATGCACGGTTCGCCGCCAAGATTGGTACAGGACAGGCAATCGGCCTGAAACTTGGTTATCAGCGCGACATTCTCCTTATGCAGCCTGACAACCTCGTTTTGCAGATGATTAAACCGTCGCTGCTCTTCGTCGGTCATATCGGGCAGTCTCCATCATCTTCGTGCGTTTCTTCCGGCGTTTCTTCGTCGGTGTACGGTTCATCGTCTGGCGGTGGTGCTTCCTGGTCGAGTGGCAGTTCCACCTGCATCTCGTCCAGACGCATGGTGCGTTCATCGAACCGTTCGCCTGTCTCAATGTTCACGAAGTAGACCTTGCGATTTTCGTAGTCAAGGTGCTTCTCGCATTCGACATCGCGCCACTCCGCATTCTCGGCTACGACCTGACGTAGTTTTGCGACGATCCCGTCCTGCACGTCCATCTCGGATTTGATGCTGGAACGGACAGATGCCATCTTATGTTCCAGTGACACCTTCATGGACAACGCCTTCGCAAGGTCTATTGACCGCTCGTTGAACTCGGCCTGCGTCAGCGGCATGTGCAGGTTCCGCTTGCATTTCGTTACTTTCTCTTCAATGTTCGTTTTTTGCTTCTTCAACATTTTTTTCTTTCTGTTTGTTGTTGTTATTTACTCACCGGAACCGTAACCGGAACCGTCACCGGAACCGTAACCGGAACCGGAACCGGAACCGTAACCGGAACCGTCACCGTCACCGTAACCGTAACCGTAACCGTCACCGTAACCGGAACCGTCACCGTCACCGTAACCGGAACCGGAACCGGAACCGGAACCGTCACCGTCACCGTAACCGGAACCGGAACCGGAACCGTAACCGGAACCGTCACCGTAACCGGAACCGTCACCGGAACCGTAACCGTCACCGGAACCGTCACCGTAACACACAAAAACATCATCGGGCATTTGAGTGTTCCTTTATCGCTTGAATGGACTGCATTGCATGTTCCGTGCAATAGACGATTTCGCACACATCAGATTCCGTCAGGTCAATCAGAGGCAGCACACAAGCGAAGCGGCATTCGCTTTCTTTGCCTTCCAAAACTCCGGTCATCGCAAGTCCTGAAAGAGAGAATTTCGACCACCACCTCCAGAGACGGCGACTGTTCACAAGCGTGACAATGCCTTTCTCCCTGCTCTTGAGATAACCAGCGTGTACACCTGCATTGTGGCAGCGCACAATAACATAACTACCTTCGATTTCCTGTGGCTGTTGGATTGAGTCCTCCCGTACATACACCACGTTGTTGAGTGTTATTCTTTCGATTGCTTCTTGCTTACTCATCACTTGCCTTTCCGTTTGTTGAGTGCTTCAAGCACCCTTCCTTTTTCAAAGCGAAGCGTCCGCTGCGACATACGTATCACAGGTATCTTCTTCGCCGCTACCATGCGCCGAACAGTGCGTTCAGATACTCCAAGTACCTCCGCAATCTCGGCATAATTCAACAGTTCTTTCATTCGGGTCTCCTTTGTAATGTCCTCAATTGTCCGCAATCACGACACAACTATACCACAAGATGTTCCGTTTGTCAAGTATTATTTTTTGGGACCCATAACCCCATACGTTTGATACATTTGCAGTATCTTGCGGCGTAGTTCTTTCCCGTACACGACGGTTTCCTGATACGCTTCACGCTGGCGTGGGGTAAGAAATTCCATGAACGGCTTGCGATCTTCCTTATCAACACGTTCCATCGGGTCCAAGTAGCGCAGACTGTCGTTGATTGACCGCGTTACCTTGCCCTGGTTCATACCACGGTTAATCCATAACGAATGCACGTTCTCGCGGAACGCTACGGGGTCGTTCTGTTTCGCGGCATGGCGCAGATTCTTCAGGAACCGGTCCGCACCACGGAAGTTATTGCTCTCGTCCGGCTTGCCAACACTGGCACGGTAGGCATCGTAGAGGGCATATATCTCGTACCGCTTTTCGTCCAGCGGGTCAACCTGCTTGACGCGCATGGCACGTTGATACGGATGTGTCCGTGCGCGTGTGCCATCTGCGAGTATCTCACCCTTCAGACCAAGCCCAACATCTTCCATGCCGAACATGCCGGTCAGTAGGTCGAACCGGTCTTTCGGGCGTGGATGGGTGATGTCCGGGAAGTACGACTGGCCGGTGATCAGTTCCATACCCGTCTTGAAGTACGGGTTCACATGGCCGACCATGCGCTGTACGGACCCGCCCATGACCATGTTCTTCGCCATCTTGCCCAAGTCCGTTTTCTCAAGTCCGGTATCGGTCAGCATCTTCGCCGCTTCGTAGACACCCAGGAACTCCATCACACTGCCCAGCATGGATATATTCGTCAGTACACGCACCGACCCGTCCGCGTTCCTGCCAACACACAGGTGTGGCATATACTTATACTCGTCTGGGAGTTCATCATCGTCATCACCGAAGAATACGGCGTTCCACAGCGCGACTGCGCCCCAGACCGCACCCATCTTAGCAATCATGGCCGATGTTGCCGCTGCCTGTGCGGCGTAGGATGCGCTCAATCCTAACTGGCGTACCACGGGCACGTTCAGGAACGGGTTCTCCCTGACCGTGGTGGCGATATTATTGCGCAGGTGGTTCCCGTACTCGAAATTACTACGGACATTCTGGGCGACACTGCGTATGGACAGTTCGGTGAACGAATAGAATATGCCCATCTTGCTGTCGCGCAACCATTGCCCGAACAACGTCAGGTTGCCGTAGTTCAACATCTGGTTGTTCGCCCATAACGCTGCGGCCTCGTGTGTACCGAGTTTGTCCATGACCTGCATGATGTCCGCTGATTTGCTGCCACCCCAGTGTGGCATGGTCCCGGTCGTCTCCAGATTGCGTTTAGCATTCAGATACCACGCATACCGGAGTAGGTTTTCACGGAACGCATTCGCCTGTTGGGTTACTTTGTAGCCAAATATGTAATCCAGAACGTTTGTCGCCTTATTGATCGCGGTCGTATCGGTCGGGTCGAACTGGCTCAGTAGTTCGCTATTCATCTCGTTACTTCCCAGACCGCCACTGCTACGGAACGCCCTCAGTTCGGGAGAGATGTTCTCGAAGTCTTTTTTGTACACGTACTGGCGTAACTCTTTCGTAGCACGAATCATATCACCGGAGAACTCCATTGCCTGCTTGGGATTCAACGCAAGCCCGTTCACGAAGTTCTCTGCATCGGATATGCTGTTTTTCAATGCGTATATTGGGTAGGTTGCCCAGTTGAAGAGTACCCACCGCTGGAATTTGCTGGTGACATCGCCGAACGCACGGGCTACCCAGTTCTTTTCCTTCACCTTCATCCCGTGATTGATCTTGTCCGCTATGTCCATCGGAACGACCAATTGCGGTTTTGGTCCACCGGGCACATAGATCGTGTTCCCCTTCGGTATGGACAGGACCAAATCTTCAATCGGTATCCCGGTTGCACCCGCATGGTGCGCTACTGTCTGTGCCGCTTTCGCGAAATGTTCCAACGCCTTTGCGGATACGCTCATGACCGGGTACATCACATGCCCCTCGTCCGGCTGGACCAGGTCGTAACCGTCCGGCAGATTATCCTGCCAGGTCAGGTATTTCTTGGTCGGGTCGTTCTGGAGCGTGGTCTTGATCTTGCCGCGCACGTCCGCCATAGTCTTGAATATCTCGGCCACATACCATTTCATCAGTCCGGGTGCAGCCGGGTCGTCCAGAATGTCGGCCAGTTCGTTGAACATATTCACGTCACTGTCAGTATCGGAGAACGGGTCGTACTCGAACGTGTACTCCTGTTTGATCTTGTTAAGCATGTAGCCCATGTACTTGCGGGACCGCCATGTGCCGTCAATCGCTGCGGCTTCCTCATGGAGTGCGGCGATAATCTGTGCCGATTCCGGAGTGAGTTTACCGGAAGCGTATATCTCGTTCAAACGGGACTGTATCGCTTTCAGCCGGGCACGGTTCTCCGGTCCACCCACATACGCGGTGTAGTTCATCTCGCGACAGACGGATTTCAGGAGTTTTATAGGATAGCCAAACGCCTTCTCCATATCGTTCCACCAGTCCACCTTCGCTATTTCCATGTTCGCATCGGTCAACCATGCCATCTCGGACAGCAGATAATCACTGGACGGGTCGAACTCGGCAGATAGCGCGTTCACGCCTGTACCGCGTTTCTTCATGAAACTGCGGACCTGCTTTGCGTATTGGCTTACACCGCCCAAGTGCTTCTCCATGATCGTACCGGCCATGTGAATCTCGCGATGGAAGTATTCCGTGCGCTTGTTCAGCATATTCTGTGGTAGCAGTTTCCGGTCAACGATCCGGCGTTGCGTGTCTGTGACCAGTGCGCGGCGTTTCTCCAGCATCTCCTGTACCGCTGGCTGCTCGGCTATCTCCGCTTCCAACTGACCCATATAGATTTTCATCTGGTCAATCACGGATGTACGCCATTTACGGAACTGCTCGTATGTGGCATTAACCGGCATCGGCGCGACAGTCTCTTCCCAGCCGAACACGAACCGTTCCATGTTCGCGTTGAACTCGACTGGGTCGGTATACTGCTCGGCGCGTGTAACCGATTCTAGTGCGTCCGCATGGGATAGATACCTGCTTGCCAGATTATACTGGTCCGTGTTTAGGTTCCGGATCAGGCTAACGACCGTCTCGGCAGTGCGCGTTTTCGCCTCGTTCATCCGGCTGTCGAACAGTCGGAACATTAGTTTACCGGCCTCACCAGACTCGTTGATATACCAGTCCGTATCGGTCAGGCCACGGTACATCCATTTAACGACGCCGCCCGCTTTCTCGATCCGTTTCGCGATAGTGTCCCGGTCAAGGTCGTTTCTGGCTTTCATTCTGGATTCGACCGGTTCGGGCGCTTTGACAGACTGCGGTTTCACGGCGTACCGCACATCCGCACTCGCCACATTGAACCGTTCCGACGGCGGGATGATCCGTCCGAGTTCGTCGCGTGTGACTGTGTCGGCTGACTTGATCTGTGCCGAATCGAATACGGCATACTTCCCGTCACTGAACGTGACCGACGTGTAGCCCTGCTTCTGCGCGGTCGCGACGGTCTGGTCGTTTATGTCACCATCAACCGTGAGCGGGTTCGCGCCCAAGTCAACGTAGTAGCCACCGTTCTCCGGCTGTTTCGTACTGGACAGATAGATTGCGCCACCCCACGTATTCAGTTTGGTGAAACCGCCCGTCGTACCCGTGCGCACCACACCCAGGTTCGCGGCGAACTCGTAGCCCTTCTGTGCGGCGGTACGCTGGATGACTGCGGCGGCGTTGGTGGTGTCAAGGTTGTCCAGATATGCGTTGTACTCGGAGTCTATGTCACTGCCGGATTGCATCTGCCCGGCTGCGTGGAACCGTTCTCCACCAACATACCGCATCCGCCGTGCGCGTCGGCCTGTGTAGACACTACGGAAGAACTGCTCCACTGATACAGGATGCCTGGTCATCCCCATAGCCCGCATCAGGTCGCGGAGTGCGTCCCGGATACGCTCGTAGTAACGACGGAGTACGCCCTGTTCGCGCATCACGAGGTAGTAGTCGGCTGCGTCACGGGCGATCAGTTCCTCTTTCCGCTCCCAATCCGTACCATACCGTGCTGCCAGTGCGTCCTGTTCGGCGGGTGTAGCGGATGTGATGTTGACGTGCAGTATCTCGTGTGCTACATCCTGCATGGTTGTGCCCTGCCAGAACGTGACCGTTTTCGTGTCCCGGTTAATCTTGGCTTGGATCACGTCCCCGTCCTGTAACGGGATACCGGCATAAGCGTACATGCGCCTGCCTGTACTGGCGTCGGGCAGTCCGGGTGGTGGCGTGTCAAGCAGGTACTCGGTCGTATAGCCCATGCCAGCCGTGTCCATGAACGATTGGATGTCCTCGGCTGTGGCCGGTTCGCTGGATAGGCGTTTGGCGGTGGCGGTGCGGATGGCGTAGGCTTCGGCTGGCGTGATGGATTTTTTGTACGCTGGGAAGTCCGCTTTGAGTTCCTGCTGTGCCCACGATTGCGTTACAATACGGAATCCTTTTCCATCAAAGAACAATCGTGTACGCGGCTTACCCTCGTTGTCGTTGAACGGTATCTTGCCAAGAGCAACCGTATCAGCACCAAGTTCACGGGCAGACTCTATGATGTCAAGTAGATTACCTGCATTGTAGATGCCCAAATTCTCAGAACCGGCCTGCACGTTATAGGTGTACTCGGCTGGTTCATCGTACTGCTTGGTTACGGAACGGACACCGACAGTGCCGTCAGGGTTCTGGTACAGTTCTGTTGGCGTGTCACGACCAGCAAGTTTACTCGCCTGATTGACAGTCTGGTACAGTTCTTCCGTCTTGACCGTTGAAACTGGTTCTGGTTTCTGTTTGAGATATTGTTTTAGTTCAGGTTTCTTCGCTTCCTTGCCGGTTGCCATGCCTTTCATGTATGCAGCGACAGGACCGTTAATTGCAGCCAGTGTCCCGTCCTGATTATACGTTTCCTGATATTCTTCTCTGTGCTTATCGGCACGGCCTATAATCCGCTTCGCCACACTCGCCGCAGACTCTTTCGACATCGTACCGAGTTTCGGGATGGACGGTTTTTTCGGTTTCTGGTCCAGTTTCGATTTCTTTGCGGTCGGTCTGGATACCTGTGTGACAAACTCCTTCTCGACACGACGTTTGTAGTCGGATAGGTTACTCTTGGAGTTTACGAGTTTGATCTTGCCGCCACCGGGTGATTCGATTGTGACGGTGAGGTCGGGCGGGTAGTGGTAAATTTTATTTTCAGTCTGGTTGTATAATACCTGCCCGTCATATTCCTTACCAAGTTTATCAACGCTTTCTCGAATTATATACGGAGTCGTCTTTTCTTCTTCGGTCATTTCACGGATAAATACTGGCTCCTGCTTCGCACTATCCGGCGCATCAGCAATCGCCTTATCCAGTTCGCCGAGTACGTATTCCTTGTTCGCTGTTTCCTGCTGCTTATCGAACACGTTCGACGGCTTGCGCGTGGGTGCGGTGGATACAGGTGCGGGTGCAGGCTGCTTCTTCCCGCGCTTCGGTTTCGTCACTGTCGGTTCCACCGCCACCGGCTCGACGGTCGGCAGTTTCACGCGGTCGCGCAGGTCGGGGTAGTCGGCGAGTACCGCGTCCGGGACTAGCTTATTCTGAGATAATGCCTGTTCCACACCGTACTTGTGCATGGCTGGCGAACGAACGTGCCCGTCCACATATTCCTCCCGCGTCATCTGCCACGGCTCAGGGGCGGGGGACGGTTCAGGTGTTACTGTTCCCGCAGCATCGCCCTGTCCAGTAGTTTCCGCTTGCGTTGCGGACTCCATCGGCTCTGACACCAATCGCACTGGCAACCCGGCTGTCGCTGGTGCTTCTCCCTGTGCTTCCGTTGATACTGTTTCTGCAACGGGTTCCGGCGGTACGTTCGTGACATTGGTGGACTCCGGCTGCGCTGGCTGCGAAAGACGCTGTACCTCATCAAATACTTCTTTAGGAAATTCCCTTAAACGCTTCCATCCATTTTTGTCTTGTAGGTAGGCAACGTATACGTCTTTTGTATCGCCAAGAGGTCTATTCTCGTCTACAAGAATGCTTTCCTTCCTAATTTCAACATCTCTATTACTTGCTGCAATTTCTTTTGCGACTTCCCCATAAGTTAGCAGTTTGCTTTTTGAATTTGACGGATCGCTTCTCCATCCTGCGATATTGTTACGATTAGACGATATTCTCTCGCTTAATACGCTCTCCACGTTCCCCTGTACGTCCTCCACAGTCTTTCCTGCCAGTATATCGTCGGTCGTGACATCTACGCCCTGTGGCGGCTGCTGTGCGCGGTCCAGTAATGTACTGGCACGGTCAAGCGTTTCGGTGATGCCGGGGGATACCTCGGATACGGACGGTTGGTTATCTGGTAAATCTTTATAAAATACGTAATCTCCGCGTTTCATTATAACGCCCGGAGGTGGACCGCCATTCTTGCTATAACTATAGTCTTGTTCTTCGCCATCTTCGCGTAATTCGCTTTTTATTTTTTCCTGTACTTCTGTGGCAAGATCGTCGAAACTATAAACCCCATATTTATTTCTGTATTCTCGATGTTCATCTTCTGATGCAGACTCTGGTATCCAGTCACTCACAACACGTCCATCGTAATCGTAAACGACCTCTGGCACTTCCGAAGTATCCGCTACGGGGGGTTCCTCAGCGACTACGGGTTCCACTACCGGCACTTCCTGCACTACCGGCGCGGGTTCGCCGAACAGTACCTCGGCCTCGATGTCGTTGATACCGGATGTGACGTTATCGTCGTCTGGTGGCGCGGGTACGTCGGGTGCGCCTTCGGGTTTCGGTAGTACGTCCACGGGTGCGCCGTCCGGGGTGAGCGGTACGTCCGCTTGCTGCTGGCGGGACATGATGTTCTTCGCTGTGGTTGCGATACTGCCCGGAATAGGCAACAGAGCCATACTCGGTGCTACGCCCTTCATTTCCTCATACATCGCGCCGGGGATACCACGCGCATACTCGGCTGCTTCGCCTTGCCTGCCTGTGATGCCCATACCGGTTGCGACTGCGCCTTCGGATACGCCCTGCTGTAAACCTTCTGTAACCGTTTCGGTGGCGACAATTACACCATACTCTTTCAGTCCGTTCGCTATCTTGGCTGCAACGGACGGGGCTACCTTCTTCATCGCCTGCTGTACTGCGCCGGGTGCGAGTTTCTTGATCTGCTTGCCGAGTATGCCCAACTGGAACCGTTCAAGTGCCGCGTATGGGACACCACCAGCGATTGCGAGTTTCCCGGCAACGGACGGGTCAACATTACTCGCCATGAGATTCTCGTATATCTCGCCAATACCCTGTGCGCCAAAGTTCACAGCCATACCAATTGACGCACCTGTACCTAAACCGCCTATTGCGCCCGGAACAGCACCTACGCCACCAGCAAGTGAACCAAGTCCACCACCAACTACTGCGCCTGCACCTGCGCCCGGAATACCGCCGTGTATACCGGACTCGGTTATGCCGGGGATAATGTCGCCTGCAACGCCCTGTACCGCCCTGGCAAGAAATCCCATCTGTGACTGGTCCGGCAGGTCGGCACGTTCTTCCTGTTCACGTCGCGCCAATTCCATATACTCGGTATAGTCAACAGGCAGTCCGGCCTCTTCTAGCATGATGTTATAGCCGAGTACGGCGCGTTTACGCGAACCTACCATACCAGCCTGAAACGCCTCGACAGGGGCAACCTGTGACAGGCCGGATGTGAAGCCTATATTGTCCCGCTGCTCTTTGATCTTCTCGTCCCAATTATCTTCTGGAACGGTAGCAGGGTCAACATACTCGACTGGCGGCTCTGTCGGAGTAGGATTGATGATGTCGTTTGCTGTGAGTGGCGTGTCGTTTATAGGTATGCCCATGTAGGTTTTATTTGGCATTCACTGGCCTCCATTCGCCATTCACCATCTTATGTAGTTTTCCCTCAATGAGCGTTGTTGTGCCTTCGGGTATTACACCAAGAGAATCCATATTCGTTACCATATCGCCTTGCAGTTTTTTGGGCTGCATAACAGCATCAACTACGGCTTGCACTTCCGGTGTAAGTTTTGGCGGAATTGCTGGTGTGGTTGATTTCGGCGTATACCCAGGTTCAAGCCCTGGGTTCGTGTCCGTTTTTATACCGCCAAGTAATTCGCCTATACGACTTGCCATTGACGGTCCGGTCATCCCTGACGTATCTACCTTGCCAGAATAGTCCTGTGCCGCAGCCTGTGGTGCTGCACCAGCCTGCGCACCCTTCACTGCTGCGGACGCGCCAGTCTCTTTGCCTGTTCCAAGATTCAATCCACCGCCTGCTGGTGCTGGTGCGGCCACGGCTGGCGGCGTGTCGGTCGCGGCGGATACTGCGGCCTGTTGTGGTGCGCCGATGTCAGTCCACCCTTGACCGCTAACCAGTCTGTTGCCATACCTATCCAGCCATGTAGTGTTTCCCATACCATCATCTTCTGCCTTGAATATCTCATGGTATCCGGGCTGCTGACCGCCTGCCGATGCGTCACCGAGTTTTCGCCATCCGCCGGGAACTGTATCGTCCTTAATCCACCGGTAGCCGCCGCTGTATTCCATCCCACTCGCGCCACCTGCACCTGCACCGCCACGCCCACCACCGCCACCACGGGGTGCGAAGATAGGCTCGTTCAACGGGATAACCTCCCACTGGCCGGTATCCGGGTTGATACGGCGGACTAACTGCTGACCGCCTACACCGCTCGCGACTGTGCCACGGGACAATTCGTCTTTCTTATCCTGCTGTTCACGGTCTGCTTTTGCCTTTTCCAATGCCATCTGACGGTCAATGCGCATTTTCTCCATCTGCTGATCGTTCTGGAACCGCTGCTGTTCCAGTTTCAACTGCTGTGCGCGATCCTTCTCGGACTGCAACTGCGCCTGGGTCTGTGCTCGCTGTTCCATCGCTTGAGCGGCGTTGAACTGCTGGTTCTGCTGTGCCAACTGCTGCTGCTGTATCTGCTGCTGGCCGACACCCTGGAACGTCTCGTTCATGTTCTGGTACTGCGCCTGAGACAGTCCGACCGCGTTACCGAATACGGGGAACTGACCGGCCACGGTCTGTTGCGCCTGCGCTGGTTGCTGTGTCATCTGTCCCAACTGGTTTGCCAACTGGAACGCATTATCCCAGATACCGCCACCGCGCATCTTCTGTCCCTGGAAGAATGCGGCTATGTCGTTCTCGGTCGCATTGTCCGGGAACTGGACCGGTACTTTACCGTCAAGATATACGTCCATTAGAAACCTCCATATCCATAAGGCTGACCGTTCGGGTAGTAGTTGTAACCGCCCGTAGGTCGTGGTAGTAGATTATTCTGTGCTGGAGCCATCTGCTGTGCGGCGTTTCCCATGAACCCCATGAACTGATTCATCGCGTTCTGTGGCTGTGGAGCCATCGGCTGCATTACGGGCGCCTGCTGTTGTGGCATGAGTACCGTATTGTTACCGACCGGACCAGTCACCTGCGGTAACGGATTCGTGATTGTCGGCTGTGGTGTCGCCTGCGTGGACATGGTCGGTGCTGCGATCATCTGTGGAGCCTGCGTCTGCATCTGTGGCATCTGTGGAGTCTGCATACCCTTACCCTGCATATACCCGCTGCCAAGCGCACCTATAACGGACATCGGGTCGCCGATAGTTCCGCCACCTGCAATCTGTCCACCGGCACTACCGAGTCCTGCGCCTATGCCTGCACCGACTGGACCGCCCAGTGCGAATCCGGCTGCACCTCCGGCAATCTTACCGATACCGCCGCCAAGCGCACTGGCCAGACCTTTCTCTTGTTTCTTTTGCGCCTCTTTCATGAGTTCCTGCTGGATGCCTACTTGCGCGTTCTCCAACTGGTAACTGAGGAACCGGTCGTTCGCGTCACCTTCGCGTGTGCCGCGCTTGCCGAGTTGCGCCAGTAAAGCCGCTATCTGGTAGGCTTCCTTATTGTCCATGTCTTTCAGTTTCCAAGCCATCGTATTATCCTCTACCTGTTAGTGCGCCTGCGCCAAGTGTCAGTAGTGCTGCTGCGCCACCGAGTACCGGGTTGCCGGTCATTCCGCCTACGTTCATCCCTGCTGATGCTGCGCTGGACAGTGTTGCCAGCATGCGTTCGCCCCAATTCGGTGCGCGTTGCTGTAACGCTGAACCGCCTATGGACGCGATATAATTCATCGGATACTGGAACGTTTCCAGTTCCCAAGTGAATGCACGGCGTACAACTTCAACGTTGTGCATAGTCGTATCCAGTTCCAATCCCATGCGTAACCGGATCAGGTCGTATGCCTGCAAGAAACTGGCACGTTCCGCTTCGCCGAATTTCAGGAATATGTCAAGCATAGCGTTGTTCGCCTGAACCGTGTTCGCGAGATGTGCTGCTTCCGCTTGAATGTGCAGTGTGACAAGGTTCATCACAAACGCATCCTGAGCCGTAGCAAGGTTGACCTTGAATGCACTCTTCTGTACGCCGCGCTGTAACAGCCAGTCAGCCTTTACCTGCTCCCAACGATCAAGGGCATCGTCAAGCATTCGCTGTGCCTGAGCAAACTGTGCGGCACGGTTCAGTTTCCAGTCGTTACTCGCAAGTGCAAACTGATCTTTCGCCTGCTGATATGAACGCTGCTCACCGGAGTATGTGCCTGCATGTTGCAGGCGAATCTGCATTGCCCTCGTTTTCAGTTCGGCTTCCATGTCATCAAGGCGCATAAGCCTGTTTGATTCCAGTTGAGCCAACGCTCCAATAAACTGTGAGTTCATGACTGCACGGATATCTTCAAGTCCAGCGGTAATCCGCGCTATTGCGGCTGCGGACTCTTCGATAGAACGGGTTGCCTTCGCAGCCATGTGCTCCTCAACCAGGTCATCCGTATCATAAGCAGACAATGCAGTCGGGACCGTCGTAACGTTTGTGCCACCGTCCAGTGCTGTGTAAACGGGGAAATCACAGGAAGTCAAATTGGCTTCCTGACTTGTTGTTGTCAACTGCGAGGTGTTCGGGAAATCGTCAACCGCACCAGCATCATAAATATTTGATCCAGCATAAGTGGGCAAAGCGAGTCCTGATATCGGCGGGGCTACCCACGGGGCCTGTGTGCCGGTTAATGCACGACCTCGCAGATAATACTGTAGGAAGTTAATCAGTATGCTCTGTGCAGTACTGCCGATTGGATTTGCCCATGCTGCGCCGCCACCCTGGTTAGTCCAGCCAGCAAACTCTTTGAGGCTGTTCAGAACCGCATCATAGCGGGGCATCCGCTCGTTCACATTCGACCAGAGCGAACCTGCGGCTGGTGCGGAGAGTGCTGCGTCCGGGTCGAAGAAGAGTCCTTGATTTATCTCGTATGTCTCAGGAGATGTCCCTATTGGTGCGAGATACGGATTTTTGTTTACAGCCGTTTCACCAAGCACACTCACAATGTTCATCGGCTCTCCGATACGCGCTTTGACTGCCTTTGCTACGTTCGGGTATGGGGTGTCTGTTCCAGACGGTCCATCGCCAAACTCTGTATCCCATGAAGTACCGTCCGTTCGGTCATATATTCTTGCTCGTAACCGCCCAATAATCCCCTGTTCTCGTGCGTCCTCTTCTGTTATCAATCCTGCATTAGTACCATAGAACCCGTCATACGGATTTATGCCTGTCAGCCATGCAGAGTGGACGTTCTGGAGAAACTCTGAATACTCCATGCTGCTCGCACCGGCTATGCCGTTACCGCCGTCTTTGCTCATTTACAAACCCTTGCTGCCTACAACAGACATTTTGAATCCGGCCTTTTCCATGATGCTGACTACCTGTTTGTTCTCGGTTACACCGTTCAGGCTCGTACATTTCTGCTTCTTCGCGTCAGCGACTATCTGCTCTAACCCTGATTTTAACACATCGTTCGTTACCCGTGCATAACAGATCAGGAACATAATCGTCAGCGACTTCTCGGCTGTGAACATATTCGTTTCTGGCATAGTACCGATCACGCCCAGTAGCGTCCCGTCCTCAGCGACAATCTCCCAGATAGTGATGAACCCGTAGTTCGCGAATACCATGAGCCGGTCAGCGTACGCTTCGCGCTTCTCTTCCGTGTCCAATGCGGATGTGTCCACTATCATCTGGCGGACCATGTACCACAGTTTGAACAGACGGTTATGGCGCATCTTGCGCGTTGCCGCCTTGCGAAACAGAGGAGAACCCTTTAGTCCCTCGACGATAACGCCTGTCTTCGGCTTGGTATCGGACTTCAATCCTTTTGATATAGAAGTTTTCGTCATCACTTGTCGCTTTCAGTTTTACTTTACCACTATGGAAACTCACCCTGGGGAAACTCACACCGTGATTATTCACGGGGACCCACGGGGACCAGTTGAACGTCATGTTATCTGAATCGCTCCAGACAACCTGCGACTGTGCGCCCGTATATTCACCGGCCATGCCAATCTGCAATGCCGATACGTGTTTCGTACCACGGTCAGCGGTGTCGAACGGTCTGGTACACAGTTCCAGTTCAAACAGTTCTGGCGGTTCGGTGGCGTACATCTTGTTTGGAGTAGCATGTAACGGTCCTGTTACGGATGCTACCCCGTACTCGAACGGACCGCCGATCCTGCCGTCCGTGGTGATGCAGTAACTATCAACACCATCAGACAACCAGAACCTACCTTTGCGCTCGTCGAACACTACGATCTGGTCATCACTTGTGATATGGATGCTATCCAAATCCTGCATCCCGTCACTATTGAACAAGTGCAACCTGCCATCATCAGCCACGAACAGGTGGAAGTTCTCATTACCGCCAGCCGTCCATACGCCTATGTCGCGGGTTACGTTGTGTATGAGCCTGTTATCTGCCTGGGATACTATGTGTATCTGTTCACCATAGCAGACCAGTGTGTCCCTGAACGGCAACAGCGTGTGCGTCTCGCCGGTCAACGGCACAAACCCAATCTCGCCACGTTCGATAAGTGACAGGATGTTTTCCTTCACTAATCCGTCACCGTTAAGTTCCTGTCCAAGTAGTGTCCAGTCGTACACGCCAAGCATCGCAAGGAACATATAGTGCTGAACCTTATCGTCCACACTCGCTCTGGGTCCGTAGATCAGCCAGTTTGTTGAATAGGTATCGTGTGGGTACAGTTCGACCGGGAGCGTTTCGCGCCATGCGTCCACATACTCGGATTCAATCTCGGCTGCGGCAACACCAGTGAATACGAGTCTATCCTTGAAGAAGCATACAGACTTGCTTGCCCATGTTGCGCCAAGCACTTTATCCCCAGGTGACTTCGACCATGACGTGTACCAGAGTATGCTGGTCCCGTTCACTGCCACCCAATCGGCATGACGTTTCGCAATATGCCACGGGGCTGTGCCAGCGGTTACGGTATGCGCTGTGGTACGGCTGTTATGCTTGTAGCAGGTAACGCCCGTATCGGCAAGTGTCAAATCTTCTTTGACAGTTGGGAACGGCCAATCCTCGGTCACAAGTAATGGCACATCGTTAATGCCCATGCCATACTCGGTCGGAAGAAGGTTCTTCGAATACTCAAGCCGGTCGTAACCGAAGTGCTTCTCCGAATAGGAGTTGCCCATCGCTAACGCTTCCGCTATGACAAAGTTCATCTCGCTGCCCATTATAATGCTCCGTGAGTTAAGACGGCTACGGAAACAGAGGTAACGGCTGAGAAAGCAATTATTACATTGCCGCCAGAATCGTTATAGGATTCTATTGGAAATGGTCCGACAAACTTCTCCTCGCCAGCGGGGGTGACAACGGTACGTGCAGATACAGGAAGTCCGTCAACTTTCCCTGCAACCGTTATTGACATGGTTGTACTTACTGCGCCGTCATTCTTAATATGAACGAATTGATTTCCGTGGTTGGAAAAATAATCGTTTCCAGCACCAGTTGGTGTTGAGTAGGTCGCTTTAAGACCTGCCCGCGTCATCGCTTGCGCTGTTAATTCTGCCATCGTTATCTCCCTGAATCTTTCTGTTCTATCGGTAATACTATCAATGTGTCAATGTTATCTGCGCTGTTCGCAGTAATCTTCATGTACTGGTCAACACCAGTAGACTTTACCCGTGCGCGACCACGTGTGTCTACCGCGACCGCTGTACGCGCTGTGTAGGCCTGTGTCGTGTCTTTGCGCTCGTAGGCTTGTACATACATGGTATCAGGGTCGTTCACTGCCACATCCACGAAGGATGCCTTCTCGGACGTTTGGCGTATGCCCATGTCGAATACTGGTGTGACTATCTCGATTGCGAGATCGTCATCAATACCGCAGAACTCGTTTCCAATGAACCCTATCGGTGACTGATAGTGCTGGCACAGCCCGTTCTGGTTAAGCATATACGTTTTTGCGTCTGTTTCGGGCGGCTCGCCAGTCTTATTTATGAAGTAATCCTGATAGATGAACGTGGTTCGCCCAGGACGCACCATTGCGCGGATACGCATTGGCTTGTTCCAGCCGCCTGCGACATCCTTGAACTCTATCGTGTACAGGCCGGGATCGAGTCCGGTCATAACGTACAGGTCGCCATCCTCAATCGTGTAGTGCCAGTCATCTTCGTCCAGTAGCGACCACCTGCCAAGCATAACCGGTTCTTCGATGACTACGCACAGGCTGCCGGTCGTGTCCTCGTCCTCTTCCGGGTACGGACCGACATCCTGCTCGTTTACCTCTCCATAAGTATCTGAATAGAATCTCGGGTTAGGTGCGACTTCTGGTGGAACCTCGGCAATTGTATCGCCTGTATGCGAAACGTGTTTCCCGTAAGGGGGCGGCTCGGAAAATACAAAAGACACATTTGTGGGTGCTCCGGCAAACCATCCTGTCCAGTTGTATGCAGGGTTCGCTCCAGCACCCGTGTAATACCATATTTTTCCGGTACAGTCGTAAAAAGTTACTGTCCCATGATTTGTCGTTTCATATCTTGCAATCACCTTTGTGAAATAGCACTCCGTGAAAATGAATACGCTTCCGACAGTATACGGTCTTAATTGAAGTTCACTTATACTTGATCTTGTAACTGTTAAACTTCCAACATGCGTTCCACTTGAAGATGTCTGTATAAGATTATCTCCAGATATAACACAGTTTTCAATCGCGAGCGCACCAACACCATTTAGCGCATCATCAAGCCAAATGCTATGTGGCGTGTTGTTCGACATGATCGTGTTCGAGATGGTTATCCTGTGCCAGCCAGCCCAATTGCCGAATATTCCGTTTCCGTTACCAGCATCGTTATGGTGGATATAACAGCCGTCAACCGTTAACGGGTCATATCCAGCATTCGTTCCAGCGTGCATGAAATACGCATTATCGGTATTGTAGGCGAACTCGGACTGGTAGATATAGAACTCACCGTCGTAGATGCCGCGAATAAGATGTCCTTTATTCTCGTGTGCATAACAGTCGCGCATGATTACGTTTGTGTCGCTGTTCCCGTACACAAGTGCCGCATGATCGTAGGTTACGTCGCATAACGTGAACGTGCATCCGTATACGCGCAAACCAACCACCGCTGCACTTCTGGAATTGGCATAGATGATACCCCTGCTTCGTGCTTTCATGTGTGTAAACGTACACGCGTCAACCGTGCAGTTTCCTGCCACATTAGAATCGTAACAGATAACGCTTGGGCTGCCTGTCGAGGTCGAGATTGTGTTCGTATCGAATGTGCAGTTCAAGAACAGTACGGACGCGGACGCATAGCCTGAAGATGTATTGTAAATGTAGAACACATTCTGGCTCGTAGAGTTTGCGCCCATATCGGCAATCTTACAGTTTACGAAATAAACGCCATTCACATCCTCAATCGCGAACGCGCCCTGTGTTGGCGTGGTGAACCCGCCGTCAGAAGCAGGTCGCATTACACCGTTCACGAACGTGATGCCTGAGAAGTAGATGAACCCGTCCAGCGATAGTGCGCCAACGCAACGACGCGCTGATTCGCCGTCCACAACGGTTATGCCTGACTTCGCCAGACCGATACCGGAGTAGCCGCCCATGACGTATATGTTCTCTTTGGCGGTAATAACCTGATAGTCAACCGTGTCATCCGTGTATGTACCTGACTTAACGAACACATACCCGTAATCAGTGCCACGGTTTGTGTCCACGTCGTCTATGGCTTCCTGGATGGTCAGGTAAGCGGTCTCCCACGTTGTCCCGTCTGGTGTCTCCGCTTCCGAATCTGCGGCCACATATCGGACATAACCGGTATATACCAGCGTATCCTCTTCAACCACAGACTCTTCTGCGTTGCTGATGTAGAACTCCTGTTCGAGTGGCTCGTATGACATCGCGCTGCGAGTACCTTCCAGTTCGGTCGGGAGTACCCACTTGTACTTCAACTTCTGCGCTATAAGGTCTGGCGTAATCTGCCACAGGTCCCCGTCGCTGGACTGCATTACATGCACATCATCATTACCAGCAACGGTGTCACGACCCATCAATCCAAGCCGTTCCGGGTAACGCTGGATAGGTTTCATGCCTACAATACCTGAGTCATGGAAGGTCAATGCAGCAACACCGTCCTGACCGTAGACCATGACCACATCGCCAAGCGGTTTCACGTTCCAGACATAACCGCGCCACGGCATCGGGCGCATAAACATCTGGTTACGCCGCCACAAATCTGTATAGAACTCGACGCGCTCGCGCCAGTGGTAGGTCCAGAATTGCCAGTCACCATGCAGTTCATCATCGAACAGCATCATCCAGTCGGCTGCACCTACGCTGCTGCCCCACACCCAGTTGATTCCCGGTGCGCCAACTGTTTCAGCCGAGTTATATGCCGCAAGTATCGCCGTCCAATCAACATAACCAAACGCATTGTCGAATCCTCCAAGAATGAGTCGTGATTCTTTGCGGGCACAACACGTCTGTATCTGTGGTGCAGTGTAGCGGTAGATGTCCCCACTCGCCATGCTGCGCCGGATATGCGTGGTATACCCGTCTGTTGCCAGCCAGAACGTGTAGAAGTCCGCGATATGTGGAATCCCATATCGGTTTCTCTCATATCCGATAAGCCCATCTGTGTTGCTCACGCCGTTCTCGTGATAGAGAACATCCTCACCTATCAACCTGTGCGCTGAACAGAGTGGCCAGATGTCTGATCCTGCTATCTGTGTCAGTGTTCTGAACGGGATCAACCCCTCATTGGACGGACGCATCCCTTTCAACCCATACAGCCCTTGCGTCTGATTTACGCCAGGACGTTCAGGATGAATGCCTCGTTTCAATGCGTCTGTGAAATTCAACATGCCGCTACTCCATGACAAACGTAATCTCTACGCCTTCCAGCACAAAATCTTCTGATTCTGGTTTCAGATAAACCTGTATCCGTTCGTGACGAGTGAGTTTCAAATCCTGTGGCAGTTCGTTTGCGCCACGTTCGACAGGGAATACGAACGGGTCGTTATCCTTTGTTGCGAAGATCGCGTTCAGAACACCAAGTCCGCGCATAGCCTGAATATGGATTGCCGCATCGCGGATGGTGATGTCGGTCGGAGCGACGAAATTCAAGATGCGCCGCTCTTCGGATTGCTTGATCTCTAAGTCGCCAATATCAAAGAACTGGGGGGACGGGCGGTTGTTCACTTCCACTACCATCTTGTCCGGCATCGGCTGCGGTTCCGGCTTTGGTGCTGGCTGCATTACGAACTGCTTCTTGGGTACGAACATTGTTCTGTATCTCCATAATCATGTTTGTTGATTCTTCGATGATTGCCGCTTGCGCTGCGTTCATCAGTCGGTAGACTATCATTTCTGGACGCATATTATATCCTTAGTTGAAGTGTAAATGACACAAAACCAACACGTCAGTACCGGACGATTTCGACTCCATCGTATGTCCTATTTCCTTGAAATGTTCTGCCGCCGCCGGAGTTACAGACGGTATAGGGATGTTCAATGCTCTGCCGTCTGTATCTGCTGCAATCGCTACATATTCGCGTGTGGCGGATTCGCCGTCCTTCCAAAGCACTTGGCACACTGAACCGTTCACCCAAATCCATGCTTCGCTGGCATCGGCGACACCCGCCTCGGCGACAACACCGATACTATCAAACTCGTCTGCTTGCAGTTTGAATCCTTTATCAGTAGCATCTGACAAAGAAACAACGCTACCTTTTACCGTAGCACCACCAGTTTTATTCAGCATCTTCTGGACGAAACCGCGCTCACCGGTAACTGTGTCAACGCCGAATCCGATTACGCCTTTATATGATTGTACCGATAGTGCCATTATGTTTCTATCCTGCTTTTCTCGACCCATGCGGATGATTCGCGACGCTCGAAAACAAGATCGTTTGACTCGATACGAATACGCCACGAATCGTTTACTGTCGGGGACCCTACGTGATATGCCAGAGTAGATGCGACAGATGCTCCTTCCGGGTAGACTTCCACGGAATCAGAGACACTGCCGCCACTGCCACAGACGCGCAGTTGTAGTTTTGATTCACCTGTGTCGCTCTCAATTACTCTGCATCGGATATGCGTTAGGTCAATAAACGATCCGCCAATACGCCCTGAATGAATAATATCTCCCACATAGTCATTATCAGAAAGATTGGATGGACTCGCTTCTGTTCCGTTCGCTCTACGGAAATAGAATGACGGCAAACTCGCATAATGGATTTGATAGTGCGGATAGCCTATCTGAGTAAATTGCTGCCTGAGCGTTATTGCTCCGTTTATGGTTCCTACGGTCGTAATACCGCTACCGTTCATATCCAGTATGGTATTGAATGAACCCGCATTATCGAGTAATCGAATGCGCATACGCCCGTCTGGATACGTTCCATACCCGGTGTCGGCAAGCACTTCAAGTTCAGCAGATATTGGGTCAGTACCATCCTTATAGCCGCGCCAGCGAAGAACGCCTATCTGGTCGCCTGCCTGTAATGCTGTAGCACCGCCAAATACCCCTCGACTTGTCCAGAATGACACCTGACTGCTTGGAGTATTGTGGTAGTTGACAAGGCGTATCTCTGTTGTGGATTTTTGGACATCCTCATCATCATAGTTGTCAATCTGGAACGGGGATTCTTGAGCGGTAGTTGTCGTTATTCCCTTCTTGGAGAGTTTGATTACATCCTCGCCATTCAGTACAACCCATAAGCGGTTCAGTAACGCTTCAGCACGAAACCCGTCCTTTGGAGTATCAACAGTAAGTCCTTCTGTTATTTTAGTGAATCCAATAGAAGGAACCGTATTGCCGTGACCTAGTGTTCCAGCACCGCCTCTTTGAAAGTTTATCTGTGCACCACCGCTTTCAGTAAGTTTTACGCCATACTTGAGTCCCATCCTGCGGCACTCTTGGATAAACTTCTTATTCCCGGTTATTCCTAACCGGGCAAGTGAGGATACTGACGTATTTAATGCTGGCATTACAGCCCTTTCTTAGACGCAATCTTGTCTGCCTCCGCAGCAACAGTATCAATGCTGCCAGAACCGTTCACCTTGTTCACCGCTTCGGTCAATACCGCACGGAGTTTGTTCACATCTTTCAGTTGCGGATGATTCGCAAGCAGTACCTGTGTCGCTTCCATAGCCATGAACTGTTCAATCGCTGCGTTCAGGATAAGTTGCGCATACTCGTACTGCGAGTGGCGGACGGCTTTCTTTATCTCGCGTTGCATGACACGATTGAACGTATCGCGGCTGCGTTTCATCTTGTCCCACTCTTGGTGGCCTATACTGAATGTGAACTCAGGAATCTTCGGCTGTTTCATTTCCATGCCCTGCGGCTTCGCTTCAGGTATTTTCTTGTCGCCGCGCAGTTCAGATTCAATCTTCTTGTTCTTATCCATTGATAACAGCCTTATCGTGCCTTCCCGACACTCGTTGATATGTTAAATGCGCAGAAATCTCCATGATTCGCTGCTGTATTTGATTGCGTATCGCTTGTGCGCCAGACTCGTTCCGGTGCAGTGAAGTCTCAATACCTACCCTGGCGGCAAGTATGAGAAGTTCTGGATGGTTTACGCTCCACCACGTTTCGGAATCATCATCGGTAAACTCTGCATCATACGCGGTGCTTATTGTTTTTATCTTGTATACTTTATCTGCTGGCGGAATTATTATTGCGTTTGCACTGCGCTCTAAATATTCAGAGTACACATTATTGATAGTGCATGACTCTTCAAGGATGTCATCGCTCCATAGCAATTCATCTTCTTCTGCGATAGGTTTTGGAATCAATACAAATGAATTATAACTGCCCTTTTCAAAGTTTAATGTCTGCTTTCCTGTTTCATTAATATATTGTCCATCACTTTCTTCTGGTTGTTCTGTAACATAAATACCGTCATCGCTCTCTAGCACGGTATACGGAATACACAGCAGGCGCATCTTTTCTGTCAACGTTACATCTACCGATACTGTCATCTCGCCAATAAACGTGTCCGGGAAAACGCATACAGCGATTGATTTGAATATGTAATTGAAAATATCTGAAAGTCTTTCTGAAAGCGTAATTCCAGTATACTTTGCGTCAACCGAATGAGCGATAAGAGTACCATCCTGATCCCAAAATGATTCATTCCCTACGTTTTCTATGCTAGAAAGTGGTCCTGCAACGCCTGTCTCTTCGTTTATTGTTATCTCGTTGCCTATTACATACCATGAAGAATGTTCAAGTGAAACGTAAGATTGATTTCTTATAGGAAGCAACGAAATATATTCTGGAGTAGACTCGTCATCAATCGGTAATTCCTCGTCATATAGGTCGAGTAATTCTCTGTACTCAACGTGTTCAATATCGTATTCTGCGCCGTCGCTATCGTAAATCTTCACATTTTCTAGTGCGCGTATCTGAGGTATGTAAACGAGATACTGCCCCTGGAACACACGAGTTACTTGTTCTCTTGTTACAACAGGCGGTGGACACAATTCGTCAAGCATCTGCTGGCCGTCTTTGATGAACCTGTCTGCGCCGTTATCGGTAAAATCGTCATCCTCGGCATCAGTGACAAGTTCCCAATGTCCCGTGTCCCGGACCAGATTAGTTCTTATTTCAAGCAAATCCATGTTACGCTACCTCGTGTTTTGTGTGGGTGTGGGGCACAGGTGACTCCGGCCTGTGCCCCACTGGGGAATGCGCTTCAGTGCGTATTAAGATTCGTCGTTGTCAATGCCAATTCCGTGGAGCACGTATGCGCTGGCAAGGTTATTCCACTTCAAGGTGGATTCCTTGTACCAGCCCACCTTCTTGCCGTCCACGAAACTGTAGCCGTCGCTGGATTTGTCGCCGGGTACGAAGGTCAGCCCACGTCCTTCGAGTACCGGGGTGCTGAGCAGGCCGGTCTCAAGTACGATTGCGCTGTTCTTCAGGATGCCACGGCTCATGAGCGGGTGACGGATCAGGCGCATGTCCTGATGGAACCCAACCACGGTCGTGATCCGGAACCCGAACCGGCTCTGGTCAGTGCGAATTTCCGTGTAGCCGTGTTCGCGGAACAGTTTGTTCAATGCAGTGAATGCCGCATTGCCGACAAACCATTCCTTGCCCTGGGCAGTGGAATATTTCGCGCCTTCTTCGTTGATGTAATCAATGAAGTCCATGCCACCATCAAGCCAGTCATCGCCAACCCACGCTTCTGAGCCGGTGGCTGTCGCGTAGTTGAGGATGTTCGCGGGTTCGTAAGTCTCGATGGCTTCGATCAGGCCACGACTGAACCGACGCGGTTTGCCGTTGATCATGTCGTCATACAGCGACCCGAAGATTTTGGAGCGTTCGTCACGGATACGCATACGCTTGTATGCTTCCTTGACCTGCTCGGCGAATTTCACGGAGTCAACCCGCTTCAATTCGTGCAGGTCTGTGCCGGACGTTTCCGCTGCGGCCATGATGATCTCGGTCTGGTTCTCGTACTTCTTCGGGACGTAGTTCGTGCCGCCGGGAAGTTCGCTGGATTCGGCCTGCGAATCACCGGTCGCCATCCACTTCGGGGATGCTTCCGAACCGACGTTGTTCACCGCATCGGTGCGTGTCAGTTTCCCGATCACGAACGGACCAAGCGGATGCGTCAGGTCAACAGCGGCAATGACGATGTTGAAAAACTTGCTTGGGTCGGTCGGATGGAAGACACTCCACACGTTGTTCACGATGGCCTGGTTCGCGTCGGACGCGGATACTTTCAGGTATACGATGGTCCCTGCGGCCTGGCCGGACGAATACGCGGTTGAACCGGCATCGGTGTACACGTCCGTGATCGTGCCTTCGCCCTGCCACGGCGGTTTCTCGTACCAGTTGACATCAATGGAACGCACCGTACCGGACGGTTGCTGGTCCATGATCGCGGTAAGCGGGCAGTCGCCGAACTCGGTGTACTCGTATACATCGGTATCCCAATCTTCGGGACGCAGATCGGCGTCGATGTCGTCCCAGATGTTCGTGGTCAGTTGACCTTGCACATATTGTTCAGTCTGTGGCATGGTTATTCACCTCCTTATGTCGTTGTCGTGTCTGCGATGATTCCTGCTTTTTCGCAGGCGGTAAGCAGAGCCTTGAATGCGGTTTCGTTATACGAAGAAATGTCACCCGTCACTTCTGCGCCGGGTCCAAATTCGGTCAGTGCGCCAGATTGCGGGACCAGTTCGCGCACCCACACGCCAGCGGCGATACAGTAGAAGGCGTAGCTGCCATCTGCTACATCGGATAGCGTTGTGCCGCCACCGAGTACGAGGTTGACAACATGCTTATACTGGTCTGCGCCAAGCGCAATCTGTATGGCAATACGTTGTCCGATATTGTACGCGCCGGACGGGAGCGTAATATTGCTCGTTACCTTGTCGCCTTCAACTGTGTTTTCGTCTGACAGTATCAGGAGAGATACGCGGTTCGGAATCGTGTAGGCAGCATGTGCCTCCGTGGTCATCGCGTCAATGGTCAGCATGGTCACGGGCGTGAGGTTCGTTGCAGCGGTCTGCAACGCGCCAACGTCTGCGGCTACATTCGTAAGACTTCCACCCGTGTACGTGCCGATTTTGGTCGTATGATCAGCAACAACGGCACTCAGGCCGGTCACTGCTGTGTCTACGGTCGCCTGCAACGCCAATATCTCAGCCGCGTTACGCATCGGTTTCCATACGCCAGTGCCGGTGCAATGGAACGTGTGTTGTCCGTTCGCAACGGCGGTAAGCGTACCTGCGCCATAGACGACGTTCAGCGAACCGGGATTTGCTTCCGTAAGCGAAACGGTCAGGGTGAGCACGTCGCCGAGATTTGTTGCGCCGGTCGGGAGTGTCAATTCCAGTACCGCGTTGGCACTCGCAGCAGCAACGGTAACACCGCGCACTTCGTCTGGTACGGTTTTCTTGAGCGGGGAGCCCGTGAAACTTGCCTTGTTGTAGGTCACGGATGTCGCGGGTGCAAGCCCCGCAACAGCCGCATCATAGGCGGTAAACTTCGCCGCTGTCAACGCCGTACCACCAATGGTAGTACCGTCCTTGAGTGCAGGCGGATTGCCGGGACTAAGCGTAATCCCGTAATCGGCGGACAGTTTTCGTTTTGAAAGAGGAATAGCCATGAGTCATACCTCCTTATGTGCTCAGTTCGGAAACGACCAGCCAGAACTTACCGGCGATACACTCGAACACGGCAAAGTCTGCATTGGTGTTTATGCCGGTGTACGTTTTCGTTGCACCTGCATAATCCTTCATAGCGGAGCCGTCCGCGACGGAGACGGTAACGCTACCTGCTTCCGCTCCCGGCTTGCTGACCGTTACCAAGCATTTCATGCCTGGGCATGTCGCGGGTACGGGAAGTTTTACGGTTCTCTTTACTGCCGCTGTCGGAACAACGACAAGGACATTCGTGTCATACGGAGTCAGTGTCGTGTCGCCTGTCGTGTCATTGACAGTAAGTAGTGCAGGAAGTTTCGGCGTTCCTACAGTCGCCTGTCTTGCGGTTTCGTAAGGCATTTCATACATCCTCCTTCGGATAGGTTAGGCCAGACCCAACCGGCTAAGTTCTGTAACTGGACCAGTTGACGTTGACCGACTTCTTTGTAATGTGGCAGTGCCACCCTTTGCTCGTGCTGATGGACCGGCTCCCGGAACCTTCTCTTTCGGGATGTGATCGTGTTGCGTACTTTCAATCTTGCGGGCAAGCCCAAGATTCTTCTGGATGAACTCGTGCGTTTTTTCGAGAAGCGCATCACGGCCAAGTCTGGGATTCATTTGTCGGACTTTGTTCAGTGTGGTACTAACCACGTCGCCACGCCCCTGTAGCAGCGGATACTGCGCAAGCAAATCTTTGGATGCAAGAACGTTGAACACCGCATTCTCGACCCGCTCTTCGTTGCGTTTTTCGTACAATGCGAGTGCATTCGATATTGCGCCAAGCATTGATTGGTTCATGGATTGGTTGAACGTTTGCGGATCGCGTAACGCCTGGTTGAACGTTTGCTCGTCAAGATTGAAGAATGCTGGCGGTTCAAGTGGCTGCTCTTGTGATTGCACGTTTTCCTGAGGAAGTGGTGTGGGTGGGGCTTGACCGCCAGCAACAAACTGGTTCAAAAGGTTGTTATACGCTTCACGGGACAGCGTTATCGGCTCATCTGTTCCGACTCCGCCAGCGTTGGACTCCACTGGTTTCGATCCATCCGTGCCAGTGTCAGGCGCAGAAACGGCTTCTTTCGGAGTTTCAATTCCACCCGTTTGCGCTGTTTGCGAATCCATTTGCGGCTGCTCAACTGTCGCTGTTGCTCCTACTACTGGGTCCATTTAGAAAATCTCCATACTTTGAAACGTATGTTTCAATTAGTTTAACCACGTCAATTGTATCATCTTGTGTACTGGAACACAATTTTTTCTTGAAGTACTCGGAACTCTCGGTAATCTGTTTTGCTTTTGGCTGCCAGTTGGCTCCATCGTCCTTGCATTCGCCGAATATGTGCTGAATTATCAGTACATTCTCGAGTTCAATAAACCATTCGAGACGGTTCAGGGATGCTCTGGCTTCGGTTACTGCTACAAAGTCGTTGGCAAGGAATCTGAGTGTATCCTCGTTCTTGGATATTTCCTTGATTACCAACTGTAAAATGGCGGTCCAGACCGGACTCTTGAAGAACTGTTCAATATCGTTTGGGTCCATCGCTACTGGACCGGTTCTCATTATCTGTTGCAGATCGTGTCTATACATACCCTACCAATTCTCCGGCTGGCGCATAGTTGCCCGCTTCTACCTGCTGATTAACCAAGCGGTCAGGCTGTACGCTTACCTGCGGACCTGCACCTGCTGGTACGGCTCGCTCAAATTCTTCAACATCCTCGAACCCGGACAGGCGCGCCCAATAGGTGAACAGTCGGTTGATGTCGTTGTTCTTGGTAATCTCCATGACGGCATCTGGTGTGTTCATCAGGGTTTGCACTACCTGAGTGATCGCCTGAAGGTTCTCCATGCCTGGGATAACGCCGCCGGGCGGGACTACCATGAACGGGAAGTCAAGGTCCATTGGGGATACCTTGACGTTCTTCGTGCCAAGCCCGTACATATCCCATATCTTCTGCTGGTCGCGTCCGTGCGTTTCGACAATGACATCTTCGCCCATGAACTGAACCGTGTTGTATGCTTCCTGAACGCCCAAGTCGTAGAGGAATTGCAGTCCAATGCGGTTCCCAAGATACTGCATCCGTGACGTACTGCCACGTGCCGCAATGTCCATGCCACGCTCTGTTGGACGTTCAGGCATACCCTGCATGATACCCTGAGTCAAATTCGTTGTGCCAGACAGTTCCTTGATCAACTGCGACATCATACCAAAGTCGCCAATATGCCCCTGGGTGACATCGTTCACCTGTAGCTGTTTGATGAACGCCTCCAGTGGTGCGCGGTTGTAGTAGAACTGCTGGCTGAGCCGGATAAGTTTGCCTGGGGACTGGTTGATAACATCCTCCCATTCAAATGCGTGTGGGTTCACGATCAGCATATCGTTCATCGTCTTGGCTACGTTATCCAAGCGTGTGTTTAACAGCCAGCAAGCCGTGTCTTCAAGTCCCTGTAACTGGAACAGGACGCTGATCGGAATCTGGCAGTGCCCATCGTTCAGCGGGGATGCGCCAATAATGCCTGGCATATTGTGCATGTAATTGCACTTGTGCGCCTGGATGATAACCTTTCGTGCGCCAATGCGGAACCGCCACCGTTCCGGTGTAGTTGAATCGCCCAATTTCCAGTCTTTCGGTATCAGGTCAACTTCAATCGTGATAACGTCCGTGGAACCCTTCGTTTTGTCTGTCACATACCGGTCATACCCCTGACCTCCATGACGCGAACCGCGTTTACTCAATTGGTAGTAGTCGGTCATCTCATCATTGCCGTTGCCCTGTTCGACATAATGGAGTAATGCCTTCATGTTGAACAGGTATTCTTCGGGGTCCTTCTCGCGCCGCGCCAGATCGTAGGTGCTCTCAATGTCCCACCAGCCAAAGTAACGCGCCTTATCCAGTTCGTGATAGTTGATGGCCGGGTCAATGAAGAATTTGTACCGGTCTATCGGTACCAGTTTGTTCCCCTCCCATAGAGTCTTATCCTCAAGCATACGAACCATGCTACCGGACTTGTAGCCGGTAGTATTCTGGAGCATCACCTCAAGCAGGTCGGTTATCTCTTCCTGTACGCCAGTCTTGCCAACGTGCTTGCGCCATTCGAGTGTGGCGAACCCGGACCCGTATTTCAGGGAATCGCTGATAACGGTCTGGATGTCCAGTCCCGTTTTCCACATGATATGCTGCCACGTCAGAACACGCTCCAGTAGCGCACCCTTCGCCACGGCCTCCACGCTGCCAAGTCCCCTGATCTTATGGATCGGGTGGTTGGTGAACATGCCGCTGAAATAGGTCATCATGGTCTCGTGTGCGGCATAAAGCATTGGGACTACTAGACCTACGGGACGTTTCGAGTGTTTGCCGACCAACGATTGCTCGTATTCGTTTAGGTCAACATACGCTTCCATAGACTTCTCGACACGCTCCCATTCGGAACTGGATTTGCGCTGAACATCCATGGCGTTTTTGGCAATCTCAAGGATGTACGTCACCAGTTTCTTCGAGAGTTGATGTCCAGGGTGAAGGTCTATTCCGCCCGGATAATCGTAATCCAGTTTCATATTATCAATGTTGCCAGAATAGCGTTTCTTATCCATATAATGCCCAGACTCGTGTTTTCACGTCTCTACTCTGTTTACTGTAATCAGGCAAATCCGATGAACCTAACTGATTCATTATAACAGGTTTTGATTGCGGATGGAAGAAAATATCCTGTAACTGCATCACCTGCGGGATGTAGCCCAACGTATCCATACCATCCCACTTCTTATTCTTGGGATAACTCAACATCGCATGTTCGAGTCCGCCACCTCTCAATGATATTTCGTGCCACACGTGCCCTTTCGGATGGTAGGGTCCCGGCGAATAGAATGGTAACGCCTGTGCGGAACGTGCCCGTTTGATCGCGTCCTTGCCAGTCCCGTAATCGCCCCTGGGTGTGCTTCCACCTTCAATCCATAGCCAGTCAATCAGTACGCCGCGCTTTGACGCTGCGTTCTCGAACCGTCCACTTATCCACAATTTCAGCCCGGTCTCTTCAACCACTACCTGACTGGTATTATATTCCTGGCACATGGCGAACAGTTCTTCTTCCAGCGTCTCAGGGGTCATCTGCTTGCATATATGCCCGCGTATCCAGATTATTGCGTTGAGCGGGTCTATCGCCCATGCGAGTATGGACGTGTCTGCTGCGGTCGGACTCATGGTACGTGCCGGGTCAACCGTGATGAACCGACGAATATATGGATTCGTGTTTAGATGCAATTGCTGCTCTTCATAATACTGGAACCCATCCTTTGTCCAAGTGTTCTTCTTCCGATCCTGCGGCGAACACAGATGTTCCATCGCAAAAATATCGCTCATGCCCTTGTCGGCAAACTTGCGTTGCTTCTCGCGCAGTTGCTCGTCGGATACGAGTTCTGGGACAAGAGAAAATAGTTGCTGGTTCCCGTCCTCATCTTCCCTGTATTCACCTTCCGGGAATACGTGCCCATACCAGTCTTTTGCCTGCACGATCTCCATCATGTTCGATGCTTCGTGCTTGCACGTATCCTGGTGACGCATTAACCACGGTGGAATTTCGCTTGGCGTTATCACCCATCCGTCTTTCGTTTTGCGTGGCTCGCCACATTTATTCAGTTTCCACTTGTGGGTGTTCGGGTCAGGTTCTATTGGCTGGTGTGTGGGTTCAAATGCGCCGTAGTACCAGATAGCATGTTTCATACGCTGGTCAGGGTCATTCACCAAATCCCGGTCTTCACCGTCGTCTGATGCCTGGAACGTGGGGCGTTCCATCTTACCCTCAATACGTATAATCGAACCGTTACACTGTTGGCCTTCCCCCTTTGGCAGCACAAACGCATACGGTTTCCCTGTAATTGGGTCAGCGATGAAGTAGCACTTCTTGGAGAATGTTGCGTTGTTTCCCTCATACGCCTTTGGTTTCAGGTTCCCAAATATCTCGCGGATCAGTTCATTGCCCAATAGTTCCTGCTTTACATTATCCGTCTGTGTTTCAGCGTGGTCAAGCGTCCTGGACGTGAACAAATCAAACGGTATACGTCTCAGGCATAACCCTTTAATCTGGAGTGCCCATAGAAACGTGGATTTCGCGAACCCCCTGTAGCACAACCCATACGCTTTGGCGATGCTCTCGTCCTCGAACGTCTTTAGATATTCAATCCGCTGTTCGGTCCACGGCTGTTTGAAACTCTCGTGGAGTATGGAATTGCAGAAAAGATATGTGCCCCCTGGCAAGTGAAACTTGTAGATCATCTCTACCACTTCCGGGTTATCGAAGGATGGTATCAAAATATCACCGTTCGGCAAGAACCGGACAAGAGGCATATTATTTATTTTAGCCACCATGTTGCTTTACACAATTGAGTTCTATTTCCGCAAACTGATGCTCACATCTGTCGCGAAATTCGCTCAATTTAGTTTTGTACTCGCGAATCTCTTCCATCAAAACGCGCAGTTGCCAGACCGTTACAGCCTGTAATGAGGCAAAACTTATAACGCTGAACAGTACAAGTGCTGACGGTACTTCAAATGTCATAATCATACCCCCTCGGCAAGTTTGGCCTCCATTGCCTTCTCAAAACGCTCCATCTCTGCTGTCGAAAGTTTTATTGTCGTTCCTGTATATTCGCATTTTTTCAGGTCGTATACGCTGCCGCCGGTATCAACCGCAATATCGTATCCGTCGCTTAACGCCTGTCCCATCGTGCCACAATAATTCTTCCACACGTTTGCTTCCTTGGCCTTAACGCGGATTACGTCTTTGGTCGCATCCTCACCCAATTTCAATGATGGCATGTTCGCAAACGCGCTTATCCGACTTAATAGTGGAGCCAACGCTGCAAGTGCTGCGGTCGCCACACCAAGCCAAACCTCTTCAGGAATGTCCACTCCAAGAGTTGCAACCTGCGTCTTAATAACCGCAATCACAACGCAGATGACAACACCGATAACGGCGGTAGACTTCCACTGCTCTGAGGTAGTCCGGCTCTGTAGTGCCTTTGACAGTTTCAGACCCTCTTTCAGGGCAGGTAACAACTTCGCAAGTTTCAGTAGATTCATCATGGCCTTCTCTCCTTTACAGTTATGCCCGGTACGCTAGTCGGAACGTACCGGGCAAACCAACACACTACATGGGGACTATTCAGAAATGCCTTTGGCAATATCATCAACGAAATTGAACACGTTCTTGCGCAACCCTTTTGCGCTCTTCACATTTACGGTACAGTGTGCTGTACGACTTACAACGTTTCCGCACCCATCGGCTACTGCCACATAATCAATCGGTACACCTTCCGGGTTCAGATCGAAAAACGCCGCCAGTTCCTCTTCATTCCAAAATTCGTCCATTGGACTGTTCCTTATTGACCCGGATACAATTCCAAAACAGGAACGCAGGTCCGGGATCAATCTTGCGCCCTGGCGACACATCGTCATGACCAACCACTTCAAGTATGCCATACCGCTCGTGCAAAACGCAAGTAACTTTTTTAAGCGCGTTGATCTGGTCAACTGTATAACTGTGCCAGTATTCATATTTACAATCCTTATTCTTGTGTTGACCTTTGAATACTTCGTCGGGAGGGACAACTTTCTTTGCCCAGGACACATACTCGCCTCTGTCGTTCAGGGTGAGTGGACCCCAATTGACCAGTTCGATGCCAACGCTCCACATATTCAGTTCGCGGCGACCGTTCCAAACGCTCACGCCAGCGTGCCAGGCGGCCATGTCGGTGTCAACCATCTGCGTGACCGCACCGTCCCGGCCAATTACGAAGTGTGCGGATACGCCCGCGTTCAGGAATGTCGTGACCGCACCTTCCATAGTGCCGCCAGCCGTGTAGTGGATCACTATCGCGGCTGGCGTTATTTTCGCACCGTGGTTCTTGGTGGGGATGAATCGGATGTTGGGAAGAATCATTTATGTACTCCGTCTGAACGAAACTTAATACGTCCACCACTTAACGGATCGTCTTTCTGTAATTGCTCGTCAATCCGATATGCAGTTACGGTATATTCAAGTCCGTCCTGTCTAAATGCTGTTATCTCGCAGGCTTCCAAATTTTCTATTGACATCCGTGCTTTTGCCTGAATTGCAGAACTTTTCAGACTATCTAATTCGTTTCCAGTGAATTTACTCATGCTCGGTTAATCCTCCGCGCCACACGCTGCGCCTTCTTCTCGCGGGTGAACCGACGCTTGCGGTTTTCCCGGCATTGATGCGATTTGTTGCTGGTCTCGTCGCCAAGATATGTGCCGCCAAATCCTAATAGTGTGCCAATGAAACTCATTTCTTTATCTCCCGTACACCGTCACGAAAACCAGCAAGGTAGTCGTAACTCAGTGTTGTTCGTATTAAACTACCGCGCTCCGGCGTATCAACCTTAACGCCGTCAAGTATGTCTTTATGATTTCTCAGGTCTTCATACATCTGACGAATACGCGGGTCTGGGTGGTGGGTACTGTAATCGTTACCGTTTGGGCAGATACCCATTTTCGTCTGTTCGCCACAGATTTTACACTTCTTCGGTTCAGGTGCGCTATTCGGCACAACGTCCATACCTTCGAGGTGGAAACCGCCAAGCTTCTTGTTCAAACCAGACGGATCTGGTGTAGTCGTGTACTGCTCAACATAACCAGCAGGCTTTTTGTTGTTCAGAAGATAACCAATATTATTGTACAGTTCACGAACGGTCGGACATGGGAATGTGTGGCGATGTTCGCGCACTTCGAGCAACTGTTCCATCAGTTCAACAACACGCTCTTCGCGTACAAGCCATTCTGGTTTATTTCCGAGTGGCGGCTTTACATGCTTGCTCTCCACATCTGGAGCACCGGACGGCGTGGATGTCTTTGCTTTTCCGGAATCAAATCCCTGTTTCCAAACATACTCAACAACATCAGCCATATTTTTTTCTTTTTCTGGTGGTACGTCAATAACCTCTCCTGTCGAAAATTCATATCTCACAGTACATCCTCCGGCTGAGCCGTCTCCGGTTCCGCCACGGTTTCAACTTTCGTCGGGTCATAGATAAGTACATCTGCTGGCGGCGTACTATTCATGACACCGCGTATCCGGGTCAAACTCTCCGACAACGCGCTTATGCCGCCATCGCCCAGCCCGGTCGGTCCGCTACGCAGTGCCAGCATATCTTTGTAATGCTTCAGATTCTTCTCCGCAGCGTTCATCCGTTCTTTCGGGTCAACCTTCACATCGTTCTGGATTTCGCCCAGTACCCGGATTGCGTCCTCACAGTTACGACGCAACTGACCTACCAGATCACCCTTCTCCAGTGTCGCTGCTACTCGATCTTCGATTTCTTTCATATACAAAAATGTCTCCCGTGCGTGACTGCACTTCTTTACCATGTGTTCCTTAAACCCGGTTATCCGGCATATCGCCCTGACACCGAATCCGAAATAAAAAAATATCGCAACAATCTTATGCGCATGTCCAAACCACCGATACCCAATCATCCGGTCCGGGTGACGCGGCTTCATTCTACTCTTCCTGGGCTTAAACGACTTCGCTTCCATACACCTATTCTACCACAAACATTTGCAATTTGCAACCTAGTGTGGTAGAATTTACCAAAATAACCGGTCAATATGACCAGAAATGGTAGTAAAAATGAACATGGAATTTACAGAGCGGGTCAACATGATCAGCATAAACCCGGAAATGGCAACGATCCAGGACATCGTAAATATGGCTGAAGCGTTGCAGGATTTTTACTTACGCGATTTATGGAATCCGGCAAATGAGCCACCTGAAATGTCTGAAAAGGTCAATAAAGTATAACGGAAAGTAGAACTCATTACCGAGGCTTACTATTCGCATCACTACAAACAGTGGGTCGTGCTTCCAGCGAAAAAGGGCTGGCGCGAACTACCGGAGGAACACTCATGAGAACACGAATCATCGAATGCGTACAGGCCATCCAGGCCGTACTCAAGCAGAACAACTGCGTCATCTCAGCCGGGCAGCATTATTCGGACGACTGCTGGGTTGAGGTGCATGATGGAACAGACTGTGAAATTATTAAGTTCGACCTGATAACCGAAGCAACATTTGAGGAGCACGACTGGTAATGAACCCCAAAGACATCCACGCACAGCGTATCAACCGACTCAACCAGTTCTTCGATGACGACATCTACAACTTTGAACTCAAACCGTCCGAGTCACTTGTGTGGGTTTGCCTGTACCGGCATACCAACTGGAGTACCGGAATCGCCACACTCGCCATCTCCCGTATCAAGCAGCACTGCTACCTGGGAGACAAAACCGCACGACGCGCCATCAAAGTGCTCTGCGACAAACAACTCATCAAACGCATCACAATCGGAACCGGAACCCGCTCATCCATCTACGCCATCCTCTCCCAAGACTGCTACCTGCTACCACAAACCAAAGCCTATCTCAGTAAAAAGCGTGGTTATACGTTTGAGCCTGGCGATTTATCCGATTCTGATGAATAGCACTTTACCTAGCAGGGTGGTCAAATTTACGTAGGGGGGTCAAACCGTCATACCCTGGGGGGTCAAACCGTCCATCTTTATAGTCAAACCGTCCATCTAGGGGGGTCAAACCGTCATACCATACAGTCCTAAAGGACGTAGCGACCGCTGGCGCGCTGACGCGGCCAACGCTCGTTATTTCACTATAAACAGCAGTGTATACGGGGTGGCGCTCGCTCGTAAAATGTAACTTATTGACAGAGCAGGGTTTACGTCAACTATATAAGGGTGGCGCGACCTTATCTTCCATAAAATGAGTATCTTACGGTTGTTGGATGAGTTCTAAGTGATATATCTGCCAATTGTGTACACCAACGAGAAACAGTTTGATAGTAGTGTAGTGTTATTCAGAGCGGTTGTGAGAAACGGGGTTGTGGCGGATACCGTAAATAATTTTCTGAAAAATTTCCTGAGCAGGATGAGTCTACCCCCGGTGGGTCCAGGGGGGAGACCCCCCTTGCCGGGGGTGGGTCTATCTCGGCGCACATCAGGCAGGGGCACGGGGCACGGGGCACGGCATTACCTCACATCCTCAAACCCTTGAAACATAATAAATATTATCGGACGTTGAAAATCGAGAAACTCTATGGGTATATCCATTATAATGCGTATATTGCAGGGGGTACGGGTGTAGGCTATGGCTTATTGGTAGGCTTGTGCTTCAGTGTTTGTATGTGTGGGGGTGGTGGTGTGGCTGCACTGTTGACCTGGTCAGTGACCTGGAGACCATCCATCTCCGCAGTTGCACGGCGCAAACGCTCCATAACGAGTGAATCTATCAGGCGATCACGGTAGATTTGTTGCGCTTCTTCGACCTCGGCGCGGTTGCGCATCATCCATGAGTTTACCGTTTGCGGTTGAACGCCGCAGCGTTGTGCAATTTCCAGCGGTGCGCCGCCGCTAACAAGCATGGCGAAAAACTCACGACTATGACCTCTACCAGAAGGCATTACCAGAAACTCCATTGTAATTACAGTAATTACATTATATTATATCATACATATCCCTGAATTGCAGCAAGTACAGGTTATGAAACATCCACAGCGCGTCAAATCCTCTGTGTGCTGCCCTGAGAGCAACGAACGGCAAGCCTCCTGCCTGATGACATGGGCAAAGCCTACAAACGCCGTAGCGAGGCTTGTACGCTGTAATCGTAATACTAACGCCACAGATAATAATACCACGGTAGTATTACGAATTACCACGATAATAATACCGCTAGGTTTGATGGATTTTCTCCGGTTTATTCCAAGTGGACATGAACCAATTTATAAACCGTTATGCCGCAGTATGTTACAAGAAAGTTACTCGACAGTGCAAGAAAAACACACATAATACAGGTAATCTGCAAAATATCGAAAATATATTTTTGATGCCTGCAAACATTGAGTGAAACGCATACGGGGTGCAAATAACTACCTTAAAAGAGGTTGACAGAAGCAGAAACGTGTGGTAACATTATGGCCAGTTGTACGCCACGTGCGGACACAGACAGATTAAGAGATAACGCAGGAGAATGAGACATGAAACATTATTCAGTTGAATATCAGGCCGGAATCGCTGAAACATCAGAGGACGGACACATGAAGTCTTTCCAGGTGAAGCGCACTTTTAACACGAGTGCGAAACGGGCGTTATGTGTGCGCGAAATCGTTTCGAGATGCAGGAAGCACGCAGGCGGATGCAAGGGCTATTTCGTGGGCTATTTAAGGTCGAAAGAAGTTTAATATAACAACCGGGCGCAAGCCCAGAAGGAGTAGAGACATGAAACAGTATAACGGACACAGAAGTTGGAATGCGTGGAATGTTGCATTGTGGATCGGTAATGATGAGAGCATTTACCGGTTTGCAATGGATTGCATCAAAGTAAATGGCGGCGACATCCGCAAAGCAACCAGGCGATTTATGCGCGACTATCAGCACGGAATGACACCGGACGGCGCGAAGTACAATACATTGAGCGTTAAGTTGGCATTACAAGGTTTAGCAGAATAACACAACACCGGTGAACCGGTAGAACGGAGCGACAACATGAACGCAAACATTGAGAACCTGAAAGACGGAAACGGCGTGAGGCGCGGACGCATGGAAAACCACTTTACGCGTGAGTATGCCGCGATTAAACCGGACGGCGGAACACCTGTAACACTCCGCCTGTACTGCACGAATAACGGAACCTGGGGTTGTGCGCTGTGGGTCGGTAATGGCACTGTAAGCGGTTCCGGCGGCTGGCGTGGTCGGTCGAATAACACAAGCGGCGGCTACCACAAGGCGAGTGAGGCGGCAGAAATGGCTATACGCGACGCGGGGATCACGCTTGATGAACATATAAGCGGCGCGGGTGATGACGCGATCAGGAGCGCAGTACAGGCGATAGCGGCGGCGATAGTTGGTGATGATTACATACTACACGTCGCGCACGCATAGCAGAGTGGACCGGGGCAACCCGGTTTAATGCGCCTGGATTGTATGTCCAGACGGTCACAAGCCCGAAGGAAAACAGGAGATCGTATTATGAAAATGCAACAGTTTATTGAGAAACACGGCGTTAAATGCGTTGTCGTGGGCGACGCTAAAAAGCCCTGGGACAAGCGCAACGAGTGGCAGCGTAACGCAAATGGATTCCGTGTACGGATGACCGCGCACGGGCGACGGATGGAACTGGATTTTTATATGGGTCAGGGAATAGGACGGGGACCGAACGCGGATGATGTGCTGGAGTGCTTGCAGAGTGATTGCAGTGTTATTGGACAGGACTTCGAGAAATGGTGCAGGGAACTTGATTATGATTCTGATAGCAGGAAAGCGGAGCAGATATACCGGGAAACTGACAAACAGGCGCACCGCGTGTTCCGTTTCATGGGTCGCGAAATGTTCGACGAGTTTCAGGAGGTGGAAGCATGATAGTATATAAACTTACCGATGCCGACGGCTTGACCCGTCGCGGCGAAGAAAATGCCGTAAACTGGATCAAAACTAAGACGTTGGAAACGGCTGGCGGTGGCAAACTGTGTACAAACCAGTACATACACGCTTATGAGCATCCACTACTTGCAATCCTGCACGATCCGATACACGGCAATTACGGCGCAACCGCACGGTTGTGGGAGTGTGAAGCGGACGGGGAGATCAAAAAAGACGGCCAGACTAAACTCGGCTGCACTAAACTTACAGTTCTTCGCGAGATCGAAAAGCCAACGATCACTACAGAACAGCGGATCAAATACGCAATCCTATGTTCACTTGAGGTTTACAGCGAAGAGAAGTATGTAACCTGGGCGAATAAATGGTTGTCCAGTGAAGATAGAACCCGTGCCGCCGATGCCGCCGCCGATGCCGACCGTGCCGCCCGTGCCGCCGCCTATGCCGCCTCCGCCTCCGCCGCCTATGCCGCCGCCTCCGCCCGTGCCGCCACTGCCGACC
>ERZ795054.471-NODE-471-length-52086-cov-5.986950_pt1 | contig 52086 bp, 69 predicted proteins | sample MGYA00375138_ERZ795054 | MGnify/ENA primary metagenome ERZ795054 (study PRJEB30183, sample SAMN05720215) | anaerobic digester metagenome | isolation source: active sludge of municipal wastewater-treating anaerobic digesters | place: USA | collected 2014-12-23 ... | reverse complement strand
CAGGCGAGCACGATTGCGAGCAACGCTTTGGGCGCGACGGTGATTGAGTTTATTCGGTCGGCGCGGGGCGTTAATGGTCCCATTACGACGGTGGTGACAGACACGGGGACTGCGCCGACAACGACCAATTTGACGCTGACGGGCTCGCAGAATGCAGTGAGGATTTGGAGTGGAGAGCAACCGCTGGCGGAACCTTACTTCGATCTGTATGTGAGCACCAACGGGGGATCAGCGTTTGCGGTGCGGATGTATCGGTGGCAGGGCCGGATCATCAATGCGGCGCAGGGCGCGGCGGTTGGCCTGGCTACCGCTAACGGCAGATCGCTGCAAGTGTCGGCTATGACGGTGCCGGGCACACTGGAGACTCCGGCTGGTGTCACGAACTATGCAATGTTGGATCGAGCCGGGCCGCCGCTGTGGGCACCGGATTCTTCGCATGTGGTGCTGCCCGCAGAGAATGGGGCCTTTCGTTTGGTCGCAGACAACACTGACCGCACGATCTTCATTTCGGAGTTCGACGGCTACGTGTGGTCTCCTCCTCGGTGGATCACGATCACGAATTACGACACGACCGTTCGGGCGACCTACCGACGGGTGGCGCTTGCGAGCTACGATGGTGTGCCGATGAAGGTGGTAGCGCCCGCTGGCAGCCAAGTGGGAGGCATCTCGCGGCGCATGGAGCTTGGAGTCCCCTCGGGCTTCAGGAAGTTTAACTGCTCGACGGTGGCGCAGTTTGAGACTGCGATCACGAACGTGACTGCAGGGGATGCAATCGTGTTGGCCGATGGCACCTATGCGTTGACCATCAACATCACCAACGACTGCTTCGTGAGCAACGGGAGTCCGTGCGGGATCATCATTCGCAGTGCGAGCGGAAACCGGGATGCTGTGGTGATCTCGGGAAGCGCGACCAATACCGGAGATTGGTCCATCCAGGGAAACAGCGCCACAAACAATGCCGCATTGTGGTTCAAGGACGTGACCTTCGACCTAACAAACCGATTTGGCTCTCTGCTATTCAACGGAGGATTTATCCGGTTTAACAACGTGCGAGTGACCGGCCCAACGCTCACCCCGTTTCGCGCCAGCGTGTTTCTGACGACGGCTTACTATGACATAGATGCTCAGTTTGTGGATTGTCAGATTGACAACGGGAGCGATGATCTATTTAGCGCCACCGGCACCGGCACAAACCGCCCGAACAGCAAGATACAGTTTGTGAACTCGTCGGCGTATCGGCCCGGCAATGATGCGGCGGCGCAGTGCTTCACTACGCACCTGGGTCAACGGGTCGAGAGCTACGGTGGGTACTTTCACGATGCTAACGCAAACGTATGGGCCAACGGAGATCAAGGGGCGATTACATACGGGTTCTGGCCGCGCATTGACAATGGGCTGGGGACAAACAGTGGTGTGGGATACGGGGTGTCAGTGTTCGGCGGTTGGTTTGGGCCTGACGACAGTACTACCTGCGCCCCCCCGACGAACGGCTACTGGCTGTTCACGCGCATGGCGAGACAGGTGCAACTTGCCAGTAGCGCGTCTCCCGGCGTGCTGGTGGCTCACAATCGTCTCACGAAAGCTCCTGGGGCTTCCGGAAATTACGCGTTCAACATGACCAAGTCGGCATCTACTACTGGGTGGACGGTGCTGGGTAATATCGCGCATGGGTTGGCGGCGGCTGGATTTTTCAACTCCGGCACCGAGGGGACACTCACTAACCAGACGCAGATCATCAATAATACGTTCGACACCTGCGTGTCTGGATTTGACCTGCGGGCGTCGTACGCACACCTGGGACTGACCAACAACGCCACGAAGGGCGGAAATGGTGTGGCGAACCTTGCGGCGGCATATATGCCTTACGTTCACCCGGATTACAACACGCTCGACCCCACGATTGACGGGGATTACTCCGCTGGGGCAAACGACATTGTGAATGCGGATGCAGGATTGGACGGGAATTGGTTTCCAACCGCAGGAGGGAACTGCGATACGAACGGGGTCAGTCTCGGTTATGTTGGGGATTCTGACCCATTTGGATTTGTGCTGATTTACGGGGAAACTCTGGTGCCGCGTGGGGCGCGGAGTCGCCAGGCGATACTCCCCGGAGCACGTCTTTCTCCTGACTTCTGGTAATGAGCAAAAGCGAGCGCAGACAACTACTGGCCGACGTGTATCGCCGGGCGTGCGCGGGGTGCGCGGAGTCCATTGCCCGGCTGCGGCAGATGACGCGCAAGCACAGGCCGGGCCGGTATTCCTATTGCACCGAATGCGGAGCGCCGTGCCGGACCTACAACCTAGACGGCGCGGATGCTCGCTGCACGATACATCGCCGCCACATGGTCTCGATGCGCGAGCGTTCGCGGAAGCGGCTAGCGGCGGCGGCTGCGCTGATGCTGCTCGCGGGCGTGTGCCTGGGGGCGGACGTGCGGCTGGCGTGGGATGCGAGCCCGACGGAGGGGATCACCAATTACGTTTTGTTCGCGCACACGAATGCGATCACGCAAGCGAGCTATACCAATGCGGTGGTGCGGCTGAATGTGGGGACGAACCTGACCTGCACGGTGGAAGACCCTGTCCCGGCTCGCTGGTGGTTCACCGTGGTCGCGCAGAAGGACGGGCTGGAGAGCGACATTTCCAACGTAATCGGGACCATCGTCACGACCAACCATGTGCGGCTTACGCTGTCGGAATACCTGACGCAAGCGCTGGCGCATGAGAAAATCAGCCGAGTAATCCAGGCTCAGAACGATTCCTTGCGGCAGGAGATTTACAATAAGGTCGGCAAGACGGTCGTGGACGCGTGGACGGATTGATGAGGCTGCTACCGCCAATCTTCGCCGCGTTGTTGCTCTGGGTTGAGATAGACAATCCCTGGTGGCACGGCGGCGTCAGGGTCCGCGTGATGGATTCTGAGTTTACGTCTGACCTGTATCAGATTCAGAGATCCACCGACTACGGCAGGACGTGGCAGGATTACCGGCTGGCGATTAATGGGGAGTGGAATGATGCGGGGGGCGTGGTCGAGTGCGCGATGTTTCGAGCAACCATCCGATGAGACTCCTGCTTGCCATCCTCGCTCTGTCCTGCCTGGCCGCCGACTGGCCCGCAGACATTCCGCCGCTGCCTCCGGGCCGTGGCAGGACAGTAACATTGGCCTGGGATGCGAGCGAGACGCCGGGCGTCAGCTACACGCTTTACTGGGGTAGCACGGAAGCGTTCTCCAACGTGGTGGACTGCGGGACGAATCGGACGATGACCTTGACCGGATTGCCCGTCCGCCACGATCTGATGTTCTGCGTGAGCGCATCGGCTAATGGGTTGGAGAGTGACCCAAGCAACGAAGTCATCCTGCCGAGGTATGCGCCGAAAACCAACCTGGTCGTGCGAATCACCGGCGAGCACATGCAGACGGGGCCGACGGTGCGGGGGCCGTGGACGCCGTTCGGGTCAACGACGATTCTACTGACCAACCCGAGCGCGACGCTTTTCTGGCGCGGCGCAAAACTTGAGAGGTGGCTGCAATGACCTGGGCCGACAAAATAGAGCGGAGCCAACGGCTGCGAGCGCGACTGGCGGAGCTGGTGATTGCGCGGGGATGGCCGGTTAAGGCGGCGGCGTATGAACTTGGGATCAACCGAAAAACGTGCGAGTGGCACATAGCACAGCTAAAGAAAATGATTCGGGCCGGAACAGAGACATGGCGGAACAGAGCACAGCCATGAGCGAAGAAAATAATAATAACATGATCGAGAAAATCGAGCGGGATGTGGAGCAGGACCTGATTAACCGCAAGAAAGACAAGCTGACTTCATTGTTCAACATGATCGGCGGCGTGAGCGGGTTATTGTCCATCGGCGCTATTCTCGTGTGGGGTGGCGAGATCAAGAAGCAGACCGAGATCAACACGCGAGATATTCGAGACTTGCAGATCGCGGGGAGCGTGGCGCTGCAAACGCACGTGGCCGCCGACAGCAAAGAGTCCGCGATTATGAGCGACCGCATTCTGAACATCTCCCGGCTGGTCGAGAGGCAGGTGGAGTTGAGCACAGCGCTGATCCAGCAGACCAGCAAGCTGATGGACATGATCAAGTTACAGAACCAATTAAGGCAACCATGAAACAAGAGACTGTCGTACTACTAGCCAAGGGCGCGTGCTACATCATTATCGGCGGGCTCGGTCCGCTCGTGTCTGGTCTTGGACAATGGGTTGACACCGGGGAGTGGCCCCCTGCCATCAACTGGGTGGTGATCGCGGCGGGATGTTTCATTGGCGCCGCAACCCAGATGCTTTCCTTTTTGTCACAGAGCTACGGAAACTGGAAACTGGAAATCAAAACCAATGGAAACGGAGCAGTGAAATGAAGCGAACATTACTGGCGGCGCTGGCCGCGCTATTGACTGTTATGGGCTGCAAAACCACCGAGCCGAACGCGAGCCTGCAAGTCACGATTGCAATCATGGATCAGACAATCCCGATCTCGGTCGCCATCGCCGTGGCGCACGATCCGTCCTGTGCGGGCGACCTGCGGAACGCGGCGAACGTCATCGAGGCGTGCGCGGCGGACCCGGCAGTCACACCTGGCATGGTGTTGGCAAACCTGACCAGCGTAGGGCTGGACCAGGAGGCGCAGCTTGCGGTCCTGGGCGGCGTGGCGCTGTGGCAAGCCTACGTCGCGCAACACCCGGAAGCATTGGACGACACAAAGCTGCTGCTGACGGCGCTGGTGCGGGACATTCGGGCCGGGCTGCCACCGGCGACACCGGAATCGCTGCGGGGATACAAAGCGAAGCGCCGATGAACCTGCTATACTCGACTGTTGACGGGGAACACTGGCTCTGCGATACGGCGTGGCCGTTGGACGCAACGCTGGTCGGCCCCGGAGCGCCGGTTGGGTGTAGGACGAATGACTACAACGGCGTGAGCTACTGGATTGACGCGCAGAACGACTCGCTGATGGCTGGCGACACATCTCTGCCGCTAACGTGGTATTACCAAGCGATTTGGGATGCGCAGCCAGTGCACGGGTTCGCGATTGACGGCCTGGGCAACGGCTGGCTGGCCTCAGCCGACACGGATGGCACCCATGCCTACCTGTTGCACATTGATCTTGCCACTGGGGCGACGGTCCCGGCTGGTCCGATGAACGGGCTGGTGAACGGATTGACCGTTGTGAGCGAGCCGTGCGTAACCGGGTTCCTGATTCTCGGTGCGATCCTACTGTTCATGCGGCGGTTCATGCGTCCGGCGATGCTGTCGTTGCTGGCGGTACCGCTCCTGTTCTGCGGCTGCAACACGACGCGGTTCACGCGCACTGAGACCTGGCTGGACCCGGAGCGCGGGCCGGTGACGAACGTGGTAAGCGTGATGAACCGCAGAGCGATCTGGTCCACCGAATCTTACACCGCAACGCTGGGGACCAATACCGCCAGCTTGACGGCGACGAAGAGTTCGACCGACCAAGAGACGATACAGATACTCGTGCAGGCGCTTATATCGCTTGCGACCAAGGCACCATGAGAATGCTAGGAAAAAAACCGAAGCGCACGGACAAGCGCACGCTGAAACTGGCGCGGTATTTGAAAAGGGAGCGGTTGACGCTACCGCCCCCGGCGCTGGACTGGGGGATGCAGTCAAACTATCCGATGTATCTCAATGACGAGATCGGGGACTGCACCTGCGCCAGCGCGGCACACCAGATCATCACGTGGAACTCCGCCAGCGGGAACGTCGCCCCAGACCCAAGCACGAAGGACGTAATCGCAGCCTACTCGGCGGTCTCTGGCTACGACCCGGCAACGGGCGAGAACGACGAGGGAGCCGTGATGCTGGACGTGCTCAACTACTGGCGCAGGACCGGCATCGGCGGTCACAAAATCCTGGCGTTCGTGGAGGCGGACCGGACCAACATCGTCGAGCTGGAGCTGGCGACGCACTTGTTCGGCGGACTTTACGTCGGGCTGGCCCTGCCACTTGAAGCTGACCGGCAAAAGGTGTGGGACGTGACGGACGCGGAGTTCGAGGGAACGGCGACTCCCGGCTCGTGGGGCGGGCACGCTGTTCACCTGGACCAGTACGACGCCTACGGTCCTGTGATTCGGACCTGGGGCAAGCGACAGCGCATGACGTGGCAGTGGCTCCTGTCCTACGCGGACGAAGTGTACTGCTGCATCTCGACAGACTGGATTGGCAAGTCGGGTCTGGCCCCGAACGGGTTTGATTTAGTGCAGCTTGAGCGGGACATCAAGACGGTGGAACAACTCGCACGCAATGAGTGAATACAACCGGGAACTGCTACGACCAGGAATGACGATGGGCTACCGCCCGTCGTCGCTGTTCGGCAAGATCATCGTCAGCAAGACGTGGATGAACCTGAGCCACGTTGAGACTTACATCGGCGGCGGGATGAGTGTTGCGGCACGATGGGAAGGCGTCAACATGTACCCAGTGCGCGAGGACAAATACCTATGCGTCGTGCTGGAGCCGACTGCGCCGTTTGACTTGGACCGGGCGAAGCAGTGGTTTATGACCCAAGCCTGCGGGCTAAAGTACGACCTGTGGGGAATGCGGATATTCTACCGATTGATTCGGCGGGCAAACCCGGACCGGATGTGGTGCAGTGAATTGTGCACTGAGTTCTACCGGGCCGGAGGCTTCGAGCCGTTCCAGCCATTGCTGGCTGCGGACAGGGTGTCCCCGGCGCAGTTCCTTCAGACCGGGAAGTTCGAGGTGGTGTGGAACTCGCCCGCCGCGTACCGGGCAACACCAATGAAGCATTAACGATTTTGGCCGTGCGCTCGGGCCTATACGGGCGGTTTTCATGGGTTGGGTTGGCCCCAGTGCCTTGTGGCACTGGGGTTTTTTATAGCGGATATTCCTTAATCCGGTAACGGCATCCCTGATCGTGCATCCGATCGTCGAACAGGACCCACTTGTTGGTCGTGCATCGGGGGATGTAGTTCGTTGCTACCGGGGACCACGCGCCGCCCCATTCGCTGCGCTCCAGGACCAGCACGGCTGGGCCGACGGCCGAGTCCCGGTTCTCGCTTTTGTTGTAGGCGTACACGACCGCATAGCAACCGACTACGGCCACGCCCAGGGCAAGGATACCCAGCCCAATGCCTCCCCCCTTCGGCGGGGCGTTGGTCTTGACCTGCGCTTGCGCTGTAAGGACGGCCAGGCAGAGGATGGCGGCTAAGACGCTCTTCATCGGTTGGTTATCGTCCCTTCGTAGCTGTCCTGCCAGAACCGCGCCTCGACGGCGTTGCGTGTGGCCATGCGGGCCAGCAGGACGATGCAGGCCAGCGTCACGAGCAGGCTGGCAACGGTGATTATTTTCCAGACGTTGTTTTTCTTCATGCAATTCCTGTCGTTGAAGTAGTTTCCGCCGCGTAAACGGCGATTGCAAGTGCGGACCACAGGTGTTTGCCAATCCCATAGGTCGGGCCGGGCGCTTTCTTTGTGCCCTGCGGTCCGACTTTATCGAGCAGTGCCTGGCGGATGTTTTTGTCTTTGGCCCTCGCCGAACCGCACAGGTGCAGTTTTATGTCCCGGCGATAAATCAAACGGGGGTCCCTTCCGGTAGCAATCTTCCACTGCTGGTAGAATCGGCCAATCCAAAATACGGTTTCAAAGACTTCCCGCCCGACGGCCATGCCGTACGACGCCACGTTTTCGATGCAAAGCTCGGGATCTGCCGGCCCGGTGCGCGGTTGCATGTCGTGGTCTCCGAGAAGTTCCAAAAGCAAGATGTTCGGCCACATTGCGGCATCGCTGATCTTTCCGTCCTTGTAATTCAGGATTGCGCTTTCCTCGGTGCCGGGGTCAATCGCGAGGATGTTCATGGCTTAACTGCCGCGCGCTTGAAAGATTCCAGCTTGGCCAACTCCGTATCCCGCAGAAGCCCACGAAGTCTTTTAGCAACGCTCTCTGTGTCTGAAATCAGGTAGCGCATTTGCTCTTGATTTGAACCACGATTCTCATACAGGGTATCGTGTAATTCTTCCGCCAATACGACGGCGCGCCGGAAGTCGGTAAGGTTCATACATCAATGTTTCTGTGAGGCTTTCCACCACGCCATGCGCAAAATCCGTTTGAACGGCATTCGGTAGCATCCAATAGGTTGGGTTGGGTGCATCCATTTCCATTGCAGGTCACGTAGGGTCCAATCGCGCTCGAAGTTTCGGCAGTTTCTCCATATCCGAAAAACTTCCACCGGGAATCGAAGCAGCGTCATCATACATCAATCGCCTTCAGCGGTTTCAAGCTCGGCGCTTTGTTCTGCCGTATCATCCACGGGTCCAGCCTCTTGTCCACCCATGCCTCGGCCTCCGCTTTGCCTACGTTGTATTCCTTGCGTGTTAGTTCGACCAACTTCGGAACGCTGATGGACATTGTTTTTAGCACGTCTTCCAAGGAAAACTTGATCGTGAGATTCTGAAACGCGGCGGGCACGTCGCCCACATAATCGTTGCGTGCGCCTTTCTCGGGCAGTTCGTAACCCAAATCCGCCAACTCGGCTGCGGACATTGCCTTTAGCCGCTCTTGAACGGCTTCGAGGATCTTCTTGACGATGGTTGCGCTCTCGTGAATCTGAACCAGATCCTTGCCGGTCATCCGGGCTACCATCGCCTGCCACGTCGGCGGCGTTTCAACGCCACGCCGTTGCCGGGCGATGACCGAAGGCAGCATGGCGTATGCGCCAGCCTCGGGACACTCCGCTTTGGCGCCGCAGTAGCGGCAATGCGTTCCCGGCACCCGTTGTGCGTCGGGCTGGTTTGCAGCCCACAGCACCAGGAGGATTGAATCGTAGGCGTGCCGGAGATCGTCCTCGTTGTAGTCGGTGTACTCCAGCCGTTCTTTGGACCGCGGTTTGACGAAGGCCACTCGTATCCATTTCAGGTTCGGGTATTCCTGTTTCAACAGGACGGCTTGCACGCGCAACTGCCAGTTGCCTGGGGACGGGTCAAGGTTCGGAGTAAAGCCGGTCTTGTAATCAATCACGAGAGCAGACTCGGCCGAGAGGTAATGCACGTCCAGCTTTGCCGACAGGATGGGGGCAAAGGTCTGGGGATCGTTCAACCATATCCTTTGCTCGCGTTGCCCTTCTCGGTATTCGAGATTGACGGGAGATGCTTCAAGCCATCGCTGCATCAACTCCTTTTCGCGCTTGAGGGCGGCTTGGAACAGGTCGCGTTCTTCGCGGCTCAGGTCCAAATCGTTGCCCGTCTCCCGGGCTTTGTGGATGCGGATGCCGGACTCGGTCAACTCGTCCAGTTCTTCCTCGGTTTCGGCCTGGGCATCGTCGGCTTTAACGGCCAACTCCATCGCACGGCTGCCGGGGCAACGGACCAATCGGGCAAAGGGGGACGCGCTGGGAAGATCTAATCGTTCCTCGTCGGTCATGTCGGCTCGTTCTCCTTAGTGAACACCGCAACGATGGTCTCGCTTATCCCCATGCCGTCCGTCACGGACTGAAATTTCCAGTCCTCCAGTTTGTATCCCCGGCCCTTGTTCGTTGCGATGATCTTCTCGAACTGTTGGGACACCAAGGGCTTTGGCGGGTCGAGTTTCTCGTAGGGACTGTACCAGTTGCGGGTGACTTCGGCTACGATGCGGTCTTTGATTGGCATGATTTTGAGTGGTTAAATCGCCCGGTTTTTGTGCGCTCTGGCGGCATACACGCTGCTACCTATTACACCACTGGAACCGGGAAACCAGATGGGACTCGAACCCATACCTCCGCCCTAAATGGCTAACGGTTGATTGGTTTGCGGCCAACCGTTTTGCAACTCTTAACCGCATTGGGCCAGTTTCCGCTGACTTCGGTTGTTTGTCCGGTAATGAGCCGGACTTGAGGCCCACAACGGGCCTAACTAAAAACCTCGCCGCGAAAGTTGCCGGTTTGGTCATCGGCGTGGTGCTCTCGCGCGCTACTCCAACATCCTCGGGGTGCTCCCCTCGGGTAATCAGATCGGCCAGCACAGGCACGGGGTTAAATGGGTGATGGATTCCGGGGCGTCCCCCGGATTCGGCACACATCGCCGGGCTGTCCATCGCAGCACCCTTCTCGCGTACATTGGCCCGCACTTACGTTACCTTCCCGGACCTCGCAGAATATCGTCTGCTCTGGTTTTACCCGGTACTGCATTGGGCCTGTTGGTAAGGCAATCACTGAATCGTCGGCCTACTCCAGAACCTTGTCAACGATCTTCGTCCACGCGCCGGCCAACTGAATCAGCTTGGCCGCGCGCCCGTTCGTGACGAAGTCCGCCAGCGTCTTCTCACCCAACGCCAGCTTGTTCGCCGTGCAGAACGCCATCATCTTCTCCTCCGTGACGCCGCTGTCGTACATCAGCTTGCGGAGGTTCGTCAACGGCGCGCCTTCCCCGGCAATCCGCTGGAACGGCTCCGGTTCCGCTGCGGGCGTTGCGGCGGGAGCTGGTTGCTCGGGGGCGAGCCCCATCGCGGCCAACTCGGCTTCGTCAACGGCTTGGGGGCTGGCTGCGGGCGTTGCAACTGCGGCTGCGGCGGGCGCGGGGGCCTGATCCGTCTCCCCTTCGACTGCCTCGGGTGCCACGATCTGGCCCTGCGCGCGCATCTCGGCGGCTTCTGCCGCTGTGAACTTTTCGGTTTTCTTGCGGGGGCTTCCGGGGCCGCGCTTGGCTGCCGGGGCGGGCGCTGCCGCTGGGGCAGGGGCTGTGGTAGTGGTGGTTGCGGTCGGTGCCGCTGCGGCTGGCGCTGCCTGCGCGCGTTGCAAAGGCGTTGCGGCTGGGCGTGCGGCGGCATCGGTAGCCGGTGACTGGGCAACAGCAAACGCCTCGTCAACGTTGACCTCGCCCTCTTTGATCGCGTTGTGTAACCCTATGAGGGTTTGCAGGTGGTCCAGGGTAATGTCCTCGACCGACTTCACTTCCATCTTGGCCAGAATCCGCTCCTTGGCCACACCCATCTTGGCGAACGTGTCCAGGCAACGTGCCCTGCGGTCGTTGAGTGTGCGGGCGTCGCCGATTGCTACCTTGCGGGCAGCCTCAAACACCGGCTTGACCAGCGCCAGGGGTACCACCTTGAACACGGCATCCCGGAAGCAAATCGCGCTGCACGCGTTTGCTGCCAAATTTATGTCATCCTCATCAATCGTGTCCTTGCTGCGCTTCTTGACGATGCGCCGCCGTTTCTCCACCGATATGGTAATGTTCTTTTCCAGGTCCTTGGCGACAGCCTGCACGACAACGTGCGGCGCGTCCCCCGTCGGCACGACGGCGATGATGCGGGCACCCGCCTGCAGGTTGCCGTAGCAGGACACGGCGATCTCGGCCAGCCGGACGGACGGGCCTTCAATTGTCTTGCCGCCGCGGGGCAGCGTGTAGAAGCAGCCCTCTGCTGTCTCCTGGTCCAGCGTGGCGAACCCCAGCATGGCCTGCTTGACGTCGTGCAGCACCCTGGGATAACGCCGCGCCGTCGCGATGGATACGTCAACCTCGGCCCGCGTGATGGCTTCAATTGCGGAAGGTTGCAGGACTTCCAATTCCTTTGCGTCTGATGGATTCATTTCGGTATAGTGTTCTATTTGGTCTGTCTTGTTTTTGTTGGTGTGACTACTATTACTGTGATCCTACTCCGGGCTCCGCAGTTGCTCCATGACCCGGTTGAAATCGTCGCCCAGGGCAGTGCCTTGAGTCTTTGCGGGCGTTGACCCTGCTTGGTACGGCTGCGGCACTTTGTATCCCTTCTTGCGGCCCGGGCGCTTCGTGGGATCGGGGTTTGCCCATGCCTTCAATATCGCGGCTCGCTTCGCTTCACGGCTCCCCATCTTTCCTCCCTTGCTGCACCACTCCCTGCGGCGTTGCATAATAGCATCTTTGTCGTGATGTTCTGTCATATCTGGCACAATAAACCGCCTGCGGTATTCGCGCAAGCGGTTTGTGTACTATTTCTAAAAGTAGTCGCTAATCTTATTCGAGTTGTAATTGGAGATTAAATAGAAGGCGGGGGCTGTCTCCGAAAGGGAGGGGAACATGACTACCCCTCTACGGCACTTGGCCGTCAAAGACAGCGCCCCGCCTAAAGAGTCACAGCTTTATGATTCCCTTTGGGAAATGCTTAAGGTCTGGCGGAATGTTATACTGCATAGACCACTTGCAGCCAAAAATCTCAAACATGGTGTCCCTTGGGCTTGGGGAAGAAATCTCAACAATGGTGTCCTTGTCAAACACTCTTCCGTTGACTGTGTGGATGTGGTCCTGGCCGAACGTGAAGTAGGCCGTTTTGTGTTCAATCATAGTATTATTTATGAGTTTTGAGTTGCTATACCGTCAACGCGGCCTTTACGTCCCGGTCCAGGTTCCCGGCGATCTCCGTAATCGGCACGGAGAACCGTATCTGCTTTCCCAAGTTGACCGCAACTGTGTACGGGTGCAAGGCGATTGTCCCCGGGGGCAGCGGCTTCTTGACCTCGTTACCCTTGCTCTGACCGCGCTTCGCTTTCCGCGGTTGCGCGCGTCGCGGCAACTGCTCGCCGCTCCGGGCTTCGTCCATCATACCTTCGTACAGTCCAAGGATGAAGTTTGCCCGGTCCATGGGATTGACTCCCGGGGCCTGACTGAACTGCTGCCACAACTGCCCGAACTCGGCGCTAATCGTGGCGGCGATGTCGTGTAAGCGGTTGGCTGTGTCGCTGGTCGCGTTGGCCAGCAACTCTGTGCCGTGATAAAGGCAACGGACCTGCGTTGCCGATTCGATCGCCCACTTGACGGCGTTGCCGATGTCGTAATCCTTCTCCTCGAAGGTGATGATCGGGTGTGCCTGGTCTGTCGCCGGGGTGAACGCTCCGGCAAACAGGTCCGGGCCTCGCGTGTCCGGCCCCGTGAAGTCAACCTTGGACTCCAGTCGGGCGAGTTTAAGGATCGCGGCGTCGCGTTCGCCGTTAATTCCGCGCTCCGCCAAAGCTTTCAGCTTGTCCCGCAAGTCGCGGAGGCGCGGCGTTGCGGGCTTTCGTTTGGGCTCGGGTTGCGGTGCCCGGGGCGGGTTGGGCGTTGCGGCCTTTGCGGTGGTTGTGGTGGATCGGGCAGCCGATTTCTTGGCTGCGGCTTTTTGCTCTGCTGTTTTTCTCATGTATCTGTTTTTCCTTTCTCTGTGTTAGTTTTTCTGTTTCTACGCCGGCAACAGCCCTGCGTTCAATAGCAAAAGCTGCCGCCGTTGCATAATCGCCTGCGCCTCCTGCCGGTCGGCTTCGGCCTGCTCGGCTTCCCGGCGGAGGCGGGCGCCGTCCTCGCCGGTTTCCGAAAACAGGTTGAATACTTCACCCATACCAGCAAACTCCGGTATCGGTTCGGGTATGGGTCGGCGCTTGGTTCTCATTGGTCCTCGTTTTGATTTTGGTCAAACATCTGGGCGAGGGCTCGCCGTTCAATCTTGGCCAGCCAAAGGTCAAACTGCCGGTGCTGGTCCGTGCTGCCGTGCAATAGGTTTCCCAGCCACTGCAGCCCGGTGCCGATGTCGAACAGGAATAAGGCAATGCGTTTCCTCATACGCGTTTGATTTCAATTGAAAGCGGGACAGTCCTCCGCCATGATATTTATCTCCTCGCCGTCCGGGTCCTTCTTGCCAGCGGCCCGGAATTCGGCAATCCACTGTGCCGCTGTCTGCAAGTCCATTGCCGTCTTGGGGATGATCAAAACGGTGTAGCCGTTGTCCCTGGGGTCCTCGTGCCCCACGTCGTGTCTCGCGGCGCAATAGGCGTCTTCGGTGTGGAAGGCGAGAAAAACGTGGTCGTACCCGCCGATGGGGACCATGTTTTGCAATTGGTTGTGCAGGGCGAGAAATTCCTTGCACTCGCTATCGTTGGTCAGAAATACAATGCCGTTCACGATTGGCCTCCTTTCAGGATTGCCAGCGTTCGGCGCCCAAAGTTCAGCGCCACAACAAAGCCGTTCGGCGTGGTGCCGGTCGTGCAAGCGTTGTGACCGATGACGTACACGCAACGCTCTAGGGCTTCGATCAGCAAGGCGCGTTCGGATTGCAACCGGGCAATCGTATTGTCGCTGTCGAGCAATTGCTGGTTCTTCTGGGCGAGCTGCTGCTCGGCGGCCTTTACCTGGGCCTCAAGCTGCCAGGTGCTTTCTGTCTTTACGTTTTCAATCATGTTCTCTTTTCCTTTCTCGTTGTCGTTGTTGGTTGCGGTGTTTACCAGTTGAGTCTTTCCCCTTTGAGGAAAGCCAGCCAGCGCTTGGCCTTGGCTTCGCTCTTAAAGTTCGCGATGTGCGTTTCCCACTTCTCCGCCGTGTTCTTCCGGTCAACGCCGTGGGTGTAGCCTGCCTGGCGCAAGTTGACTTTGCCGCACGTCTCGGTTTCGTTGATGGGCGTTACCCGCATCTCGGGTAGGTGATAGCTGGGGTGCCGGTACAGTTCGCGCTTCCCGTGCAGCACGCGCACTATGCAGTTATCGAGCAGGGCGCCGCCGCCGATGCTGCGGGCGTTGTGCAGAAGCAAGGGGACTTTGATTGTCCCCATGCTGCGCCCCAGAGTTCCCGTTACGTCGCTCTCTTCGCACCAGTCGCGCCCCGTTGCGCTGTCGCCTACAAATAGGCGGAGGCGCAAGCCTTGTTCCCGCGCGCGCTCCAGGCACTTCAATCAGTGCCTGTGGCGTGTCTTTGTGGTAACTGGTCCCGTTCACTACGTTGTAATCTGCGTTCGTCATGTCGTTTTTCCTTTCGTCGTTGTTGTTGTTTCTCGTTTCGGCTTTCGCCGCGTCTGGTCCCCGTTGTCGAGGGCCAGAGGCGGGGGAAGCGTTCCCCCTGGGGGTTAGCAGTAGCGTTGCCGGCGGATTTTCTGCACGGCTTTGATGTCCTTCTTGATGGCCTCGGCGGTGAACTGCCATTCAATCTCGTCCGCCACGGCAACCATAAGGATCTTCGCGGCGCGATAGAACTGCGTCCCCTGCTGGGTGATGCGCTGCCGCTCGTCGTCGGTTAGGCAGGCGTAAACGATCGTTGCCTTATCGAATAGGACTTGGCCCGCCTCATCGGTCATCTTTTTTAAGGCTTCGAGCGTCTTCTGGTTCTGTTCCGGCGTGGTTTTGGTCTTCATATCAAGCTTGCTGTGTGTGTTGGTTCCTGGTGTGTGGTTTGCTATCCCCGGTAAAACTCCCGTTCGGCTGCCGGCGTTGTTCCCCTGTCCCGGTGAATCTCGGCTTGCAGCATTTTGATCGCCGCAAGAACGGTCTCCGGGCTCGGGGTCTCGTCGTCGCCGACTACTGCGGCGTTGTGCGCGATGTGCTTCGCGATGTCCTCCGCCCGCACGATGTACGGCAGATTTGCATTCCAGTCCTGTTCCTCTACCTGAAAGCCGATACCAATTGTACCGTGCTTCGGGAAGGCAACTAATGCCTGCTTGGCCGATACCTGCACCCTGAACAGCCAATAGTCGTCATCCGATACCGGCGGGCTGAGGCTCAAGGTTCCGCCCCGGTCCCCTCGCATCTGCGTTGCATGATACTTTTCCCTGAGCCGATCAAGGTCGGCTTGGGTTTCAAGCGTTAAAGGTCTGGCTGTCATGTTCGCGTTGTGCTTTTTCGTTGCTGTCGTTGTTGCCCCTGCTTACCTGGGGATGTAGGCGTTCAGGCCAATCACGATCTGCTTGCCCTGATACGTCGCCTCGCTGCGCACGTTCCCCCGGGTCGTGGCCAGAACTAGGTTCTTCTGGCTTGCGCTCGGTTGCGGCGGGTCCATTACGGGGATGGTGATGATCAACTGTCCATCTTTGATTTCAACTTTCATATTTCGGTTTTGTCGTTGTTGTCTATGTCTGCAATACGTTGCCACTCCGGCCTACTGGCCGCGAGCCGGGCAACACCGCGCAACCGGCCCCGGGCGGGCGGTCGGCTGTCCGGTGTGGTCCTGGTCAATCGGCTTCAAGGCGGCGCACCTTGCGCTTCAAGTCGTCTATGTCCTGGTCTGCGCCTTCCCGCCAGTGTTCATCCCTGAGGGCTACAATTGCCCGGATAAGGTCTGCCCGGGCGGCGTCGTCCGGCTTCTCGGCTGCCACAAAGTTGGCTAGGGCGTCAAGGAATTGGGTTTGTGCGTTTGGGATCATAAACGGTATGCGGTCCTGGCGTTTGGTCTGGTGGTCGTGAATGGCCCGGCCGGGCTCGGGGCCTATTCGCTGAAGTCAAAGGCGCGTCCTTTGCGCGTTTCAATCATGCCGTCGAGGGCGGTTTTAATCTCCTCGAACTGCGCTTTGGCGGCTTCCCGTACTCCTGAATACTTGCGGATCTTCTCCGGGTCGGCGCCAACCATTACGGACCTAGCCTTTTCAACAAGGGCCTCTAGGTCTGCATCCTGCATGATATTGCGGCTCTTAAACGTGTCTAAAAACTCCTGGATGTTCCCTATGAGGCTATCCCGGAAGATTTTCGGCTTCCCGTCTTCGCTGGGGGTCAAGCGGTCCACCGCGTGGGATATCAACTCCTGGAAACTGGTCCGGAGCGCGTCAAGTATCTGCTCGCTTGCGTCTGCGAATTGCTGTTTTAGCTTCTGCTCCTCCGCTTGGCGGAGTTCGGGCGGTAGTGCGTCTGGGGTCGTAAAGGCTATCCAGTTCCATTGTATGCTGAAAGCCTGGGCAAGCTGGTCTTCCGTGGGGTAGTCCGTGGCTTTGAATTGTCCGCCGAGGGCAACGCGCGCCTCTTCCACCTTTAGCGGGTATGCGATCTGCAAGGCTGCCACAAGGGGCGGCAAGTCTTCCGTCGCGGCTTTCCTCATCCTGGCTTCTATCTCTTCCACTGCTGCCAAGCTGGCAAGCTGGAAGCCTTTCTTGAAAAAGCTTGGAACGGTCCGGGAGTACACCCATTGCTGCAACTCCCCGAATAGGGTCGTAATGGCGTCGTACTCGTCGGACTGGATCAGCTTCTTTGTGAGGCTCAAGCGGCGCTTATCCGCGTCCGTCTCAACCTGGGAAATGTCCGCCTTACGGCTGGCTCCCCATTTCCGGAATGTGCATGTGAAACCGACTGCGTTCTTGAATCGGTTTAGGTCAACTGTGCTCGTCGTATTAACTGCTTGCTGTGTCATGTTTTTTGTCTTTCGTTTCGGTCGTTTGCGTGTCGGCGTGATTGCCGCCAGCGTTCCCCGGTCTGGCCGTGTAGGCTGGCCGGGGCGGCGCTATCGGCCTTTCAGTGCCCTCCTCCCGCGTGCGTGTGTCCGTCCGCGGCGTGCGAGTGCAATGCCGCGCGCAAGTCTGCCTGCGGGCGTAATGTCCGGCTCGGCTTTCCGCCGGCCTTTTCGAGCATCACGCGCAACAATACCTCGGCGCTTCCGTGGTTCGCCTGACTGATGCCGTCCGTCTCGATCTTGAACAGTCCGGCTTCCGTAATCTCAATGGTCATGCGGTCTTGTGGCATAGGTTGCTAAACGCCTCCTTTCGTCACCTCGAACTTAAACGGAGTCACGGTCTTAACCTGCCAACCGGCAAGGATCGCCGTCCGCTGCGCAACCTGGGCGCCGTACGCGCGCTTTATCTGGTTGGCTAGGTCGTCGGCGCGGCTGCCGCTGGCGGAAAGCGTCAACTGGCCCGTTGCCGTAGTATAACTTCCCTGGGCGAAGTAAATCCCTCCGGCGTGCGCTGTCGGGGTCTGGCCCATAGCCTTTAAGGCTTCGATCAACAGCTTGACGTCGGTCTTCGGTCCAAGCGTTATCTGCGTTTGTGTCCTGGTCCAGCAAGGCATAAGCGTTATGATACCTCCATACTGCGGCCGCCGGCGCCGCTGCTTACGGTGTTCGGGTTCTCGGCCCGGTAAAGTCCGGGGCGTTCGGCGCTTAGAAAGCGTCCGCTTACCTGCTGGCGCAACGCCTGAAGCTTAACTGCGTTTGCCGTCGCGGCCGGGATCACGGTTTCGGCTGCCTCGGTCAAAGGTATCTGCCAATTGTCTGCCTTTTCACAGCAAGCCTCTATTTCCCGGCCTACCCAGTTCTTGGCCCGGGGCGGTTCGCCGTCAACGGTAAACTTGGCCTTGTAGTGCGCCCATATCGCGGCGCGTTCCTTGTCCGTCGGGTAGTCATAGAAAAACATCCCCATATTGAACCGGCCCATTACCTCGGGGCTCAAGGCGTCAAGGCTGTTGCACGTCGCGAGCATTAGTACCCTGCCCTGCGCCACTGCGTCAACGCTCTTTAGCAGCCGGCTCATATTGGCCTCTGACTCTCCCACAAGTCCGCCCTTGACGGTTGACATACTGGCTCGGAGCAACGGACATTTGGCTTCACCGGCTACTGCCTGGCACGTCAATGATTTTCCGGCTCCCGGTATTCCCGCCAGCAAAAATCCTTTGACTCTGCGCGATTGCGTCCAGTAAAGGAACTGCTCAAGCATTGCCTGCGTGGTTCCGCTTAAGTCCGTGCTACTGGCCGCCAGCATCTTCTCTATTTCGTCCAGCCACAATACCGCGCGGGGCGGGGTCTTCCCGTTTAAATGCCGGCGGAGGACGGTCTTTACTCCGTCACTCCCAACCAAGTCCGTAAACGTCAACTCGGGCATAGATACCTCCAGCCCGGCGGTTTGCTTCATGCTTTGGACTTTCAATTCCCAAAGCTTCCGATAGTCCGGCCCTTCGGGCGTCAAGCTGATTGCGTAGGACTGTTCCACCGCAAAGGCTGAGAGATAGCCCAACAAGCCGTCAATAGCCTTTGCCCGGTCAACCTTGCCCGCGTCAATGCCCGCGTCCCGGTTCAAGCTGTCAATCGTCCGCCCGATGTCTTCCTCGGTCGGCGCCTCCTCGCTAACGGTGACAACATCACTTGCCAACTCGGCCGGTAGTTTCAAGCCCGGCGCAAGCAATACCAGCGTCGCGCCCCGGCTTTTGAATGGATCTCTGCAATTCCATACTGCCTGGATCACGCCAAGATTCGGCTGCCCTGCCTGCGTCAAGCATAAGTGTGCATTCGCCATAAACGCCAATAGCTTCTTCGGTGCGGTGTTCGCCACTAGCTTTAAGGCTTCAACCGGGTTTCCGGTCTTCATGTACCGTTCCCCCCCGGGCTCGCCGCCTACCTCCTGGGCGTACTCTTCGCCCTTGGGGTTAATGCCGGTCAAACCGTTGCACGCGTCCCATAATACTATGGGCGTCTCGTCCGCCTTCCCGTTTAATGCCTTCGCCGTGTCTTCCATCGTGGCACGCGGGTCCGCCGTCTCGATCGCAACCAAGGGCACTGCTGCCCGGCGGATTGCCTTTATGGGGTGTTCGGTCGTCGTGGTCTTGGCCTTCATCGTCCAGCCTTCCCGCCGGCCTTTTTTACCAGCACGGAGAACTTTACCAGCACTCCGAATTCAACTTTGATTGTCTTTGTCATGTTTTGTTTGCCTTTCGTTTGTTGGCTATCTGTCATTTCTGTCGTTGTATAGTGTCACATCTGACAACATGAGAATAACACAGCAAGAGATGGAGTCAATAGGTTATGTCAAACTACCTTCAGGCACCATTCCTGAATGAATACATACTTGTATTATTGTAATACAAGTGAGGGGTGGTGACGTGTTTGGCATTATCTCTCTATCTCTCGGGGGTGTGATTCGCTAGAGTTCTGCGTAATGGCCCGTCCGCGTCGTCCGCGTCGCCTGTCGCCGTCCTGGCGCCGTGTGTGCCACTCCCTTGGACCTACTCCCGGGGAGACCGTCCGCATGGTCGAGGACATACATAGCCATTTGGGCAGGATAGCGGCGGCGATGGTCCTGGGCGTGTCGGTTCAAACCGTGGAACACTGGCGCAATGGGCTGGTGGCTCGGGCTGCCGTCCGGCGGCTCATTTGGCTTACTTGGTGCCTCGTGTTCCATCCTGAGCGGCTGTCCAGCATCGGGGAGTTGGTAACCTGGGGGCGGTTCCGGATCGAGCGCCGGCCGCCGACTCGGCCGGAGGACTGGTCTGGTTGGTCAATATGAGGCAAGCTGCCGCTTTATGGGCGGCTGCCAAACTCGGTCTGTCTGGTCCCTGGGCACTCCCATACGTTCCCCCGGGTGTCGGCCCGGGCTCCGGCGTGGCACTGAAAGCGCGCGTTCCTCGGTCCATCCCCATCGGATACGCTGATACACAAGGCTATAGGGCATTCCAGCGGCTCGGCATCGGCCCTTTAGCGAATCGGGGTCTTTCGGCCTTGGCCTTCGATTCTTCGCCGACTCGCTGGGCGTCACCCATCGGCAGTTGCCTGGCTCGTAGCCTTTGGAATTGTCAATGCGGTCCATCCAGTAGCCGTCTGGGCACTCGCCCATTGCCAGCCAGAAGATGGCGAAGTCTCGCCACTCGGGGCAAACTGTGATCCCGCGGCCGCCATAGTAGGCGTAGGCTGGGTGCTTTGGGTTGGTGCATCTCTGCACCATTGAAGACCATTTATGATATGTCCTGGTCCGTCGTCCGTCGTCTGTTCGTCCTATGTTCATGGTTGAATCATAACACTTACATTGGTTGCGTCAAGGTACGTTTCGATGATGACTACAATAATAGTTATCGGCAATACGCTTCCGCCGGCCTCCTCGGCGTCCGGCTCGTGGTCGTGGTCCAGCCATCCGCCCGTCGCCGTGGTCCTGGGAGGGCTGCCCGGCTTTTGGCCCTGTCCTGCCCTGTCCTTGGGTGTAATCGTCTGCCGTAGGGCAGCCAGCGCACGCCGCCGGGTGTCCTGGTAACACGTCCAGCACGGGGCGAGGGTGTTTCCCGGCCGCAACGTATCCAGCCTCGCGCATTGGGGGGGGGGGTGTTTTGGGGTGGCGTGGGGGTTGCCGAATACGTTAGTGGGCCCGTCGTCTCTTTCGCTGGCCTTTTTAAAAGTAGCCGATCTTGTGTTTGGGATTGGTTGGGTGGTGGTTAGAATCCGGCTGATTTGTCGAAGTTGCGGTGAGGAGTGGCGGAAGGGTCTTCGGCGCCGAGGGGGATGAATTTGAGGGTAGAGTTGATGAGGGGCTTGGAAGCTGGTGGGCATAGGACGGTGATTGATGGTGGGAGGCGGTCGTGGTTGGGAGGGAGGGGGTAGTTGATGGAGATGAGGGAGGCGTCTGCGAGTAAAAGAAGTGGCTGGATGTTATTATTCCAGAGGAGGAGGTCATTTGGGTGGACAGGGATGTTGTATTTGGTTTTGGGAGTGGAGACTGGTTCGAGTACTAATTGTGGGTTGGTGTGGGGTTTTGGCATTTTGGGGTTTCCGGTTTGGAAACTGGTTAAAAGAAGTCAAATGGACAGAAAGTGTTTCTGGACTTCCGAGGTTCAAAAAGTGCTGTCCAAATAGTCCAATATCCTAAAGGATTATTGGACTTATTGGACCAGGTGCAAAAACCACTTATTGGACTTATTGGACTTATTGGCCGATTGGTTATTTTGGGCATTTCCGGTTCTATTTGGATGTTATTCAAGACAGCGCGAAACACACTGAGAGAAGTTATTCAGGTGATTTGGTGGTTAGTGGGGTATCTTTTTGGAAGGACAGGGCGGGTATCCACTTGCCTGTTGTGTTGTTTTTGAAGACGAGTTTCTCTTTGATGAGGTCTCGTTTGATGTTGTTAAAGGAGGATTTTGAGATACCGAGTTCGGACATGGCTTCGGCGCGCCACTCTTTGGTTGTGACGCCGCCCGGTATTTTGGCGATGATGTTGATGAGTTCGTTGGGGTCGTATTGGGGTGGGCGGCCGGTGGGGGACTTGAGTCTGGCTGGGTCGAGGTTGTCCTGGCGGGTGAACTGGGGGTATTGCCATTTGACGACGAAGGGCGGGACTGGGGCGAGGTTACGGAGGGTGGATTCGAGGGTGAAGCAGTCGTCTTCCTCGTGTTTGGTGAAGGTGAGGATGGAGTCTGGGTCTCTTGCAAAGACTCCGGAACCGGAGACTCGGTCAATGGCCTCCTTGGCGGAGGCATTGCCCTTTGCGAAGTGCGCGCCGAAGGCGACGGCGGCGCCGGTTTGGGTGGAGATGGCGTCGAAGGAGTTCATGATGGCGGCGACGTCGGTAGCGGAGTTCTCGTCGGAGCGGGCGTCGAAGAGCTTGTAGGACGGGTCAACGATGATTAGGCCGTAGCCGGAGTCCCTGGCTCGCTTTATGATCTTGGGCACGATGACCTGGTGGGGGGCGGAGTAGCCGCGGAGGTTCCACAGGTCGAACCATCCGGGTTCCGGGAACAGGAGTCTTGCGAGGGACAGGGTTTCGATGCGTTTGTGCATGAAGGCGGGCTGGATCTCGAAGTTGATGTAGAGGACGCGGCACTTGGTGGTGCGGAAGCCGAGCCAGTCAGCGCCGGTGCTGAGGGAGAGGCCGATGTTGATCAGGGTCCAGGATTTGTAGGCTTTGGAGGAGCCGCCGAGGGAGAGTTTGGAGCCTTGGTGCAGTATGTTTTCCATAAGGGTTGGGGGTAGTATGGGGGAGGTTGAGGCTAAATCGGACACGTCAATGATTTCGGGCAGGCCGTCTTTGACGGATTCGTCGTCGAGTTTGGACAGTTCGGAGCGGACGGTAGCGGCGACGGAGCGGGTGAGTGCGGGGGCGGCGGCGACGGCCTCGAAGGCTTCGGCGAGCAGGGCGGTTGTGCGGCGCTCGCGGTAGGCTTGCCAGATGGTTTCGGCTTCTTTGGTTGCGAGGTCGAGGGACAGGGACTGGGCCAGGATGTCGGCGATATAGGCAGTGGGATCGTCGAATTCGCAGCGTTCGATAACGGCCTGGGGATAGACGGGCATCCCGGAGTCTTTCAGGGCTCGGATGACGGAGGCGATTTGCTTATGCCGGTTGTCGCCGAAAGAGTCGGGGGCGTTATTCAGGAGCTGCGCCAGGGGGATTGGGAGAGGGGCGCTTCCGTTGGTTGCGATCATCGCCCCCAGGACGGCGCGTTCGGCCGACATCAACAGGCGGGAATCAAGCGGGGCGCGGGGCGTTCCGGCGGCATTATCGTCGTATTCGTGGGCAGCGCAGGATGGGGAGGCGGCTTCGATTGCGGCGAGTTCTTCGGGGGTGAGCGCCAGGGAGCGGGGCGCGGCGGTCGGGGGAGGGATGGGGGCGTCAGGCATAGGAGGCTATTTATTTGCTCGGAACTTCGGCGGGCGTTCCGTTCTTCGGTCGTCTTTCTTCGTGCTCATAGTCTCAGTCTTTCTCGCCGCGCCTCAGCTCGGTGTTAGCACTCTGCCGTGATGACGAGCGCGGTTCGTGTGGCGGTGCGTCCATCGGACAGCACCTTCCATCCGCCGTCGTCGTCTTGCATTTCGTGCGTTTGGATTGCGGCAGCAGTGGCCGGGATGATGCAGACGCCATCCGATTCGAGCGGGTGCGTGACTTTCGACTTGTCCACACAGACCAGCTTTCGACCGTGGCCTTTGGCTATCAGCTTTTCGAGTTCGTTCTTGAGTTTGATGATTGTCATACGAGTGCTAACAAGGTCGATGCAGGCAACGGCGGGTGTCGCCTGCGGTTTCAATCTCACGTCTCAGGCCCGCCGTGCCTGATCTCTGCGTTCGGTGAGTATCTACGGTCAAATGCTTCTATTGCGGCCAGGGCCACGGCGGCGCATTGGACCAGCTCATAGCGGTAGCTCCACGGCTCTAGCTGGGAATGGTCGAGTATCGCTTGGCACGCTTCGCCGTATTCCTCTCCCAGTATGAGGAGCCATTTCATCGGCTCGTGGTTTTGCACACCCCACTTGGCATCTTGTCGCTTGCGTTCCCTCAGTACGGTAGCCAATGCCACCGAACCAGCCGCTGGAGGCGACGGCGGGCGTTCCGTTCTTCGATCGTCTTTATGCGTACTCATATTCTCAGTCTTTCTCGCCGCGCCTCAGCTCGGTGTTCGGCGTAAATGCGTCATCGCGCTTGCAGAAATGGCACAGTCCGGGATGGTCGTCGTATTGCTTCACTGGTATTGCCCCGTGGCATCGCTTGCATCTTACGATCACATGGCCCGTTTCCTTAGCCAGATACGAGATGGCTTCATCGCGTGGCAGGCTTGCTATGTGTTTCAGTCGTTCGATTGATTTGTGTGATTGTCGTCCCATATAGCCCTCCGCCATGCAGCACTTGCCTCCGATAGCACCTTCCGGCTTTGTGTGCATGGGTCGTTTCGTAGTCGCTCTTCAGCCCTATCAACCTCCGCTCGCAGCGTAGTCGCCGAACCAAGCGGTCGAGCGAATGGCTGCTGCGCGTTGGTCTCCGGGTCGTGGTTTGTGGTAGGGCCGCTCATCGCTCAGCTTGGATGTTCGGCGACATCGTTCGGTTGCTCCATGACTGCCCGATATGCCTCTCCCATTTGCGGAAGTGGCAGCGAGCGATTGATACTGAGCATCCTTGCTGTGCGGCGATAGCCTTCCACGGTTTACCGAGTTTTCGCAGTATGTATGCTTCGCGTCCTTTCTGCTGTGAGTATTCCGAAAGTAGTATTTTCGCCGAACCAGCTGGCTGCACCGAACCGGGCGGGGTCCTGTCAGTTTGTGAGTCTGTTCGCATATTTCAGTCTTGGGTTATCGCGCCCGGTCGGTGAGCCGGGGTGTTAGGGCACTTAGTCACCTCGTGCCGTTGGTTCACAGTTTCAGACCGTCAGCGGTTGGCTCGATCTTCGTGTTGCTCGGGTCTTTCGAGTTTGGATACGGATTCTCGACGCTTCCAGGCGTGGTTTCGTTGATGCGCTTGAGGTCCATCCCCAGCCACATCACACCCTCTTGCAGCTTGGTGATGGTCAGCGACCGTTCACGGCTTAAAGGCAGCGACTTCACCCGCTGAATGATGGCGTCGGTATCCCGGCGCAGTTCCTTGTCCGCTATGATTTCGGCTTCGATGTTCATTTTGTTTTGTTGTTATTCGACGTGCCCTAACCAGTCACTTCAGCGAACCCGGCAGGGCGTCCGGGTTTGCAATCATTGCGTCTTGTGTGCCGGGTCGCTGAGTTCCGGCGTTAGCTGTTATGCGCTCCAGCCAGTCAGCCCCGCAGTTTAGGCATCCCCAGCGCCACCCCTTCGTTGAGTTGTCGCTGTTGTCGCCCGGCAGCACCACTTCCACGCGCCACAGCCTGACACATTTGGTGGAGTTGCATTTCGGGCAGCTAACAATCTCACTGCACACAACGCCGGATGGCGCTGCGGGCGAGTTCGGTGGAACACGGCGGTTCCATTTCACTCGCGCCGCGCGCTCGGTCCACTCGCCATGCGTCACGCCCACACCGCACGTGTAGCAGTTGCACACGTACCAGTAGAGCCGGTGTGGGCTCTCTGGGTTGTCGTGTACCTTGCGCGTGAATATCTTTGCCTCACTGCCACAGAAGGGGCACGGGAGCACCGAACCAGCCGCTGGAGGCGACGGCGGGCTCTCCTGTTGTTTCGTGTTTTCCATAGTCATTCTCGTGGCGTCTCAGGTTAGAGCGCGTTCGGGTTGAAGTACAGGACCGGCTGGGGGTTGCCGTTTTCGTTGCGGGTGCCGTCGGGCATGCGGACGAACTGGGAGCGGCGGAAGGTGGCGGGGTCGGCCCCGAGCGACACGGCGTAGTTGTGGAAGGATTTGACGTGCGGTTCGGGCTGTCCGGAGCAGTACCACCATCCATGCACGGACTTGCCGCCGGAGTGAACGGCCATCACCATCGGCACGGCGCGGTTGAGGCGAAGCAGCAGGTTGGCGCACAGGTCCTGCACGGTGCGTTTGCGGGCCTTGTACTTCAGGAGCATGTCGCGGAACGGGGTCGGGGTTTTGCCGTCGCGCGCGAACTCGGCGAAGTCGAACTCGACGACCAGGAACCGGCGGGGGCCGGTGTTGGCGAGGGTATGCGCGGACTCGCGGGCACCGTCCTTCGTCAAACCTGTCAAAGCTGTCATTGTTGAAGGGACCAGGAATGACATTAAGGAAAGGGAATCGCGCCACAGCGTTCGGGGCAGGGTATTGAACTTGAAGGCGGACTGGCCGCAGCAGAGCAGGCAGTCCGGCGGGAACAGGATGTCCACGATCTCCTCCGTGTTGGGATAGGAATCGAAGGAGACGGGGGAGGCGTGCATCAAATCGGCTACGCCGATGTTGTCGGCCAGCAGGCGGTCAATCTTGTTCAAGTCAGGCTTGGGCGGCGGGGCGAACTGGCCGGAGTATTCGTCGGACGAAGCAGCGGCAATCGGCAGCGGGCCTGGGGTTACGGAATCCGGGATGTGCAGGGCGGCGCGTGCAGGCAATGCGCCCCGATGCCTGTGTGGAGTGCCTTTGGGCTTCCAGGCGTAGCCGCGGGCATTGGCGATGGCGGCTTTGACTTCGCGGTCTGGCACCCGGCGGCCGCAGCGGTCAACCTTCGAGCGCAGCAAAGCCAGGATCTCGTTTTCGGACAGGTGCGCGTGCAGGTTGCGGGCGACCTGGAACAGCCAGTCATGCACTCCACCCCCGGCAGCCGGCGGGGAAGCAATCAGCTTCATCAGGAAGTCGGGCAGGTGGCGGTCATTGGCGGGCGCGTTCACGCAGCGGGGCCTTTCCCAAAAAAGTTAATCGTCTCGTGCCATTCCAGATGGCATTTGACGCAAAGATAGTCCTTGGGCCACAGTTCAGCTTCTTCGGCTCCGAACATTTCCTTGGGCGCCCAGTGGTGGAGTTCGGCTTCGCGATTGCCGCATTTGATGCAGCGGTTGGTAGCGTCGGGCATTATCACCGGCAAGAGTTCGATTTCTTCCGGGCTCAACTTGAGCAGCACCTTCTCGTGCGAAATGAAGAACGGCGAAGCGCCACGCTCGCCGGTAGAGCAGCAGCCGTGCGTGTTGCAGTGCGAACAGACCCAGGTGTAGTGCCGTCCTCCGTTCTGGCCAATCACCGCATGGAGGACCACCAGACGGTTGACACGGCAGGTTCGGCAGGGCGCATTCTTGGAACAAATGTGAGGCATACAGCTTTTCGCTTGGATTAACTATTTGAATCCTCAAGGCTGCCGCCGCCGGTGTGTGTGACGACGAACGCAGTGTTTAGATGCGAACCGTCGGCAGCAGCTTTGAGATTTCTGCACTCTATCGTCACGTTTCCAATCTATTCCCGAAGCCTTTGGCAGGGGAAGAAGAAAATTGCGGGGAGTTCATAACGATGAATTGTTATGCGGTTTCAGGAGGGCTGGGTCAACCCGGACCTTGCCTGGGAGATCGCCGCAGCCTCCGGCGATGACGGCGAAAATCTCGTTGTTGTGCTGGTAGCGGTAGCGGATGGCGTTGGCCCATCGAATGGCGACAAGCCTTCCGAATCTTTGACCCGTTAAATCTTTTGAACTATGCCAGCTTGGTTTGATTGAATTCACTGTTGCACCTGTAGAAAATCCGCCGCCCCGGTGTGCAACAGTTGCTTGAAGAAGCAGTGTAGCCCGAAGGCGTTCCGAGGCAGGCGGAAGATTGATTCGACTGTTGCACTTATCCAGCATAGCAAATTAGAGCTCAGATGAAAGTAAAAATTTCACGCTCGCCGGTCTTGGGGCTCCAGGTATGGCAGCCCGCAACGTTCAAAAAGTTCGCGCTCGGAGTTGACCGGGATCTCGTTTCCTTCGCGGTCGGTGAAGCCTGACCCGTACGCGTGCAGGTTCAGCTTGCGCTTGGCGGCAGCTTCGCACAGGCGGATATTCAGTTCCTTAGGACCTGTCCGAATTACCAAAGCGACGAACCAGTTGCGATCCAGCACGCTGAAAAAATCAACAGGAAACCCAGTTGCGACGTGGAGGCACAATTTGTTGCGCGGCCCGAACGAGAAATGGCCGTTGACGTTGGGCCGCTTGGCTATGATCCCGTCCGCCAGGAGCCTGTCGAAAACCCGGTCGGTCATGTCAACGACCTTGGTGTCGAACAGGCCGTCAGGAACGGTCTCGGTTCTCGGCACGAAGCACAGTTCGAGGTCGGATACTTCGGGTTTGCCTCGGCGGAGGGAGCCGCAGCACATCAGGCGGTTGGGCTGGGTAACGGGTTCGAGGTAGGGTTTAAGGGCTTGGACGACCTCGATTGCGAGTTGGCGGGGGTATTTGGTTTTGCTCATATCAGATACGGCAGGGTTAATCAGGCAGCACGTCGGTTATCTCGCCGTCGAGGGTTGCGTGCAGGTCCAATGCTTGGCGGCTGGCATCGGCGTAGGAATAGGCCCATAGTGTCAAAGTGAAGGTGCGGTCTTGGAAACGGTAGCGGGCACCGAACGGTCGGAGGCCGGTTGTTTGCGGCTGTTCACCTTCAGCCAAGCCGGTATCGCCGAACGGGGTGTTGAGACGCTTGTTGTATGCGGGGATCATCGGTAGTTCGTTCGGTTAATCACGTCGGGGAAGTGTTCAATGAGGGAAAATCAGTAACCCTTGCCGGAATCATCTTCGCGGTTCTATGCCTTCCCCGGCGGAAATTGTTTTCAGTTCTTCGCGGATCAGGTTTAAGACTTCTTCCACCTGCAAAAAGGTCTGGCATGAGTCGAGGCGTTTCAGGAGCGCGACCAACCGTGCGACGCGATCTACGCGCTGCCAGAGAGATTGAAGTTCGGACAGGGTCATGCGAGGTTCAGATTATAGCAGGGCGCACTGTTTCATCTCGTTCAGAATCCTGGCCTTTGCGATTTCAAGGTATTCTGCTTCCAGATCCATGCCCACGAATCGGAATTGTTCACACATCGCAGCTTTGCCTGTGCTTCCGCTTCCCATAAACGGGTCAAGAATCAACCCGCCAGGCGGGGTAATTAACCGACACAGGTAGCGCATTAAATCGGTCGGCTTGACGGTTGGGTGAAAGTTGCGCGCCTTGCGACCGTGCAGGCGTTCCTGAATCGTCCGGTCATCTTCGTCGTCGCTTTGCGGCCTGCACGTCACATGCTTAACGTCCAACCCCTCGCAACCTTCATCCCGGTCCTGTTTCGATGCTTTGGCGCAGTAGAAGAAGCGGGCGGCAGAACCGCTGTCACCCACATGGCCAACCTCAGTTTTGCTTGCGAAGTCGCCGTAGATACCGCGTGTTTTTTTCGAGTTCCGGACGCCAGAGAAGTTCCCGCTGGTTGTGGTAGGAAATACCTTCATCACTTCCTCGCTGCCGTCGTGGAGGAGGTTGGCAGGCCACCTACCATTTGGTGAAACGGTCTGGTCTGATCCAGCATAGCCACCTTCGTACACGTTGTTTGCGGCCTTGTCCGTTTTCCACTTTCCACCAAAGGTCCTCGGGTCTGTATCGCCCACATATTCAACCCTGCACCCGTCAATGTTCAACGCACCGCAACCGTATTTCTGCACGTTCTCAGCTACCGTCCCCTCGATTGGCTTGCGGGCGAGTATGATAGGCTCCCATGCGGGCTTGAGGGCTGTGCCCCAGCCGGCCCACTCGCGGGCGGCATCCGTGGCGGGGTCGCTGGTCATTAGCGGGTTGCCGCTTACTCGTTTGAGTTGCCCGTACTGCTGATCGTCGCCCCCGGCGTTGAGGTTGCCACCGGGCCCGTTGGGGTACTTGTCTGCCCATCGCTCATTGACGCGCATGGTCCGCTCGGCCCCGGCCGCCTTATCTATCGCCTTGCTCACGCCCAGAGACTTAGGGAATCCAGACCCATAGAGCCAGCCAAGTGTGTCTCGGATTTCCCATCCTGCGTCTTCTATGGCGCACGCAAGGCGGTGAAATGTACGTGTGCCGCCGAATGCCAACAGGTGAGCGCCGGGTTTACAGGCGGCGAGTATGGATGCCCAGTACTCCGGCCCAGGAACTCCTGCATCCCACTTTTTACCCATAAACCCGCCGGGGCCATTTCCAGTTGTGACTCGCGCCCTTCCGTAAGGGGATTCGAGATTGATAGAGGCCGTTCCGCTGCCGCCCTTCTTGTTCGCGGTAAGTCCGTATGGTGGGTCTGTGACGACAGAGTCCACGCCCTCAACGAACAGGAGTGTTTCCAAACAATCCCCGTGGTACACGGTTACTCGGGAGTCCTCAGATTGGAACCACGGGATCATGCTTCCATTTTGCAGAACACAACCCGCTGGTTTACCGTGCGCAGCTTGATGTGGCGATAGAATCCGGCGTGGACCCTTTTCAGGATGCCGCTCTTGCTGAGGCCGGTCTTTTCCATTTGGTCTTGGACGAAGGTTTTCAGGGCGATTTCCCCTGGGCGCGGTTGATTCGGTTTGTTTTTCATAAATCAAGTCTGTAGCGATTTCAGCACCTTGCGAATCGTGGCATGCGTGTTGGCCGGAAAGTCAGTTCGCAGCATCCACTCGGCGTAGGACGGGTCGTTGGCGACGGGCACGCCCCGGTTGCGCTTCGTGCCGTAAACGACCGTGCCGTCTTTCAACCGTACCAGGGTGCCGGCAAGGTCCAGTTTGACGCTGTCGTCTTCGTCTCGGCACATGGAGTAGTGCGCTGCCTGGGCCAGGTCTTTGCCTTCAAGGCAGTCGTGGAACAGTAGCATCATCTCGAACACTTCACGGGTGGCGACCGTGTCGGCCAAAGCGCCGTGTGCCCCATCGTGTTCGCGGTTGAGGTACTGTTTGACGGCCTCGGAAAGGGTGCGCGGGTTCTGCTTCTTGTAGATCATGCCCACGTCCAGGATAGCCTTGCCGTCAAGGTCGAAGGGAAGACTGCACCGGTTGAACTCCTCCGACAGCATTTGCAGGTCGAACGTGGTGTTGAATCCGGCGAAGTCGCACTCGGCAAGACGGCCATGCACAATCGCAGCGTGCTTGGCGAACGGAGGCCAGTCTTTGACCATCTCGTTCGTGATGCCGTGGATGGCGGAGTTCTCGGGCGAGATCAACTGTTGCGGGTTGAACTTCCACTCGTCCACAATTGGGTGGTCGGTGTCTGGTAGGTGAATTTCCAGGGCCAGCGTGATGATGCGGTCCTTCTGCGGATCGAGCCCGGTCGTCTCGGTATCAAGAAAAGCCAGCGGTTTGGTGAGTTGAATCATGCGTTTGTGTGTGGTTGAATGGTGTGCCTGGGGGTGGGGAGCCTTTTCATTTCAGCATCAATTCGATGTAGCCGCCGCGGCGAACGCGCAGCTTCCACTCGTGTTTTAGGCCGCAGCGGCAGCAGGTCTGCTTCAAGGTCTTGGCAATCGGGAACCACTGCCGGTTAAACAGCGTTACCGGACGCAAAAACCTGCCCCGCGCTTTGAGTCGCGTTTTCATCTCTGTGCTTCCATGATTGAAGCGATGCGTTCGGCGGCGTGTCCGTCCCAATTTCTCGGGCGTTTAGGAATTCGGCGTTGATGCTTGATGGCCCGCCCGATGCTGGTGGCTGCCTTATGCGGGTCTGTGCCAACAATCAGGTTTGTTCCAATCTGGCATGTCGCCGGCCTTTCGGTGTTATCGCGAAAGGTAAAGCAGGACACGCCCAATGCGGTTGTTTCCTCTTGCACTCCACCGGAGTCAGTTACGACAAACCGAGCCGTGTGCATCAACGAAACGAAGTCGAGATAACCGATCGGGCTGGTTATGCGAACCGTTTCTTTGTCAGCGTCGTTCAATTGGTTCCAAAGGCCATAACGGTGCAGGTTGATGCGGGTGCGCGGGTGCATCGGGAAGATTACGGGGCAAAAATGTCCCATGGATTTCACGAGCGCGATCATATTTTTCAGCCCCGCGCAAGTATCCACAACGGCTGGGCGATGGAATGTTGCCAAAGCGTACGACTTTGGGTTAAGCCCGAAAGCCGTTGCGGTTCGCATTCGGACGGCTTTTGGCAGGTGCTGAGACACGGCGTCTGCGGTTACGCTTCCGACCTCGAATGCTTTGCGGCCCCAGCCAGCGATTCGTTCTTTGTGCAGGTTGTTAATGCCGCTTGTTTCGGAGCAGAATAGAATATCGCTGGCGACATCCGTGCAGATCCGATTAATTTCTTCAGGCATGGATCGGTCGAAACTGCGAAGCCCAGCTTCGACGTGTGCCACCTTGACGCCCAGTTTATTTGCCGTTAGAGCGCAAGCAACCGTGCTGTTCACGTCCCCGACGACCATAACCCAGTCGGGCCTTTGGCTGAGGACAACCGGCTCGAATGCGGCCATTATAGCTGCAATCTGGCTCGGCGGAGAATTTCCGTTTTTATTGGGTGTGAGCTGGATGTCTGGTTTTGGAATATCCAGTTCTCGGAAGAAAACCCCCGACATGGCATCGGTGTGATGCTGGCCGGTATGAACCAGGACAGGTTCCAGCGCGAAGCGGCGCGCCTCAAAGGCGCGAAGAATCGGGCTTATCTTTATGAAGTTTGGGCGCGCCCCGGCAACAAGCAGAATCTTAGCGCGCCGCGCTCGATGTGTATTCATGGTGCGTCCGTTTGATCCGGCGGCGACATGGCAACAGTCGGCGAAATGCGGCCAGTGCGGAACTGTTCGCAGTCTAGAAAGAGGGATTTCTTTCCGCGGGGAGGCCGGGCGGAGGATGCTCTGGCGGCATTTGGATTGTGAGCCCAGCCCATTCGCAGTGCCACTTCGACGATATGCCGCGCTTCGGCTTCTGAAATGCGCGCACGAAATAGCGTCGCGTTTTTGAATTCAGACATGCTCATATAACGATTCTGTTTTTTGCGTTCTGTGCCCGAACCACTATGTAAGAGCGCGGCGCCGCTCAGTTTCGCCGCCGCGCCATTTACCACACTCGGGCGGTGTTCGTGCAAACAGGGCTCGGATGGGGAAAGGCAGCAGCGACGAAACGGAACGGCGATGCCTATTGCTGAATTACAAATACGATTGAACTGGAGCCGACTGTTTGCACGGTGTCGAATTAACCATACCGAATGTTGGAGCGCAAGTGGGCGTGTTAAGATTTCACTTTTGTTTAACATGGCAATAAGCACAAATCATATTTGCAAGACGCGGCATCGGGTGTGCTTGCAAAAAACCTCTTGCGTTTCTGTTGCCGCGTGGCGTATAAGCGGGAATAACAGGTTAAGCAGGCAGGTCCCGGCAGTTGCCGCCTGGTTGTGGATCGCAGATCGTATTTGAAAACGGTTTATGGCGTCGGAAGAAGATTTGAAGCAGTTCGCACGGCAACAGAACGTTGCCGATTCCGACGACAGCCAACAAGTGGTAGCCGATCTGCCGCCGTATCCCGAAGCCTTAAAACGGCGCTTCCCGGAAATGCAGGTTCACGAAGCTGCCTTGAAGGAGTGGGTCAAGAAGCTGATAATCGCCCTCCGGGGTGGATTTACTTGATAGCAGCGCCGAGACAGAGATTGAGATTATGCCAACGTATCCTTCTTCTTTAACCCAAGGCCAGATCCTGAGCGGGCTGAATTACGGCCCGAGCGGCAATCCCTACGCGCCTTACGGCGAGTACGGGCCGCGTTACGACCTGCAGACGAACGACATCGGCCTGCGAATCAATACACTCACGCCAGGGCAGTGGCAGCAGGTGCCCAGCGAAGCGGGCAACCGATCCGCATCCTACTACACCACACCTGGGGGTCCCCGGAGTGGCACGGCGGGTGGCATTAACCCGTTGACCGGTCAGCCGTTCACGTATTCGACCGGAACAGCCGGTGGTGTAGGCGGCGGAACGACGGTCCCGTTCAGCGGCGGGCAGCAGATCAACCCGAACGACCCTTACCAGCGTTATCGGGCGGTCAACATCGTCAAAACGCCTGAAATCGAGTCGGCAACGCAGAAGATGTTGAAGCAGTTTGAAGCCGTTGGGAATAGCGATGTAGCCGATTTCAGCAAGTACCTGACCGATTTCAAGGCGCAACTGGATTCGGCAGCCAATCGGGGCAACGCGGCGTTGAACCTTGACCCCTACATCCAGGCGCAACGCGGGTATCAATCCAAATACGCACAGAACCTGGGTGGCGCGGCAGCCGACTATGCTGCATTGAATGCGGCGACGGGTGCCAACTCGAACCGGATCATCGAAGAGCAGAAGGCGATGTTGCCGTCTTACAACACGGCCCAGGACGCCCTGCGCGATTACAACGCCAAGATGTTGACGGCGGCTACCGTCGCCCGATACGGCCCGAACTTGAGCAGCGGTCTCGGCCGGGAACTGGTCCGGGGCTACTCAGCCATCTCCGTGCCGCTGGAACTGGCCAAAATCCAGCAGGGATACCGGGTTAGCGACGCCGAAATGGCTGCGGCGATGGATCAGGCCAACCGGGAGACCGCACGAATCGGCTCTTTCAACCCGATGGTCGCCGGCCAGACCTACCAGAGCGGCCAGGGGACCGAACGGGACATCCTGAACGCCCAAATCCAGGCGGCAAACCTTGGGTTTGAATACCCCCTGCGCTACCTGCAGGGCGCGACGGAAGCTTACACGGCCCCGCAACGGCTGTTCTCCGGTCGCATCGGGCAGTTGGGGGCTTTGGACCAGCTTTACGGCTCGTCGCGCTACCAGGGATTGCAGGACGTACTCGGAACGAACGTCACCCCCGCACAGTCCTACTCGTTTGTGTCGCCCGGATACCCGGCCCGGACGCCTTACCGTTCGCCGACTGGGACCGGGGTGGATTACGGAACGGCGACGGCATCCGCTGCGGGAACTACGCCGCAAATGAAGGAGTGGCAGTACACCGATCCTTACGCTCAGTCCATCAAGCGGTGGAAGGACATGGGGTGGGACCTCGACGCGGCGGCGGGGGTGTGGCGCAACCGGTTGACCGGAGAGACGAAGTCAACGTATGCGTAGCAACCCGAACGGTTTAACAACTAAACGAAAGGACATCCCTTGGCTCAGCCCATTTTCCAACCGATAATCGGCGGCGGTTTCGACCAGCTTGCTGGCCAACACCAGTTCTGGGGGCAGTTCAACGCCTCCCAGGACGCACAAAACATCGCCCGCCGGGAACAAGCCAACCGCGAATACAACGATTGGCTCGGGAATGTCAGCCAACTGCAGCGGGCGGAGGCCGCGCAACAGGATTTGTGGGCGCGGGAAGACATTTCTCAGGCTTTGACCCGCAAAGCGCAGGAACGGCGCGAAACGGAGGCGACTCGGCAATTCGAGGAGGGCCTGAAATACAGCCGCGAGGCGATGCGCGCGCAGGAAAAGCTGCAACGGGACCAGTTCAAGCAGCAATTGGACCTGACCAAAGCGGAGGACCAGAAGGAGAACGAACTCCTGGCCAGTTTCGGAGAGACGTTTGCACCCCAGGTGGCCCGCGCAGTCGAAACTTTGAAACGGCTCGACCCGGAACACGAGAAAGCCCAGATGGCGGTCCAGACGCTGGGGCGGGAGTATGCCACGAAGCTGAATCACCCCGGCGTGTACTACGACGGCAAGACGTTTTCGCTAAGATGGGCTCAAGGCGCATCGGTTGACCCGACGGTCAACGCCCAAATGCTCAAGTACAACGAGGACTTGGGCCGAAAGGTAGCCGAGTTCACCGGTTTGGACCAAAGCTATAAGCTGGCGGTCAAGCAGTTGGAAGACTTGCAGAAAACGGCGGGTGATGGCGGGTTCGTTCTGCGGGACGACGGCACGATCTACAATTACAAGCTCAAGAAGGCGTTTGGGAAGCCGTTCACACCACAGGCCAGCAAGCCGCCGCCTCCGCCGACGTGGAAAGAGAAGCTATTGGCGGAAGGGCGCAAGAATCTGTCGGCATGGGCTCGGGAATTGTATGCCAACAGAGGCGCGGCTCCCGCGTCTGATTTTGCGCCTCCGGCCGCCCCGACTACTGCCAGGACTGGAACCGCGGTATCGCCTCCGACTTTCCAGCCTACGTTTGGGAGGGCGTTGACTCCTGAGATGTTCTCTGCTGGGACTGGCACCGATACCAACATTCCTCGGTGGGCAGGCAACGCGGCCGGGGCTGCCGCAGGATTGCTGTTCCCACCCGTCATGCCTTACGTGGCGAAGGGGATGTTGAATCAGGCGACTGGGGAACAGCCGGTATTCACACCAACCGCAACGGGCACAACGAACGCTGCTCCGCCGCCTATGATCGGCCCGGACGGTGCGCCGCTCGGTCCGGCAACGAATGCGGCTCCGGTTGACATCGCCAACCTTCGAGCCCAGGCGGCAAAAGCCATTGCAGCGGGCGCGAATCCCGCAGCCGTAAATCAACGCTTCAAGCAACTGACCGGTTCTTCCCTGTAAACCGATTGTTATGGGCGAGTTTGACGACCTGATTCCGGTAGCCCCCGCCACCGGACCCGCTGTCGAAACCGATCCGTTTGCGGACCTGATTCCTCCGCCCGGTCGAGCTAAAACGGCATTGGGGCAGGTCGGACGCGGATTTCTGGACACGCTCGGGAGCGTTCTCCGGGGGACCGCAATCACAGCCGAGACTTCGCCTATCATGACGGGGCCGATGTGGTCCCCTCCAAACGAGGCTTTCCAGAAACTGAGTCGGGATCGCATGGCCCGAACGCCTACCCAAATCGCGGCAGACATTGAGGCCAGCCCCGGAACGGGCGCCGCCAAATCGGTCGAAGCGTTATCCGAGTCAATCCCCGTAAACCCTGAGTTCGCCAAAGAGTTCTGGGTTGGCAAGGTTCCCAGTGCGATTGGCAGCACGGCGGCGTTTCTGCCGGCGGCACCGGCGGGCGGTCCGCTTGGTATGGGAGTGTTGGGCGCGTTTGCGGGTTTGGGCAGCGGTTATCGCGAGGCCATTGAGGCCGGGGCCAAACCGGAGGATGCCCTGGCCAATGCGGCTTGGAATGCGGCGGTGGGCACTACCGAAGCCATTCCCTTGTCGCGATTGCTGAATCGGCTGGATAAGGCGAGCGGCGGAGGAATCAAAAAGGCGCTGGTTGACATGGTCAAGCAGGGATTCGAGGAGGGCGCACAGGAGACTTTCCAGCAGGCAGTCAACAATGCGGCAGCCAAGTTCGGCTACGATAAAGACCGCAAGTTGCTGGACAGCATGGGAGAAAACGGGGCGGTCGGGTTTGTTGTCGGCGCACTGTTTGCGGGGGGCGGTCACGCGCTCAAGCGAGCTGCAACTGGAAGGGAGAAGCCGGAGGCTCCGCCGCTTCCTACTATGACCGCCAAGCAGATTCGGCAGGAATGGCTGGCGCGGTTTCCGGGGTTCGATACAAAGCAGGGTTCGGGAGAACAAGCATTTGAGGCGGGTATGCGGGGCGGGGAAGATGCGCTGGTCAAAAAGATAGTCGGAGAGACCGCCGAACAAGGGAAGCCGGTCTCGCCCGCCAAGGCATACAGCAAGGCGATTAAAGGCGAGGAGGAAGCCCAGCCAGAGGGTTTCTCCATCCCGTCCCAATTTACCCCGGCAGCTTTACCCACACCAATCCCCCCGATACAAAAAGACCGAGCGCAGGTCAGAAAATTGTCGGTTGCTGGCGCACGGATTCTGATGAAGCGCGGGGTTGACCCTGAGACCGCCAACCGATTTGCGACACTGTTTACGCGGACGAGCCAGCATGATGCGGTTGGGGAACAATTCCGAAGCGACCTAAATCGCGCCTTTGACGAATCGGGTTTGCTTGACAGGCAGGCCAACACGTATTCACCAGAGGCCAATCTCAGGGCTGCGGCTGAAGCCAACAATTTTTCCGAAGAAGACATTCAGTTGGGAATTCAAAAGCACGCCGAAAGGGCTGCGGAAATTGAAGCACACAACCGGGCGCTAATTGAACGCATAGCGCCCACACCAAAAGGATCACCAGATGCCATTCGTCAGCGAAAGTCAACGCCGATACCTGTGGGCCAAGGAGCCCAAGGTGGCCCGCCGATGGGCCAAGAAGTACGGAACGCCCCGCAACCTCCCGAAACACGTTCCGTCGAAGTCAAAGCGCCGCCGACTCCAATACCGACGGAAGTAACCCTCAAGCCCGGGGACGAAGCGCCGATTGAATTCGCCTCGGTCCAAGAGGGGATGCCAAAGATGGGGTGGTATCGAGTGACGGCCCCGTTCAAGGCTCCCGACGGAGCGACCTACAAACCGGGGAGCATGGTCAACACGGGCCAGGTTGAGGACGTGTTCGGCTACAAGATTCCCGCCCCCGCCAAAGCAGCGTTTCTTCAGGCGGGCGGGGTGGAAAGGCAGGTGATACCGAGTGAAGAAAAAGGGCAAGGGCAAACGCAAGGGCTGCAAGTAACGGCCCCGAAACCGGAGGGGGGAGTTACCCCTCCGGTGCCGCCTGCCGAGCCTGCCGCGCCGACCGCCAAAGAACCGTGGCAGATGACCAAGGCTGAGTGGATCGAATATACACGCACCAAACTAGAACCAGAGAACGTCAAACTCCGGGCACAAGGCTTTCAGGGGGTAGTTCCAAATGAGAACGCCCACTATTACACGGTCAAGAATGCACTCCTTAAGGGCAAGCCCGTCCCGCCCGAAGTCCTCGCGGAGTATCCCGACTTGGTGAAGTCGGTTGCGGAGAAACCTGCCACACCAGCATCTCCAAAAAACGATTTTCAAAGCCCAAAGCCGTGGTTTCCAAGTGCCACAAGAGAGAATGTAATAGCAGCCATTCGCAAGGTGTTCGGAGGGTGGAAGGAATTAACTCTCGAAGATCCCGCATTTGCAAAAGAGCTTGACGTGCTGGCTCGAAAGATTGGGTATCGCAAGTCAGACCGAAGGTTTATTGACGAGAGAGACTTTCTGCATCGCGTGTTGACCGATACGGGCCTCAAGGAAAGGTCAACGCAGGAAAACAGCCAAGGAATGTGGCTGCCAACCAACACGAACGATGCCGCGCTATTGCGGTCCATCAAAGACGTAATTTCTCCGACGCCGGAACCGTCAATACCGCCCGCCGCCCCGGTAGAAAAACTCCGCCCGCTTACGGCAATCGAGCAGGACTTGGCCGTAGCCCAGGTCGCCTTGAACAACGCCCAGCAGAAGCTGCTGGGATACCAGCGCAACGTCCAAGGCAAATCGGGCACGTCCATCCCGACGTGGCGCAAGGCAATCAAGGCGCTTTCGGAAGAGATGCCGGGTTTGCAGAAGCGTGTTGACGACCTCAAGGCGGAGCAGAAAGCCAAGCAGGCCGAGTTGGACGCGATTGCGTTGGAACGGCGCAAGACCGGGGCGAATGTAAGAGTCACACGGCCAGGAGAAGGCAAGGCCGCTAAAGCTGAGGCTCAAATCAACGCCGAACTGGAAGCGATCGTCAACTCCCTGCGTTCCTACTCCGGCACACGCAACAAGCAGGTCCTGACCCGCGAGTTGAAACCGGGGGACACCTTTGAAGTCAACGGCCAGACCGTAACCGTCAAGGACGCGCAGTTTGACGATCAAGGCCGCACGGTGCAGGCGACGTTGAAGCTGGACGACGGCACGATGTTCGGCAAGGAATACACGATCCGGCCGATGGAAGAGTCGGGGCCTGGCGCGGTGCCGGAAGTGTTGTGGAGCAAGCGGGTGGTTAAGGCACCGGAAGCGCCGCTGCAAGGGATTCGGCCTGAAGAATTCACCGAAGAAGAGCGCAATATCGCCAACGCCACTTCGCGAGCCGGTGGCGCTATTGGTGGCAAGGCAATTACTCCCAAATGGGTAATTGGCACGGCCAAGCCAGATGAAACAATCCTGGATTTTGGTTCTGGGAACAAAGCCCTGCATACGCTGGCCATGCGAGAACTTGGGCTGAACGTGGTGGCGCACGAGTTCGGGGATAATGTCAAAGAGGTTCACGATCCAAACGCCCTTGGGCGCCAGTACGATACCGTATTCGCAAGCAACGTGCTGAATGTTCAAAGCAGCGAATCCATGTTGCGTAGAACGTTATCTCAAATCTCCAATGCCGTTAGCGCGAACGGGCGAGCCGTATTCAATTTCCCGAAATCTCCCAGAAAATCCAACATCACAGCCAATCGTCTAAGGGAGATCGTTGGGGAGTACTTTGGTGAGATTGAGCGTGTGGGAGGAACTGAGTCCGAACCGCTGATAGAGGCTAGAAGGCCGATACGAATTGACCAACAAATCAACGAAGGGCGTGAAGGGTTCACCCGTGTCATCCCCAACCCTTTGACCGATGCCGAGATTCGCGCCCATCTCAAGTCCCGGCACGGCATCGCCCCCGACAACAAGACCGTCGAAATTGTTGACCGCCCCGAAAGCGAAGCCCTCGGCCAATACAATCCTCAGACCGGCAAGATCGAAATCAACCGCGCCCGAATCGCCGACACCCGGGACATTGACTGGGTGTGGGATCACGAGCGCGCGCACCTGTTCGATGTCGAGAATCCCGGCGCGGTCGCCGCCCTGCGCAAGTCCGTAACCGCCGCGGAGTGGACCAAAATCGTCAACGATGTCCGGCGGGCGGGTTACGCCGCAAGCGTGCAGGTCCGCGAGCAAGATGCCCGCGTCGTGCAAACGCTGGCCGATGCGTGGCGTGGCCGGGGATGGTTCGATAAGTTGGTCAAGACCGTGCAGGCGTGGGCGGGCAAGAAGGGGATCGAAATGGACCGCGTGCGGGCGGAGCGGGCGGCTGTGCGGGCTTTGGCGGAGGCGACGAACAGTGTGCAGGATGAAAAGTGGCAAGCCAAGGTCTCCACTACCGAAACCCCACTGCAAGCCTCAGGGGACAAATACCCGACTGAAAGCATCGCGGGCGAGATGGAACGAAGGGGATGGAAGATTCATTTGCCGCGAACTGATAAGGGCAAGCCTGACCCCGAAGCGCTGACAATTGGTGCCGACCGATACCCAACGCTGAAAAGTCCGGACGGATCAGTTCGCATTGCGGTTGACGCAACTGAAATTTTCGAGCGGAAAGGGTCGGTGTGGTATGGGTCTCAACAGGAGTGGAAACCCGACCGGCTGACCTTAAGCGCCATTGTGACTTCGCCAGAATCGCGGGGAACGGGTAAGGCTTCTGCGGCAATGCGAGAATTATTGGCGGCTGCGGACGCGATTGGGATGCGACTGCTTCTGGAGCCAGCACGGATGAAAGAGTATGCCAAGCCAGGACAAAAGAGTCTTTCAACCGAAGAACTGGCCGATTGGTACAAACGCCTTGGTTTTGAACAACAGGTTGCTGGCAGCAACAAGGTGTTGGAAAGAAAGCCTCAAACGCCTACTGCTGAGCCACCCTTGGAGGCCCGCCGATCCGGCGAAGAACAGCCGGAGATGCGTCCTACCCAGGTCGCCGGGGAGAAGATTGGCAGCTTCCAAGTTCGCGAAAAGCTCGAACCGATTCGCGCCCGCGCGCGGTTGATATTTAGCGGCCAGGACGAAGTCAACCCGCTGAATACCGAGAATTGGTGGACGCAATACCGGCTCCTGACTGATCCCGCACTCAAAGGTTCTGAGGCGGCGGCTGTAAGCGCGGCGATTGGCGGGCAGGGCATGGGCCTTGGGCTATTCCGAAACGAGCTGTGGGATTACGCCGTCAAGGCTGCGGTTCGGGGTGACACTTCGATGGTGCGCCGCATGGTGCAGGAAAGCCAGAACTTCCCTACCATCAACATCGAAGACACCGGCTTGGGCGATACCCTGGCAGGTCGTGTGCTTCGCGCCGCTGCCGAACGCCGAAACAACGAGTATTGGCAGAGCCTCGTTATCCTGGCGAAAGCATCCCAAGAAGCCGTCGAAGGTGAATTGAAGCTTAAGCCCGGTCCGGAAGGCATGGAACAAATCCTGGCCGAGATTGAGACCTTGGTGGCCAGAACCACGCAAGACGTGGACGCCTTTGAAAAGCAAATCCGCACGGGCGACTTGAAGGACTTGCTGGAACGGCTGGGGCCGGAACGCCGCCAAGCTGACGACATCGTCAACGGGCAGGCGTTCATCCCCCCGGAAGGAAGGAACTCAATCCGCGAGACGGTTTACGAGTGGCTCAAGTCCCCACAGCAAGACGGGACCGAGTTTGTTCGGTCCCTGAAGGCGGAACTCATAACCGACCGTCCTGGCCGGGCTCGGCTGAACGACGAGCAAGCGCAGATCATTGCCGACCAGACGTGGAACCGGAAGGCCAAGAGCGTTTCGGAACGGACCAAGCGATTGTTGGACGCGGAGTTGAACCGGTTGGACCGGCTGCCGACTCGCACCGTAGAGGAGTTCATGGCCCGGGTCAGCGCCGCCGAGTGGAAGCGCCCCGAATCCCCGAATAACGTTCGCCAAATCCTAAAGCGGTATCTGCGCTGGCGTCCCGAGCAAGGCGAGAACGCCCGACCAATTGATGCCCAGGAGAAAGAGTTCAAGGCCGATCTGACCGCTGAGTTGGTCCGCGAAGGCGTCAGCGAGGATCTCGCGGAAGAGGTCGCCAAGCAGGTATTTCAGAAACGAACGAACGACTGGTCCGTCGCAAACACTAAAGCGATGGAACGAGCGGCCGAGTCCACCAATCTCAAGTCGTTAATCGAGTCCATCCAGCAATCGCCTTACTTGGCCCAGAACAACCCTGAATGGCGCAAGGCAACCGCCCGGCGATGGTTCGAGTCAAACGGCATAACGGGCGAGGCGGCAACTCAGGCCGTCAAGATGTTCGAGAAACAGTTCCTGGCCGCGATGGAAGCCGCTGCTAGAAAGGTGTCCGAACGCTACCTTTCCCGAACCGTGCAGCCTCGCACGATTGACGAGGTCGTCGCCGCGATTCGCGCCGGGCTGACGGACCCCAACAAGTATTGGGTGGATGAAATCGCCAAGAAGAAAGGGTTCAAGCCGTTAACGACCCAGGAACACGAGTGGCTCGCCCAGTTGGAATCTCAATACAGCCGCCCCGACATTTCCGCGCACGAAAAGGTTGCCTTGGCCGAACAGATGATGGGCATCCTTCGTCACTCGGGGCTGTCCCGGGGACATGTGATGAAGGTTCTTGGTGAATCCTTCGCCGCCTCCCTGCTTTCCGGCATCCGGACAACGACCTTGAACGTCCTGCAGCCGTGGACGACGATGGCGGTCAATCTGGCAACGCACGCCGCTTTCCAGCCCAAAGACTTCCCGATGCTGATGAAGTCTATGGTGGACAGCGCCAAGATGTGGTGGCCGGAATTCAGGTTTGCCTTCTCCCGTGACGCCTACGAAATGGCGTCTTCGGAGCGCGTGTTCCACAGCAACCATCTGAAGCGCGTCTTCGAGCAGGCCCAGATGGATTGGCGCAAAGCCAAGAGGTCTGGGGACCCGAAGCTGTACTCGAAAGCCTTCCTCGAATTCGCCTACGGCTGGCAGCAGTACGTCGTCCGCGCCCTGGCGGCGGCAGACCAGGCGGGCATGGCCGTCGCCCGCGACTGGAAGATGGCCTTGTACGGCAGCATGGCAATGCGGGAGGCGGGGTTTTCGACGAAGGACATTTCCCGGATTGTGGACGTGGTGCGCGAGGGCAAGGAGGCCGCATTCCAAGACGCCCTGGCGCAAGGCTACGGCAAGAACGATGCCGATGTCATCGCTAACGAAAAGGCTCGCGAAGCCCTGCGGCAATGGTTCGCGAACGATTCCAGGTTGGGTCTGGAAAAGACAGTGGCCGTTGAAGAGGCGGCGGTGTACGACGCGTTCAGCATCGTCGGTCGCCGGGCGCCGCACGTTTCCGAGTCGGAAGAAGGCTTCCTGTCCCGTTACCTGGGCGTCAACTGGGTGATGCGCCGGGCAACGGAGGCGCGCATGGAAGGCGGCGGGGCCTCGATCATGACTATCATGGCCGTCGGGTTTATGAACGTGCCCCTTCGGACGGCTCGCTACTACGCCGGGTTTGGCCCCTACGGTTTGATTCGGGCGGGCATCAATAAATACCGCACGTCGCGGGGCAAAGAGGGCGAGGGCCTGCTCAATTACTGGGAGCAGAGCTACCACAACTCCCTGATGTCCAAGGCGAGGCTGCGGGAGGCGATGGTCGGAACGGCCTTGGCCTTTGGGTTCTTCGGCTGGCAATCCTACAACAGCACGTCGGATGACGATGCCGAAAAGAAGGAGTTTGCGCTCTACGTTACCGGCATGGGGCCAGCCAACCGCACGCTGCGGGATGCGTGGCAAAAGCGTGGTTTTCAACCATTTACCCTGCACATTGTTGCCGGGAACAAGGTCGTGTCGCAGATTCCGATAACGCGCGCCGGCCAGATTTTCGGGTTCCCGCTCGGGTTTGCTGCGGCGGTTGACGACCTGGCGTGGCGACGGAAGCAGGAAGCCGCAACCGGCAAAGCGCACCAGGAGTTCGGCGGCCGGGAGTTGGCGGCGATTGCGGGCACATACTACCAGATCGCGGGCGCGCAAGGCGTATTCCAGGCGGCAGGCAGGTTGTCGCAAATTGGCCAGGGGGATGTGGGTCTGGGGCGATTTGTCGGAATGCAAACGGCCAGCTTGGCTTCCGGCCTGTTACCCGGAAAGTCCCTCATCCAAGGGCTTGCGGACATCACCTACGGCCCGGTTGACCGGTCCAGCATCGAAGCCGCGATGGCGGCGAACTTCCCGGTTCTGGGCGCTTTCGTCAGCGGCAAGGCTATCAATCGCCTGGGAGATCCAATCGGGGAAGGCACATGGGAAGCCAAACTGGCCCGGATGGGTTTCCCGGTTGTATTTCGGCTTTCGGATAACAAGGAAAACAAGGCGATTTACCAGTTGCTCCTGGATAAGGGGGCCGCGCCGCCCGATTTGCGCCGCTACGTAATCGAGGACGCTTATGGTCCGTTGAACCAGGATCAATGGAGCCGGTTCGTAGCCGCCAGCGGCGGGCATCTGAAGCGGTTGATTTCCGACAACCTGGCTGGATTGCAAACGATGCAACCCCAGGACGTTAAGTCGTTCATGAACCGGGCTGGCCAGATGGCCAACAACCAGGCGGGGATTGATATTGGCCTGCAGCGCCAAGCTGGCGGCGGTGGCTACAGTTCGGCGGGCACCGGCGGCGGTGGCGGGCTTTCGGGCTCGGCGGCCCCGGCGATTCCCAAAGCCCCCCGGGTATCGCTTCCTGGTGGTCGGGCAAGCGTGTCGGTCGGAGCAGCCCCCAGAATTGGTGCGGGGTTGCGCCGCGTAGGCTACGGCAGGCGTTTCGGCATCGGGCGGGGTCTTGGGGCGGGCAGGTTCCATCGAGGCCGCAAACGGCTTCTACGGTCGAAACGGTTTGTTAGCGGCAGGGTCCGGATTCCCCGATCGCGGTTTTCCCGCCGAATCCGGTTCAGCCGCAGGCCCCGATTGGCATCTTTCGCTTAGTCCTGCCACTTTTGTCATTGCGCTAGTGTCAAATGTGGCATAGTGTGTCCGGACTATGAGCGACGCACCGCAAAATACCGGACCGAGTCACGAGACTTTGAAAGCCCTTTTCGGCATGTTGCCGTCTTTGAAGAAGGGGTTGAAGGATGGTAGCATCGGAGGCAAAGGAAAGGTCAGCCGCCCCACCGCGATGTGCAAGGTGTGCAGCAAGGCGTGGGACTTTACCTTCGTTCCGGTCGAAAGCCAGACCATGATTCGGGGCGAGAACTGCGACGCTTGCGCGGCCCGGCTCAAGGCGGGCATGGTCGCCATCTGCAACGGTCCTAACTACGCCTTCGTGGAGTCGAAGGGAGCATTGGAAGACGAGCGCGGAAACGTGATCCACGTATCGGACGCGACGTGGCAGGCGCTCGAAAGGGAGTTCAGCGCCTCCCAGAATCAGCAGGGCAAGGCGTCTCCAACGGACGGGAACGTTGCCCAGAACTGACCCCGGTTTTCATCTATGCCAGCACCAGCCTCCATTCTCGATGTGATTGACCGCTGCCCGCCGTTCGCCGTCTATTACGGAGCCAACCTCCTGTTGCGACCGGAAGATCGGCTGACCGTGGCTTTGATGTCGCAAATCTCCGGGCTGAGCGAGCGGACGATTCTACGGACCGCTTACCGCACGTCCTGGCGCGGGGTGAAGATAGGCGTGATGGACAGGTTTTGCCGGGCGTGTCGGATCAATATCCTTAACCCAGATCCAGTGCTAAGTGCGGTTCGTGATGAGCTAGTTAAGCCAAAGCCGTTTATCGAGGTACCGCCTCACCGGCGGCGGGTCATGCTTAATCACTTTAACCACCTTGCTTCCAAGGCGGCGATAGACGCGGCGCAGAATATCCAAAAGCACTAAGGCGTGAACCCTTGGCTGACCGTAATTGTCGTCAACGACGTTGTAAAAGAAGCATACCTGTTGGACGCCTTCTTTGCTGCGTTGCGCCTGCAAAAAGACGCCTTGGATGGCGTGCAAATTCTGGTCTGTAACCAAGCGAAAACCGCCGAACAGATCGAATCTAACAAGGGCGACATTTCCGTTGACGTGTATCAATGCCAACACGATTTCGTAGGCGAACATCCCGTATGGGATTTGATGGCTGACCTGGGTCGTATGCGTCAGATGATTCGCGCTCCCCGGGTGGTGATCGTTCACAAGGAGGTCGTCTTCAGCTTTTTATATTTCCTGCACGTTCGCGAGTATGTGCAGCATTGCGATCCGGTCTTGATGATGGGCAACCTCATGCGGGTGGCGACCAAGGCGAACGACCGCCCGAACGCGCACCGATCTGAAACGAAACTGGTATCCTCCAATGCGGCTTGGACGCAGAAGATCATAGACGCAATCGCCCAAGGCCGGGATGCTCTGGAATTAATTCTGTATCAAGCGCCAACCTGCGTTTGGGAATGGTGGTCGGAGGAGAATACTTTGGGCCGAAGGTTAAAAGGGGAGTGGTGCGAAGACCTGTTTATCGTGAAGACGGACTGGCTGGAAGGTCTGGGATGGTTTTCCTGCTGCGAAGGTTTGTACTTCCAAGACGTGTACGACTGCATGAAGTCGGTTTGGCAAATCATGCAAACCAAGTTCCCGCGAATTCATTACCTGCCCTACGGTTTGCTGAGAGTCTATCACTTGGCGCATGTGAAAGACTACGGGCACCTGCGACCAGAGTTTTGGGAATACTTCAAGGCTGAACGATTTGCGGGCACAATCTGGCAATCAGAGGAATACTCGCGGATTGCACACAACGCAGATCGCTACGCATGGGGTGAGGCGATTAACCTGCGGAAGATGCCGGGAGGAACCTTGAGAAAATTCGAGGAGTTCACCCGGAAGCTGTTGGCAATACCCGCCGGAGATCAGGGGGCAGGCTTGGGTGCCCCCTGAACCTCGAACTCGATTCGGTGAAAAGCCGAGTCCCCACCGATTGCCGGGGTCCCGTCCGCGTTCAAAATCGAAAGTTCAAACCACAGGAATCTTCCCTGATCGTAGCACGCCCACACCGTCGCGTTGTCCGGCCGTAAATTCTTCGCCGTCATCTCGGCAATCGTCTGGCTGTCGGGACATTCCAAAGACTTGTCATCCCCCACCGTGCGCCACTGCGGGCTGCACGTTGTATCCGTCGAATTGGCGTCCACCAACAGCCGGTGGTTCCCGATTCTTAGGCGGGCGATGCACGGATCGGTTTGGACCCGGGTATCGTGATCGAGTAGGACACTGCGCAGCGTCTTCTCGCGCTCCATCAATCCCAGCGGGATCATACCGCGCAAGATGCTCGTGTAGCCGTTCTTGGTATAGGCCGCTACGTCGGGTATGTCGGTCGTCTGATCAATCGAGACGGCCTGTTCTCGGTAAAACACGTTGCCGATGCTTTTGATGCACCAATCCGAACCGCTGGCCCCCAGGAGTTCCTGCGTCTCATTGCAACCCTGAGTGTCGGTTGCCTGGCGTCGAAAGTTGACCAAAGACGTGTAGCCGTGGTCAATGACATCGGCGGTCTGCAGGACAACCTGCGCGGCCAGAGTCCAATTGTTGATGCCTTCCTGGCCTTCGGACGGCCACGAAATAAAAAGCTCTCGCCGTTCGGGCACGTATTCGGCCACCGGAGACTTGCAGTAGGCAGGGTCAATCTTCGACGTCGGGTCGGTGTAGATGACGCCCGCGGCGCGGTAGAGCCAATCGTCGCAAATCGGGGCGGGGACGTACGGGTTGAACCGATAGATGCCTTCCCGCCCCATGTACCAGTGTTCCGTCCCAACGCTGACCAGGGTGTTCTCGTAGGCGATACAGCCGGTCTGGTTCTTGGGCTCCGTGTAGGCCCGGACGAAGACAAAGACGTTGATTGATTCCCCGGTAGTTGTCGCCCACCAGATTGAACGGTTGGTGTAGATGTAAAGCCTACCTCCCATCTCACCGGAAGCCAGGATGATCTCGTTCGGGTCAAGGTCGGCGAATCCAGAAAGCAGGTTCTCGTCGTCTGACGTGTCGTAATCCAACGGCAGGTTCAGGTCAGACCAGAAAATCCGGTTGGCATGTCTCTCGCCGTTCTCCTCGACGTTCATCAGCATGATGAAGCCTTTGTACTGCACCACAACCCGAGCCTTGCGAACTTTAAGAGTCAAATACAGGTCGGGGATGGGGTCCAATACCATGAGTGGTGCATCCTCGTTGTATCGGTAGGCCCAAGGCGGGTCCACGTCGTTGGTGAAAATGATGTGGTCCTTTAATTCAGCCGCTTTCCACACGCTACCCGCCGCGCCTTTGCTCAGCACAAGGTCGGTGTAGAGGCCGGTGGTTGGGTTCAAAACCGAGACGCTGCTTTGGGTGCCCAGCAGGTAGCGCCTAGTCCCGTCGCTGGACGTACTCTCGAACTGGAACGTTACCGGTTCGCGGGGGGTCCGGCCTTGGTGGTGGTAATCGTAGTTTGTGTACGATGTGGCATCGGACCAGAACCGGGCGTGACCAGCGCGGCGAGATAACTTTGCGTCGGGTGAGACGCCGAGGTTTTGCTTCCATCGGTATCCTCCTGCGGTGACTTCTGCCGGGCGGCTGCGGGTGTCGAGCGGACCTACAAGGGGATTAAGCGTAATCGTCGTCCAGGCTTCGTTAGCTCTCGGCATATCCGTAGGTTCTCGTTAGATTAAAGTTCTGCCGGGACTCGATCAAATCGTAGGGCAACCTAAATCAAAAGACTTAGGCCCGTCTAGTCAAATATTGGGCGGAGATTTTTCGCCCTTCGGATTTGGATCGTCAGTCTCTTTCTTGCACATAACACAAACATCATATCCGAATTCGTCACGTCCATCTGGGTCGTGTACGGCCCTGAAGTAAAACGTGCATTTGGGTATTTTGTGACGGCACAGTTTGCACATCTCATCAATCATTGATCATTGAGGCATCCAATGTAGCTTCATGTCATGATTAAGGCATCGGTATGCCGAATTTCTCCGTGAAGAACGTTACCGGTCGGCTGAAGATGCTGCGATTGAAGGCCATTTCCTGCGCAATAATGTACCAGTCCTGCCGCGCCAGCAGCTTGGCCGCTTCGCAGTCCCGGCTTTCTTCCTTAGCCTGCGGCATCGTGATCCACTTGACCAGCTTCGTTGCCGTCTCGGGCGGGAACAGGCTGTGCGCGGCCATGATCTTGTTGAACAGGATGTGGCCGATCGGCACGCCGAACCACTTCATCTCGCCTCTCACCGGGAACCGGTGGCCGATACGCACGTTGCGCAGCAACCGGACGCTCCCGCCGGCCAGCCAGGATTTCATCGAAAGCTGCAACTCGTCGCCGCCCCAGGTCCGGAGGAACCGGGTGGCCCCCAGGTGCAGAAACCATTCCTTCGAGATGAAGTAGCCCGCGCCCATTATGGCCGGGATCTCGGCGAGGTCGTCTTGGGGCAGTTCGCCGTTCTTGATCCACACGCATTCGAGGGTCTGCATCCGGTTGGCGACGTTTCGGTCGGGGCCGTGCCAGTTGAACGTGGCTCCGTAGTATTCAGAGACCGGGGAGTTCACGTCCATGTGGTCTTTGTCGAGGCCAAGGCAGGCGGAGCAGTAGATAGTGGCCCTGTAATTCGGAGACATTCCGAACGACACCGGGGGAGACACGACTTCCCAAAACCGTTCGAGCCATCCCTCCGTAAATCGCATGTGCGAGTCGGTGATGAGCAGCCAGTCGCCCGTCGCGTGCAGCGCTCCGATGTGCCGGGACGGTCCGCACCCGCACCGCAGGCTGTTGCTGATCAGCTTCAGGTTCGGCCGGTTCTGGAAGCGCCAGTCCCGCGCCATGCTGGTGCCGCTGCAATCGTCCACGAGAATGATCTCGGGCTCGTCGCCCGCCGTGTCGCGGATGCTTTGGATGGTCGCCAGGGTTTCTTCCTGGTCGTTAATCGAACACAATATGATGGATAGGCTCATAGGTGGGGTGGAGGGTGGTTAAACGCCTAGCGTATCGGCTCGGCGAACATGGATGTCCGGATGTTTTACCCAGTCCGGCTGGTTCAGGAATTCCAGAAGCTTAAGCGATTCGCCCGCCCAGCCAAGGTTTTGCGAGGCATATGCCTGATGTCGTCTTAGCAGCCGGTCCTGGATTCCTTCACTCCATTTGAAGTGGTGCGCTTGCATCGCGTGGAACATCACTTCTTCGTTCGGCAAATCTGTTCCGTGGTGGCCGCTCCAGACCGTGGTGTTCCGAACCAAGCCGTACTTGTTGTGGTTGCATTGAGCGATTAAGTCCAAGTTCGCTACGCAGGGAAAGGCTTCGTCGAGTGACGGACGGCCGGATGAAAACTCCGGGATCGGCGGGAAGGAGCCGTCGCACGCAATCCGGTCGTAGAATTCTCCGTGAATCGCAGAGTAGCCGTCTGCCTCCAGCATTTCCACCGCAGCCGCAAGCCCAATGCCTATTGGGAATCGGTAAAACTCGTCAAGGTCGGCGACGCAATACCATGTCCCCCGGGGCACAAATTCCTCTCGAATGGCGTTTAAGCCCGGCGTCTCAGCGGGGCCGTTGTATTGATCGTAGTTGCACGAGATGGACTGCCGCAGGAAAAATTGGCAACCCCCAGGAACGACACTTCTCCACAACGGCTCAATGCGCGAAGCAATCGGGTTTTCGTCCCCGTTCCATAGCGCATAAACGAACTTTCGGAATCCCAGCTTCGCGTAATAGGCAGCGTGATGGGGTAACAGCTTAATGCGGTTGTCTATCGGCGTGATGATTGGGATTTGGGCAAGGTCGGTCATGGGGCTGTGTTCTCGGCATCTCGCATCATGCTTGTGAAAACCTCGATCTTGTTTTTTCCTCTCGCCCAATAATGGTAGATGAATGGGGCCGAAGCGTGGCTGTCCTGATTGGCGACGATGGATTCAGGAATGCGCCCGATCATGTCATGCACTTTCGGAAACTTGCGGTCCAAGAGCATCAAGGTCGCCTGATCCTCCAGGCCGGGATTGCCGAATTCGGTTTCGTCCGCCACCTGTCCGAGAAAGTTCCACGCACTCAAAAGGTTCAAGCCCTCCTGCGTCACCTGGATTCCAAAGACGCCCGCGCAGAGGCCGTTGTAGTCCTGGGACACGTCCATTGTCTTGCCGGACAGAATCGGTTCCAAGGGGCGATTGATGTCCATGATCAGCGTGTCGGCGTCCAGCCAAAACAGGTAATCGCAGGTTTTGCAGGAAAGCATCGCGTCAAGTATTCGGCGCGCTGTTTGAACTTTGGCCCAGGACGGCCCGCGGCTGGGGTCTTGGATTTCGTCATAGACGAAAAGGGGGTAGCCATGCAGGTTCGCGTATTGTTGCGCGCGACTGGCGGCCAGGTTGCCGATGTATCTGTAGGCAGCATCGAACTGCATTAGGATTGAAATTCTCATTTGGCTTGTTTCCAATCGTAGGCAATTCGCTTGAACGCCTGCCCCCAAAACTCCCGCTGTTCGCAGAGGACAATGTGCGGGTTGGGATCGTCGCGATCGTAGTTTGACCGCGAATCGTTCGGGTGCCCGGCGTGGAAAATCTTAATCGAACCGTCAACCACGCACCGATAGCCGAAGCGCGTTACCCGCGCCCGAATCTCGTTGTCGTCCAGTCCGTATCGGGTTCGCTGTTCGTCAAATCCACAGATGCGATCGTAAGCGATCTTGGGGCAGAGGAACAGTCCGTAGCCCCAAAGCCATGCCTGGCGGCTGGCCTCGGTGACTTGAATTTTGTGCCGGACAAGGCCCGGTGAATCTCCGGGCCGGAAATCGTCTCCGTACCAGCACACGCCCGCAAAGCACAGCCGATAATCCAACTTGGTTTGGGCTTGCAGATAATCCGGTCTGGGCAAGGAGATCACCGATTCGGGGTCGGACAATACGATGTGATCGGATTCGGCATAGCGCACGCCTACGTTATAGGGGATGCACGGCGGGCGCCAGGGATGCTCCCAATCGTTAACGATGACTCGGAACTTAATGTCGGGATTGGCTTTGACTGTTTCCAACACGCTGACCTCGTCGCTCGGATCGTCTAGCACGCAGATAACCTCAGCGTCTGGATGGCGAAAGCAGTCATTTAGCGGCAGAACCATTCTGAACAAGTCGGCCTTTTTGTAGAAGGGCAGAATGTAGCTGAGGGTCATGGGGGTGGGGGGGG